>Ga0163108_10001741_pt1 | contig 15896 bp, 10 predicted proteins | sample Fk1155metaG_FD_109644 | JGI IMG/M metagenome (GOLD analysis project Ga0163108, IMG submission 109644) | Marine microbial communities from the Central Pacific Ocean - Fk160115 155m metaG | ecosystem: Environmental > Aquatic > Marine > Oceanic > Photic zone | place: The Central Pacific Ocean...
GGTGAACCTCCACAACTATCAGAACCTACTCATACTGCAACTGATGTTGATTTAGTTAGTTCTGTGAATCCATTAAATCCTTATATGATTGAGATACCTGAAATGTTCTGTATATCGGTGTAAGATATGGTAGTAGCAGCACTAACAGCAGGAGCATTAAGAGTAGGAGCAGTAATTGGTAGAGTTGCTGTAGGATCTGCACGAGGACTTGCTGCGGGGGCAAGAGCAACTGCTTCTGGCGCAAGATCTGGTGGTAGATTAGTAAGTTCTAGTACTAAAGTAAGAACTAATATTGTTAAATCCACTAAAAAATTGAAGAGAATTAAACTTAATAGGAAAAGAATAAAGAGATCTATTTTTAATGAATTAAAAAGAAAAGATAGAGTTAAAAGATTGAAGAAGGGGAGAGGCAAATCTAATCTTAGTATGGGTATATTGTCTAGTCCATTAGCGGCTTTTGGTGGTGTTAAAAAATTTATTTACACATTATTATTTGGAATGGCAATATCAAATATAGAAACTATAAAAAAAGTTTTTGATAATGTTGTTGAAGGTTTTGCTAATTTTGGTAAAGTGATGATGACTATAATTAATGCTACGTCAGTTATAACTGGTCTTAGTTTTAATAAAGATGGAGAAAAGTTTAATAAGGAAGTTGAAGATGTTGAGAATGCATTTAAGATTCCAGGATTTGATAATACAATTAAAAATGTTAAAGATGAAACAAAAAAGAATAAAAAAAATCTTCCTTCTGGTCAGAGGAAGGATAAATTAAATGAAGCAGCTAAAACTGTTACTATTGATAGATCTAATATTGGTGGTAAATATTTAAGTGTTGAGGAAGAAGTAGTACAGTCAAATACTAGACTTCAAAATTGGGGTGAAAGAAATAAACCAGGAGATTCTATTAATTTTTTACCAGGTGGTGGATATTGGAAGAAAATTAAATTTTGGGAAGATCTAAGAAATTTGAAGAAACAGTCTGAAAAGGAAATTAGATTAAAATGGGAAGGTGGAAATCCATATTTAAATAATAATGTAAATAGTAGTAAAATAGAAACGTTGAATACGGATGTTAGTAGTGAAAATACCGTAATTATAAATCAGCCTATTATTAAAAAGGTATATGTACCAGTAGGAGGATAATATGTCAAGATCATCAGCAGCACATTACTCAGAAATAAAGATTAGCAACGGTAGTAAGGAAGTATCACTCGGTGATTCACCTTCATTTAACGGTGTCTATGTTACTGGTATTGAATATTTTGAGAGTGTATATTCACCAATGATTACTCTTAATCTAGCTGAAATAGATGTTGGTGGTGCTGTTGTGGATGATAAGAATCGTCTTGGTACTGTTAAAAATTCTTTACCTATTATGGGCAATGAAGATTTAAAAATTAAGATTGAGACTGAATCTGGTATATTAGATCTAACAAAATATCCCTTAAAAGTTAATGGAAGTCCAACAACAGGACAGGAAGTAAATCGTCAGAGTGTTTTAATACCAGCAGTTTCTCAACATGAGATGAAGAATAGGGATATTGCAGTGAGATCAAGGCATAAGGGTCAGATTAGTGAGATGGTCAGTAAGATATTTGGATTTCTTACTGTTCCACCTAATTCAGCACCTGATATTAATATTGAAAAAACTAAAAATAATGATGGTGTTATTGGTAGAGGTAAGACTCCTTTTGAATTGATCAGTGGATTATGTACAAAAGCTATTCCTGAACAAGGTGATCCTGGGTTTTTCTTCTATGAGACACAGGATGGATTTAATTTTAGATCTATTGATTCACTTATTAAACAAGAACCAGTAGCAACATATAGGTATGAGGGTGTCTTAACATCTGGTCTTTCTGATGCTAGTAATGACTTTAAAATATTAGCACCACCAATATCTTCTAAGGATCAGGATGTTTTAAAAGCATTAAAGTCAGGAGCTTATAGTTGTAGGGTTATAACAACTAACCCAATGAGTTGGGAATGTAAAGAATCTTTTGTTAATTTAGCACCAGAAACAACTCTTGGTAAGAAAGAAGAATCTGTACAGGTTAAAGATCATTTGAAAACATTTAATCATATTCTAGATATTGGATCTTATGATCCTTCTATTTTGAAGGAAGATGAGAATAATCCTTATGTTTGGAGAGCAAAATCATCCATGAGGTATGATGTTCTACACTCCCAGATTATGAATATTCAAGTTCCTTGTAATGTGGAACTTAGAGCAGGTGATGTTATTAGATGTGAAATTGAGAATGTGACATTGGATAATAAGGTTAATCAATCTATTAATGAACATCAGAGTGGAAAATATCTTATATTGCATCTTTGTCATCATTTTGATCCAGAAAGATCTTATACATCTATGACTTTGGCCCGTGATACTTATGGTCTATATACTAAAAATACGTAGGAATAATGGCAGCAGCAGTAGATATTAGGCAACCTTTAATTCCTTGGACTGGTTATATAGTACCTTTTGATGCTCAGGATGAGCAAGTAAAAGGTCAGGGTTGGGGTAATAGATATAAAGTTCGTATCGTAGGAGATTATTCTGAAAAGGATACTATTGAGGATAGAGAAGTTAGATGGTGCATTGCATTAGTTAATGTAACTGATGGTAGTGGTGGAGGAGGAAGATTTAGATCTTCACGTATAGTACAAGGTGATATGGTTTTTGGTGTTTATCTTGGTGGAGAAGATGGACAGCCAATTATACTAGGTGTATTCCCAAGAACATCTTATGTTCAAACTAAGTTTGGTAATAAACTTGGGAGTATGGATGGATTCTGGAAAGGTATTCAACCATCAGTAGTTGGACGGAATCAAATTGGTGATCAGGGTGGATGTCCTTCACCAGTTTGTTCTGTACGAGAATCAATAGGTAGCAGAAGAACTGCTAGTAATGAAACAACTAAGGATAAGTTACAAAATCAAATGGGAGTGTCTAATGAGGAAGGGACAGTACCTACAGAAGGTGAGAATAAGATGAATGATATACCCAAACCATTAACAGAAAAAGGTGCTGAAATAGTAGAACAGTCGAAAACTGAATCAAAACAAACCGTTGCCGAAAGAAGAGCAGCTAGAGTGAAGATGGAAAATGAAATGGAAGAAGTTAAGAATAAGAATAATGGTATTATTACTGAAGATCAGTACGATCAAATATATGAGAAGCATCTGGGTGGGAATAAGGCAACAGTTGCAATTGAAACAGTTGCAAAAAAGAATGATATAACACCAGAGAGAGTTATAGAAGTTGTATCAAATCCTGATGGCAATCCAGGTAATAATAAGCAACAACAGGAGTTGTGTTATCAGGTAGCTAAGGAAGAAGATGATGATAAGAAGAGGGAAAGGGAAAGAATGGATAAAATATTAGCACAAGAAGAGAAACAATGGATTCCTGATAATAATGATGGATTTAAGGGTAATGCTTGGGATGCAGCTCCACCACCAAGGACTATTAATGGTCAACCTAATCCAGAATACTTTGAGTATAGAGAATGGTATGCTGATGGATTAGAATTATCATAACTCTAATAAATAAACTTATAAGACTATAATGAAATAATGGCAACTGATACTACCATTAAAGCAATTAAGCAATTAATTGAATATAATCCTCAAGTACCGAAACTTCAATCGAGGATAGAAGCATATAAGAATGATTCTGTAATTGGTCCTCTTGTTAGTAATACTAGACCATTAACCAAGACTCAGATCAACAATCTTCCTATGGCGGAAAAGGTTGGGTACGATCGAACAATGGAGAAGTTTAAGAAATTAGCTGCTTTTCCTACTGCACCAGCATCATTAACATCTGGTATGGAAATGATCTTTGCGGACCCTTGTAAAAATAATTTCTTTGCAAAAACAGAATCATATTTAGATAATTTTTTCAAGTTAGCTTCGGGAGCAGGAGCATCATTGATAGATCTTCCAGGTGAGATGAAGAATGTTACTGATATGATTGGTGATACTACAAAAGGTTTTATAGGTTCGATTACAGATTCTCTTCAATCCACATTAGTTGAATGGATAAAGAAAGCTCTTAAAGGTATTGAAGATTTCTTTTTTGCAACAATTCCAGAAAAACTTACTGCTATTGCAACAATATTGGGAGTTGAGGCAGCAGCGATACCACTGGTCGATAAACTCTTTAAGGGTATGGAATGTTTAGTTGCAAAAGCATCTGATGCAATAAAGGGAACTATTGAAGATATGCTTACAGGAATGGTGAGAAATATTACTAATGGTATATCATGTGTAGCACAGGATATGGTCAGTGGATTGACAAATAAGATTAGTTCTGTAATAGATTCTATGGTAGGACCATTCATTGGACCATTAGAAAAGATATTCAGTCCAATTGGAGCAGGATTTAATATAAAAAATACTATTATGAAGGGTATTAATACTATGCGGAAAATTCAAGGATTATTTTCTTGTGGTCCAACTGAAACTTGTCCTTCTACGACTAAGTATAAAATTGATGCTGGATTATTAAAGGATAGAAATAGTAGTGGTCAGCAGGATATCATAGATAAAGCATTTCAGGCTGGAGCACTTTCATCAGCAGTAGGAGAGAAATTAGAAGGTTTTGAAAAGAGTGTTGGTAAGTTTAAGATTTTTGGATCAAAGGTTAGTGATGCAGGAAATCTTGGAGGGGGTAATTGTGACGCTGGACCAGCAACTAATTGTAAACCTCCACGACTTGACTTCTTTGGTGGTGGAGGAGTAGGTGCTGCTGGAGAAGTTCTTCTTGGCAATTTCATCTACAATTTTGATAAAGAAGATATATTTGGAGATGTTGAAGAGACTGCTAGTGTTCTTGGTGTAAATCTGACAGCTCCTGGTGAAGGATATAGAGATGCACCACTGGTAGCGTTTGTTGATGAATGTGAGCAGGGATATGGTGCTTATGGTCAAGCAATCATTGATAAGAATCAAAACTCACCTACCTTTGGTCAGGTTATTGCTATTAAGATGATAGCAGAAGGTGAAGGATATCCTCTTGGCAATTATAAGGCTCAGGATTATTATGTTGATAAGATAATTATTGATGATCCAGGTGAAGGATATGATGGTGCAATAATAGAAGACTTTGAAATTTGTGGATTAGATGAGAATGGTGGAATTACTTGTGTTAAACCAAATGGTAAAGCATATCCCAATACTAAACCACCTCTAAATATTATAGGTCCTGGGTCAGGTGCGGTTTTGCGTCCAATACTTACAACAGAAATTCCACAGACTGATGTGGCTCAAGTGATTGATTGTGTTACTGGTGGAACTCCAGGATTAGAGACTATGGAGAATTTATAATGTCAGAAGGTCAGGAAAATAGACTTCAGGATAGTTTTGGTAATTTATTAATTGAAACTGGTACTAATATTGTTGGAACTGGCGGTGCATCTGCTTATACCTTACAAGCAATGAATCCTTCTAAGGTTACTTACAGACAGGGATTGAATGAAAATGGAATGTCTGTTGTTTATTCGGAAGGTACTTATCAAATTGAAGCAGGGGTAAAGGGGCAATATTGTAATCAGGGAGTTGGATATGTTCTTCAATGTCATAATGGAGATGCACATATTAATGCTGATAAGGGTAATATTGGTATAAAGGCAAGAGTAATAACACTTGATGCCTCGGATAGGATTGTTATTAAAGCACCTACTGTTGATGTTGGTAATCCAGATAGAGGATATACTGATACTGTTAATATTAATGGACGTAAGATAAATCTCAATCCTTCACAACATTGTCATATAAAAACTCCATTTAAGACTATAGTGTTGTGGGAAAATCCTTTTCAATGTTTTGCTGATGCTTTAATTGCTGGAAAAGCAATGGGTGCATTGGGTGTTAGTGGAGTTAAGGCAAAGTTAGGTGTTGCACTATGAGTATAAGTGGTGATTATCATTTTCCAGGTACTACCTTAATCCAGGATTTATACATCTATGGTAGTTTTAATTATGATATTACTGGTGATGGTAGTAAATGGACATTCCAAGATGTAGATATACAAGGAAACTTAGAAGTTAGTGGAATTAGTAGTTTCTTTGGACCTGTAAATTTTTATGATAGTGTTAATTTTGATCATCTTCAAGTTGGCATTATAACTGTTACTAAGAGAATAGATGTTGGTGCTGCTGGAACAGTTTTTGTTGGTATTGTAAGTGGTCCAGGAGCAGGTAATGTTGGTATTGGAACTTCCATTCCTGAACAGAGTCTTGATGTTGCTGGAAGTATAAAAGTTGATGAACATATCTATGATTCAGCAAATAGTTCTGGTGTAAATGGATATTATTTGAATAGAGATGCTGCTGGTATAAGATGGGTTTCAGCATCACCAGACGCATTAGAAGGAATATTTGTACAAGATCATGGAACTTATATCCCAGTAGCAGGAGTTGCTCAAACATTTACAACTTTAAACTTTAGGGAGAATAATAGTCTGGGTATAGGAACTACTTCTATCATTCCAATACCAAATCCTAATAATTCCACAATGATTGCGGATATAGAATCTTATGATTTGTGGGGATATACATCGGAAGAAAATATTTACAGAATGTCCAATGTTGGTATTAATAACAATAGTCCTTCTACAACATTAGATGTAACAGGAACTCTTCATGTCTCCTCAGCAGTTGATTTTGATTCTACATTGAATGTTGATGGAAATACGTCTCTTAGAGGTAATTTAACTGTTGATGAATCTACTATATTAGAAAAAACATTAAATGCTAAGGGTAATGTTGATTTTGATTCAGATTTAAATGTTGATGCTGATACCACGATGGGTGGTACATTGACTGTTGAGGGTGCAACTTTAATCAATGATACTTTTAGGGCTACTGGTACAGGTGATTTTGATGCAACTCTAAATGTAGATGGTGACACAACATTACAGAAACAATTAATAGTTGGTGCTGCTTCAACATTTAATACTTCAATAGAAGTCAAGGAAACATCACATTTTAAAGGAACGGCAAGGTTTGATTCTTCTATACTTGATATTAATCAGAATACTGGTGTAGGAATATGTAAGACTGATTGGCGTTTATCATCTGTTGGAACTGGTGTATCTTGGAGACCATCTGGTGTTGAAACTAAAAATGCTATTTGGGTCTCTGTTAATGGATGTGATACAAATAGTGGATTGCTAGAAGGTGATTCTAAGAGAACTATTGGTGCAGCGGCAACAGTAGCACAAGAAGGTGATACTATTATCGTTCGTTCTGGGTATTATTATGAGAATAATCCAATTGGACTTAGAACTGATGTTTCAGTTTCAGGTGAAGATTTAAGACTAGTAACTGTTGTACCAAGTAATAGAACTAAGGATGTATTCCATGTTAGAAGAGGTTGTTTAATACAGAATATTAACTTCTCTGGTCCCCATGATGATAATCAAGGCGGTGTTACATATGCTCATACAGGCGGTGGTGCAGTTGCTTTCCCACCATTAGATGTAAGTGATCAGGCAAACACTGGATATATTGCACTTGGTCCTGCTAATGAGGGTAAAACAGGTAGATATAAGAGTCCTTATGTAAGAAACTGTACTAACTTCATGACTGGTAGTATTGGTATGAAGATTGATGGTAATCATGTTAATGCTGCATTTGATGGAGTTAATGATCTAGGGCAAGATATTAAGAGTATGGTTTGTGATTCATTTACTCAATACAATGAGTCTGGTATTGGAGTATCTATTACTAATAATGGATATGCTCAGTTAGTTTCTATATTTACTATTGGATGTGATAAAGCAATTTATTGTGATACTGGTGGACAGTGTGACTTAACAAACTCTAACTCATCATTTGGTAATTATGGTTTATTTGCTGATGGGGTTGGAGCAATAGAATTTGAGGGACAAACTCAGTTAGATGAAGCGGCAGAAAATGATATATTTGAAATTAATGCTGTTACTGATAGTTTTAATAATAAGAGAAAGCCTTTTGATGGTCAGTGTTTATGGTTTAAGATTAATTTATCAGCTTATAATGATATTAATGCGACTGGATATCTTTCTGCACCATTAAATACGATTCGTAGTATAAAAGTTACGAATGGTGGAACACCAGGAACTTATAGTCAGACAGCACCACCAAGTGTTCGTGTATCTTCACCAGAAGGTCCAGAAGCTATTAGAGCAGAGTTATCTGTGAATGTAAGTGCAGCAGGAACAATAACTTCTGTTGATGTGATCAATAGTGGAAGGAATTTCTTACCTACTCAAACTGTTAGTCTTACACCTTCTAGTGGTAATGCAGTATTAGAACCAGAATTCGATCCAATTTATTATACTGTTGCTGTTGCATCTGATGCTGCTGGACATACAACAGGGTTATCAACAGTAACTCTTAATGAATTTGTACCATATGCTGTTGGTGCAGGTACTAGTGTTGAATTCAAGAGAATTAGTCGTATCATTACTAGCTCTCATTCTTTTGAATATGTTGGCGCAGGTACAGACCTAAATACTGCAAACCCCTTCCAGGGAGGGGAACCTCTTCCTGCGAATGAAATTGTTGCTATTAACGGAGGTCAAGTTCCATTTACTAGTACAGATCAGCAAGGAAACTTCAGAATCGGTGAAGGTCTAGTAATTGATCAAACAACATCAACAATTAGAGGAAGGGATTTCAATAGAGCGATCCAAGCACAACTAACACCATTAATACTAGCATTGAGATAATATGGCAATTGCACCAGTCAATAAGTTTATATCTATTGCAGTTCCTGTAGCACCAGGAGAGCAAAAACTTTATGAAGTTCCAACAGGAACCTCTGCTATTTTATTGTATGCACAAGTATCAAATGTAGGAATAGGTACATATCCAACTGTAAGTTTTATTCATAGAAGAGAGACAAGAAGTACATCACTTACAAGAGATATAAGAATAATAAAGGATATAGAAATTCCACCAAATGATGCTGCTATTCTAGTAGATGGAAGATTAATATTAGAAAAGACACCACTCATATTAGATAGACTGTATATTCAATCAACTCAAGCTGGTATAACCACAATTTCCAATGTGGATTATGATGAACCCACTGGAATTGCAACAGTAACCACGATGGGTCTTCATGGTTTTAATGCCAATGATCAAATTACATTAGCTGGTATTGCATTTACATGTCCTTCTGGTTCGGGTATTACTACAACTGTTTTCCCAGATCCACAGTCATCATATGTTGTGAATAGTATTGTTGATGCAGTAGGAACATCAAAAACATTTACATCTGTTCTTGGTAGTGCTACTGGAATTAAACATACCTATGTTCCATCGGTTCATACTTTTGTACGTTCTAAACAAAATAGTGTAACTTCTAATACTGGTGTTAAGTATACTCCTGAGGTTGGGACAAATTATGATCCTTCTAGTGGATATCTAGAATTAAAATTAACTAATCATGGTATTATATCCTCACCATCCACCCATCAGGTAAGCGCAGCAAAATATACTCCACGTACAGGTATTATGACTTGTACTGTTAATAGTCATGGATTTGCAACTGGAAATCTAGTTAAGTTTGCTGATAATTCATTGTCCTTTACTTGTGCAATGGATGGTAATACAGCAACTAAGACTTATCCAAGATCAACAGATCCTGCTAGTGGTAAGTGGCATACAATTACATTTGTTGATTCAAATAATTTTAATGTTAATGTTGGACCTGCACCTATTAAAGGTCATGGTGTTTCAACATCTACATACAATTCTACTAATGGTAATTTAGTATTGAATATTGGAGCAAATCATGGTTTAACTATTGGTGAGAGTGTTAAGATAGCAAATAATTCATTATCATTTAGGTGTGCTCAGGATAGTTATGGATCAGTTAAAACTTATCCAAGAGCAAGTGGTCAAGGTGGAGCATCATCAAATGATCCAATATGGGATGATGCTTGCCCAATTACAGATGTAGATGAAGCTAATGGGACAATCACTATAAATGCCTTACAAGGTACATCACCATCAAATACAACTGCTCATACGTTTGTTAGTGCGAACAATACTTATACACCAGAATCAGGTACTGATTATGATTCTGCAACAGGTATACTAACTGTTAAGGTTACTGGTCATGGATTCATTAATGGAGAGCATGTTAAATTTAATGATGAATCATTGAAGTTTAGTTGTACTCAAGGTAATCAGACAGGTGTTAATTCTGAGAGAAATTATCCAAGATCAACAGATCCTGCTAGTGATAAGTGGTTAACCATTTATGATAAGACTACCGATACATTTAAAGTTAATGTTTTAATTGGTACTAGTCCTACAAATACAACAGTTCATAGTTTTAAATCTGCTGTTGCTAATAGTATGTCAAGGGCAGTAGTTAGTAGTGGCGGTGAATATATTCACTCAACAGGTACTGGATCTGCTGGTGGTATGCAAAGAACTGCGAATCATATTACTATTGCTGATAATTCATTAACATTTACATGTACGATGGATAATAATGGTACTGAACATACTTATCCACGTTCAACTGATCCAGCTTCTGGTACAAATTTAGTTCCTGTCTCAGCAACAACTAATACTATTACTGTTGATGTTGGCACTACAAATGCAGGTGGGCAGTCTGCTCCATTACAAATGGAATTCATTGCCAGTATTCTAGAGAATAGTTCTGCGTAATATGGCAAAATCTAACAGTGCTGCCAAGTATCTCAGTGGTAGAGTTAAGAGGAGGGCACAGGATAAGTTATCGGATGATAGGTATCAGTATCTTGGACTTGAAGAAGCAGAACCCAATTTGGGTGATTCTCCTACTGTCTCTGGTACTCCTGGAGTTCCTTCGGGTCAGCAGTTTCAACTTATTAGTGTCTTAAACAATCCAGGTGATAGGTATTGGATTCCGATTCAGGGTGGATTAATTCCTGGGTCTATCAGTGTATTTGAAGAAGGAACATTAACTGGTACTTTAAGTAGTATTACTCAACTTAATTTTGTTGGTAATGGTGTAACAGCATTTGCACAACCTCTTTCAGTTGCTGCGACGATTACTGTTAAACCTCCAGGTATTGATGGGAGTATTTTATTTAAAGATAATGATGATTTTGCAACTTCTGTTGGTTTAAGATATGACGATATAGATGATATTGTATCTATTGGTGGTGGACTTAGTGTTGGGACTAATGGTGGTAGATTACAAGTTAATAATACTGGTATAGGATCGGTTGGTATAGGATCTACAAATCCTACTCAAAAATTACACGTAGATGGTAACCTTAGATTAACTGGTAGTATATACGATAAAAATAATTTTAAAGGAAATTCTCAAGATATTATAGTCAGTACTACTAATGGTATTGAATGGATAAATCAGCAGGCTGCTATAACTGGTGCAGGTGGAACGATATCACAAGTTCAATATCATGGTAATGCTGGTCTTGTTGCTGGTGCTACTAACTTTGTTTATACATCTTCTAGTAAACGTGTTGGTATAGGAAGTACAACACCAAATGCATTACTAGATGTTCGTGGCACATCTGTATTCAAAGGTTCTCATACTGTTGATTCATTTAGAAATACTGGTCTTTCTACATTTGTAGGAATTAGTACATTTGAAGGTGTTGTTTATTTTGGTGAGGATGCATCCTTTGAAGATAATAAGAAATTAAAATTTGGTGAGAATAGAGAATTAGTAATTTATCATGATCCTGCTAGTGGTGGTGATAGTTATATCCAAGATGTGGCTGCTGGCGATTTACTCATACAATCAAATTCCGCAGTTAAGATTGAAAAATACAGCAGTGGTGCAGATATGGCAGTGTTTACTCCTGATGCAGGAGTACAACTTTTCTGGGGAGGAAGTGAGAAATTAAAAACTCTTGATGTTGGTGTTGATATTACAGGTAAACTTACTACTGACGAATTAGAAACTGATAAGTTAACTATTGATGGGCAGTTAGAAACATTAAATCTTAGGGTAACTGGTGTAGCAACGATTGGTAATATTGAGATAGCAGGTAATAATAACAATGAAATTACAACGATTGGTGGTAATCTTATATTAGATTCTAGTACTGGTGTAACCCAGATGCAGGATATTGTTAATATAGAATCTACTACTCAATCAAACAATGTGAGTAGTGGTGCATTAACAGTTGATGGCGGTGTTGGTATTGATAAGAATCTTTATGTTGGTGGACATACTAAAATTACTGGATTCTCTACTTTTGTTGGTGTAGGTACTTTTGGTAGTAATTTGTGGGTTGGTGGTAATCTTAATGTTGCTGGTGATTTTGTATTTGATGAATTGGATGGTAGAAATATTAATATTACTGGTATTGGTACTATTAATACGTTCCACAATACTGGAATCACAACTCATGAATCTGATGTATATTTTGGTTATGATAAACTTTTATGGGATGTATCTGATAATGCCCTAGAATTTGAAGATAATATTAAATCTACTTTTGGTGATAGTGATGACTTACAAATATATCATCAGTCATCAGATAATAAGTCGTATATAAACAACACAAGTGCAGGTGATTTAATTATTAAGAATGGAACTGATAATATAGTTGCTCAGAATAATTCATCAACGTTATTAAATTTTAATGGAAATCAAAGACTGACTACCTTAACTCAAGGTGTTGATATTACAGGTTTACTTAGTGTTGATGGTATTGATAATGATGGACATATTGAAACTAAAACTATACGAGTAAGTTCTGGATCTACATTTAATGGTAATGTAGATATTGGTAATGCTGCCACAGATTCAATTACGTTTACTGGTAGAGCTGATAGTGATTTAGTTCCAATACTGAATGATAATTATGATTTAGGAACTAATAATTTAAGATGGGGTACGATTTGGGCCACGACATTTAATGGTCGTTTTCAAGGTACTGCTGAGACTGCAGATTCATTAACAACATCTAGAAATATTGCCATGAGTGGTGATCTTACTTGGGATGTTGATTTTAATGGAACATCAGATGTTACTAGTGGTGGTACTCTGGCAACAGTTAATAGTAATGTAGGTACTTTCGGTAGTGCAGAGAACGTAGGTCAATTTACTGTTAATAATAAAGGATTGATAACAGCAGCAGCAGATGTTGCTATTAATTTTAGTGATGCTGGGGTTGATAGGGCAGATAAAATTGGTGTTGGACAAACAACTTATGATCAAGAACATTTTTTGACATTTGTTGACCACAATTCTACTGGCAGTCGTCCATATAAAGAACTTTATACTGAAGCAGCTGCAAAATATAATCCTGATACTAGGTTAGTCAGTTTTGCTAACATAATTGTATCAAGTGAGTCTACATTTAATGGTAATGTAGATATTGGTGATAATATTAGTGACAGACTTACAATTACTTCAAGGGTTGATAGTTCGATATTACCAGATACTAATTCTTCTACTGCTTCAGATAGTAATGGAAGGGATATTGGAGGTGGTAGTAATTATTGGCGTAAGATGTACGCTCGTGAGTTTGTTGGTGGTGTAACTGGTATTTCAACTGGTGCAGATAAAATATTAATTACTTCAACAACTGCTGATCATACTTATCATATAGCTTTTGCTGCCCATACGGGGACAGAACATCAATATTTATATGTTGATAGTAATAATTTAACATGGAAAGCGGATAGTAATTTACTTACAGTTGCCAATATTAAACCAACAACAATAACAGATTCTGGAAGTAGTAGTGGTGCTGCTGCATATGTCCCAACTGCTGATGGATCTGGTGGTTGGACATGGCAAGCAAATAGTGGTGGTTCTGCTGATAATCTTAAAACACAGTCCAATAGTAGTAGTTCTTCTCATTACTTAACTTTTGTTGATAGTAATAATTCTAGTCCTGCACAAGAAAGTTTTTATACTGACTCTTCAATAACCTATGTTCCATCTACTGATAAACTAACTGTTCCAAAGGCACAAATAAGTCAACTATTTGATAGTGGTAATAGTAATGGATCTACTAATTTTGTTCCTGTATCTAATGGAACCACATGGACTTGGCAAAATGTAAATGCTACGGGTGGTACTACAAGTATATCAGTAGTTCAGCAAGGTAGAAATTCACCTTGTGTACTTCCAATTACTACGTCACAGACAACTGGTGCTGCCACAATTACTGTTGGTAATAATAGTAATGCTTTTGGTGCTAAGTATATTCAAACTTCTGAACCAACTGGTAGTGGAATTTGTGACGGAGATATTTGGTATAATACTGGATCATCAGTAACTGAAACTACGGGAGCAGTTCCAGTTGGTGGTATTATTATGTGGTCTGGTGCTGTATCTTCAATCGGATCGGGTACTTTATTAAATTGGAGATTGTGTGATGGCAGTGGTGGTAGACCAGATTTAAGAGATAGATTTGTTATTGGTGCTAGTGGTGACACTGGTACTGGTTATCACCCTAGAGATCCTGGTGGTAATGCAAATGCAGCAGTAATATCACATAGTCATACTGCTAGTTCTTCTGGTGGAAATCATGATCATACTTACAAAAGAACTGTTAATTTCAGTAGTGGTGGTGGTGATGCTAGCAACGTTCGAGCTCCATTTCAAGAATCAAATACGAGTACAACAGGTAGTGGATCTCATAGTCATACTATAACTGTTAGTACTGAAGGTGAGAGTGCCACAGATAGGAACTTACCACCTTTCCTTGCACTTGCATATATTCAAAGAATTTCTTAATGTATCAGACAATGATAAGGGATGATTTGATACAAGATGATTTGATACAAGATTCCTTAGTTGCTGATATATATATTTATTTCATTAGAAAGGTGGATTGTAAGACTTTGGGACTAAAAGAAATATATTTACAAAAATTAGATAGATTAAAAGATGAAGATTTTAATAGAGTAAAAGTACCTTCATTTCATTATGAGGTTGATGGAAATATAGTAACTTGTGTTAGTCAATTTGTTAAAGGAATATATGCTTTTACTTCTGAACAACGTAGAATAATATATGAAGACGTTGTTAACCACGATTCTGAATGGACATTTAGTGATTATGGATATGATAATTTTTTAGTAGAAGAAGGTACTAATACAATTTTTAGTATTGATTTTCAATCATATAGATATTATCCAGATTTAGATAAAAGAAAAAAATCTTGGGAAACTCAATCTAAACATTTCTGTACATCTCTAGAAAAGATGTAATAATATATTTGGTACTATCTTTTGGAGTGACGCCTCTATGTGGAAATGTCCAGCAAGCAGGGAACATTAGTAATTGACCTGTCTTTGGGTATACTTTTTTACCAGTAGCAAATTCTGTATATCCATCTTTTTTAACATTATTCAGATACCAAACATAAGCAACAGTTCTTACCCAATCATCCTTAGATTGACTATCAGTATGCCAATGAAAATAATCTCCCGTATGATATCGTTTTACATTGTATCCACTATCTCTCATATCACCATTTAAAATAGATGTTGCATCGAATAAGTTGTTTATTTTTTCACTATATGCATCAAGATTTTCTGCAGCAGACTTAAAAAGAATTTTATCAATATCTTCCCAATCTTTTAAGAGACTAATATGCAAATCCCATGATTTTTTCAAAGTTAAATCAACTGTTCCATCAGATGTTACTCCTTGATCCTTTCTATCATCTTTTTCAAACCTATCTATAATTTCCATACAAACATCTGTTGTAAGGGCTTTGGATTTGATATATATTAAATCATTAAGTTCAGTCATTGCTATAGTATACCATAAATAATTAAAAAATCATGTTATGTCAATAAAAGTTAGAAGTGGAGGTAGTTGGGTTGAAGTCGGCGGTGATGGTGGCGGTGGAGCCACTGATGAAACCTTAACCTTACAAACAACTCATACTACTAGTGCAC
>Ga0163108_10001742_pt1 | contig 15894 bp, 12 predicted proteins | sample Fk1155metaG_FD_109644 | JGI IMG/M metagenome (GOLD analysis project Ga0163108, IMG submission 109644) | Marine microbial communities from the Central Pacific Ocean - Fk160115 155m metaG | ecosystem: Environmental > Aquatic > Marine > Oceanic > Photic zone | place: The Central Pacific Ocean...
CCTGAAACTCCAGCGTCAGTGGTTTGTCGGTCCAGCCCAGCCCGGCGGCCAGGTTTCCCGGCATTGTCAGTTTCAGGACCGCTCCGTACTCACGTCGCTGCTTGTCGGTCAGGAAGTCGTACTTCTTGTACCACTCGTAGGTGCCCTTGGCCGATGTCGACAGGAACAGCGAGTCACCGATCGGTATCATCCCGGTGATTCGCTGTCCCCAGTGATTGGTCACGATCTTGAAGCGATCGGTGTGCTGTTCGTAGGGGTGGGTCTGCTTGTCGGTCAGTTCCGGATGCGTGAAGGCCCGGCCCATCGAGGTCCACTTGTCGACATCGCGGTTGTATCGCCACAGTTCCGCCCAGGGCCAGACACCGGTGAACATCTCGCCGCGATAGATCGCCGTCGTCTGTGCTTCACGAGCATTCCTGGATACGCCCGGCAGTCGCGGGGGCCAGCCGTCAATGTGCCTGATCTGGGTTCCGCCGCGATAGTCAAACAGGTGACCGGTCGGATACTGGGCCATCAGCATCCGGTCATAGAAGTTCAGCATCGAATAGACCTGGTAGTTGAGCGTGTTGTCGGCTTCCTGCAACGTCCGCCAGCGTCCTCCGGCGAAGGCATGAACACCGCCCTGGTTGGTCACCGTGAGCACCTCGCCCTGGAACTGGCCCCAGGCGAAGGGCGTGGCACCAACGTACTTGGCCTGCTGGACGGTCGCCTGTGACAGGTCAATGGGCTTCTCGTCGGCAGAGCTCCACGGACAGGCATAGATGCGGGTGAACCCGGGTCGATCCCGCACGGTGTGATAGAAGAAGAGTCGGCCCTGGGCGTAGTAGAAGTTGTAGTAGCGGCCCCTGGCGGGAGGCTTGAGGATGATCCGGTCACCAAAACGGGCCTGGTTACCACGGAAGACGAGCAGTCCTTTGCCCAGCTGCATCGCTCCGTCTCCAGAGCTCAGACCGCCCACGTGCGAACGGTCGAGGATCCACTTCCGGGTTGCTGCGTCCCAGCGTTTGACCCGGTTATTCCGCGCGTTGGTCCAGGTGTACAACTGCTGGTTGAGATCGAACAGATAGATTCCGCAATCCATGTCGGGATGAGGCAGTCGCTCGATCTTGAACTGGTTCGCGGCCCTGGGTCGGACGAAGAACTGCACGGTGTGTCGGTCACCGCGAAAGCGGGTGTTGTAGGCCTCCATGAACCCGGCCCCGGCGACCAGTCGTCCCTGTCCGTCGCGGGCCTCGAAAAGCGATCCAAAGTTCTGGCCGAGGTCGTGGCCGAAATCGACGGTGGTTCGCCAGGCTGCCAGTGGCTCCTCGGCGGATGCGGTGGCGGTGGCCAGGCAGATTGTCGCGGACAACAGCAGGTGTTTCATGGCGGTTTACCAGTCGACAACCGATCCATCGTCGGCATCGTAGGGAGTGGGATTGGTCCAGTCGTGGCCGAGACGTTCCTGCAACGCGTCGTCGTCGAGTTCGATGCCCAGCCCCGGCCCGGTGGGCAGGTCGATGTAGCCTTCCCGGACGGTAAAGGGCCGGGTGATGTAACCTTCTCCAAGGTGAACCTGTTCCTGGCAGAGGAAGTTGGGGATTGCCCCTGCCAGTTGCAGCCCGGCGGCCAGCGAGATGGGTCCGAGCGGGTTGTGAGGAGCGATCGCGGCGTAGTAACTCTCGGCCATCCCCGCGATCAGTCTCACCTCGGTGATCCCGCCGGCATGGCACAGGTCCGGTTGCAGGATGTTCGCAGCACCTTTTTCAAGGATCTCGCGGAATCCCCACTTGGTGAAGATCCGTTCGCCGGTGGCGATCGGCAGGTGGGTGCCGCGGGCAATGTCGGCCATCACGTCGACATTCTGGCACTGCACGGGTTCCTCGATGAACATTGGCTGGTAAGGCTCGAGGGCGTGGATCAGCAACTTGGCGGTCTGCGGGCTGATCGCCCCGTGAAAATCGATCCCGATGTCGGCTTCCTCGCCGGCCGCTTCCCGGAGCGATTCGAACGAATCGGCCACCTTCCTGACGAATCCCGGTGTTTCAATGATCCGGGCCGGCCGTTCCTTGAAGACCCCGGTCTTGAAGGCGGTAAAGCCCTGGCCGATCGCCTCGCGGACGGTGTCGGGTGTCGAGGCGTGCGCGTAGACACGGACGCGGTTGCGGGTGGGGCCGCCCAGCAGTTCGTAAACGGGCACGCCCAGTGCCTTGCCCTTGATGTCCCACAGGGCCATGTCGATGCCACTGATGGCACTGGTCAGGACCGGTCCACCCCGGTAGAAGGCATGCCGGTACAGTGCCTGCCAGTGGTGGACCACCGCCCGCGGGTCCTTGCCGACCAGGTAGGGTTCCATCTGCCGCACGGCCGCCTCGACCGTCTCGGCTTTTCCCTCGACCACCGGTTCGCCCAGCCCGACCAGGCCGGCGTCGGTGTGGATTTTCAGGAACAGCCATCGTGGCTTGACCAGCAGGGTCTCGAGTTTCGTGATCCGGATCGCATCGCCGGCACCGCGCATTTGAGGGACTCCTCGCGTCAATCATCAGCCCCGACTTTACGAAGTGTGGTGGATCGAGGCACGCGTGCGGCCGGTTCCAGGCGGGTAAGGACCCGGTGGATTTCACTGGCACCTCCGCCATGGGTATCCTCGAGAGCGACCTCGACGGGAAATACAGGAGCCAGGAATGACATTCGGCGTGGGAGTGATCGGAGCCACCGGTTTCATCGGGACGCCTTACCGGGCCGAGATCCGGGAATGTTCCGAGACGGCCAGGATCGTGGCGCTGTGTGCCCGGCGGCGGGATCGGCTCGATGCGGCCGCGGCCGAGGATGGTTGCGATTTCGTCACCGCTGACTGGCGAGAGGTAGTCGAGCACCCCGACGTGAATCTGGTCCTGGTGCTGACCCCCGATGCGCTGCACCTGGAACCGGTGCTTGCCGCGGCCGCGGCGGGCAAGCACGTCTTCTGCGAAAAGCCGGTCGGCGCCAATGTCGAAGAAGCCTACGCGATGTGGTCGGCGGTTCGTGACGCCGGCGTGGCGCACTACGTTCCCTTCTGGACCCGCTACGTCCCCTCCTTCATCCGCGCCCGGGAACTGGTCGCCGACGGGGTGCTGGGCGAAATCCGTGGAATATTCTATCGCTGGCACAATCCGCGTCCCGAGGCGATCCCGCACACGTGGCGGGACGATGCCGAGTTGTCCTCGGCCGGCTCGATTGCCGACGTGGGGTCTCACGCCTACGACGCCGTCTGCTGGATCCTGGGCTGCCAGGCCCGCCGGGTGCTGGCACACGCCGACGTGATCTCGCCGCCCAAGCCCGACCTGGGAGCGATTGACCTGGGCGAGGCGATTGACTGGGGCAAGCGGCAGCAGGTCGAGGACGCTGCCCAGAGAAAACCGGGGACCGCGTTCGATTACGCCACGATCGCCTGGGAGTTCAGCAACGACGCGATCGGCGCGATCATCCTCTCGCACGCATCGACGTTGCGGAAAGGGCTGTCGCCGGAACTCGAAATCCACGGGACGTTGGCCTCGCTTGCCATCGACCGCATCAACAACACCGTGACGGTCTACCGATCCGATGACACCGACGGCGAGGTCGAGCAGATCGAGGACAGCGGGTTTGGCAACCGCGCGGCACAACACGTCTTCGCGTCATTCCAGGAGCAGCTGGCGGGCACACGCGGCGAGCACCCCGGCATCGACGACGGCTGGCGGGTCCAGATCTTCACCGACGCGGCGGCGCTGTCGGCGCGACGGGGCGGTTGGGTTGAGTTGGCCGAGCTCGATGCCGAAGCGGGTACCTAGGCGACCTCTTCCACCTTCCCGCTCTTCCCCGAATCGACAGCGGCCTGCACGGTGGCGGCGATGTCGCGGCTGGTCGCTGCGTCGAGTATCCCGCCACGGCCGCTGTCGATCGCCCCGGCGAAGTTCTCCATCAACTGGTAGTCCAGATCGATGGCCATCCGGCGATGGCGAAACTCTTGTGGTGGCTGGTTGCGGTAATACACGCTGACCTCCGGTCGCGCCTCGCTGATCACCAGCCCGCCTGTTTCGCCCAGGACGTGCAACTTGATCTCGCCGATGTCCGGATGAGAGGCGGCACCGATTCGGCCGATGCACAGCGTGCCGATCAGGCCGTTTTCCATCTCCAGGGTGACCGTTGCCAGATCCTCGACATCGTTGTCGGCGTTGGCCTGATGAAAATGCGACGCCGTCCGGGCATAGACCCGTTCGACACGGCAGCCGGCCAGGTGCTGGATATAGGCCAAGGGATAGATCCCCTCGATCTTCAACTCGCCCATCGCTTCAACCCCGACGCCACCGTCTGATCCGTCCGCGTGTGCCTCGATCTGCCGCTCGAGCCAGTCGATCGGCGGCTCGTCAGGATCCCGGCTGCCCTTGGGTGGCCCCGAGTCCTTGGCGAAGTAGAAATCGACATGAAAAGCGTAAGGTCGTCCGATCCGGCCCTCGTCAAGCACGCGTTTGGCTTCGACCACCGCCGGCAGAAAGTTGCGGTTCCACATCATGAACCGCACATCATGTTCGGCGACCGCTGCGACCACGCGGTCGCATTCCGAGACCCGGTTCGACATCGGCTTGTCCTGCACGACATGCAGGCCGATGGCCGCACACCGCACGGCCAGGTCACAGTGTCGCTCGGCCTCGGAACTGATCACCGCTACCTGGACATCGTGTTCGGCAATCGCCTGTTCGATGCCCCGGACGTAGGGGATGCCATGTTCGTCGGCATAGAGCTGGTTTCGCTCGTGGACCCAATCGGGCTGGTCGGTATCGTCGCAGACCACGACCAGGTCGAATCGCGGATGCTTGACCACGCCGTTGGGGACGTAGGCGTGCTTGACCACGCTGACCACCGCACAGCGGAAGACGGTGCTGTTCTCAGCCGAGCTCATAACCGTCTCCTGTCGCGTCGAGCCTCAGCGGTGCTCCGGCCTCGATCGACCGCTCGGCCGCCTCGGCGACTCTCAACGCCGCCGCCGTGGCGATTGTCCCGGGATCGGCCGGGCGACCCTCGGAGATCGCTGTCGTGAATTCGCCCAGCAGGTTCACCAGCCCGGTCACGCCTTCACCGCCCCGCACCGCTTCGGGCTGGCCACCGGCATACAGCAGGTGCATGTTGTGGTGGTCGTCGGCATAGACCGAACCGTCCCCACCGATCAGCGACAACGAATAATAGTCGTCACCAGCGGGAAGCGTGGTGGCCACATCGATCAGGGCCATGCCGTCGCCGGGGAACCCCAGGTGCAGGTGGGCGTAGCTGCCCGATTCGCCGCGGCGGACGGCATAGATCTCGCTTGGCAGCGTGTCGAACAACCAGTTGGCCAGGTCGAGTTGCTCGGCCAGGCAGGCGATGCTGACCGGGGCACCCGCGGGCATCCAGCGATGGATCCTGAGCAACCCGAGTGGTCCGAGCGCGCCGGCCGAGTTGACCGCCTGCACCTCCTGGATCGAGGGTCGAAACCGACCGGTTGCCGCCAGCATGACAACGATGCCGTCGGGCGCGGCCAGGCGGGCCGCATCATCCGCATTGCAGAGCGATCCGGGTAGCAGCAGTACGTGGTGACCGGCGGCGGCGGCCTGGTTGGCAGCATCGACACCGGCGACCAGTACGGCATCGGCCGCATCGGCATCAACGATCGTCACGTCGGCCAACCGATCGGCGGCCGCCTGCCAGTCGAGATCCGCCGCGGGGTCGGAATCGATCAATCCGAGTTTCAGCATGTTTCTTGCCGTCTTGTCCTGCCACTCGCGTCCACTAGTCCTCGATCTCACCGCCGACACCCTCTGGCAGCAACAGAATGCCGATCGCACCAAGCAGGTAGATCAGGCTCATGATCTTCCCGAGCAGCGCGTAGTCTTCGTTGAACTGCTGGATCAGGATGGCACCGGCAAACACCGTCACGGCGGTGATGATACGACCGAAGTTGAAACAGACACCCGCCCCGGTCGACCGGATCCTGGTCACGAACAATTCGGGCAAAAACAGAGGCAACCAGCCGAAGAAAATCCCGCTGAAGAATCCCAGGGCGGCGAACCCGGCCAGGAACTGCCATTGCTCGGGCGTGTGGAACATGTAGACAAATTCGGCACAGACCAGGCACAGGATACTGGTCAGGAAGTACGTCTTCTTGCGACCCACGGCACTCGCAATCACCCCGCCCAGGAAGCTGCCGATGATCCCCGTCAGGGATCTCGCCATCCCGATATCGGCCTTGAGACTGGTTTGGCCGATTTCCTCACCGACCTTGTCCGCCCAGGCCTGTGACCAGCTGGAGGCTCCCCACCCACCCAACAGTGGCACGGTGGCCAGCAGGATTCCCACCAGGGTGACCCCGATCAGCCCCGGCTTGAACACGTCCCAGGTTGAAACGGCGGCACCGTCCTCGGCCAGGTCCTCTCCGGAGAGCAACTTCTTCCGATCCGCGATCCAGGTCGGCGACTCCGGTACACAGGCAATCACGATTCCGGCCAACACGATCGGAGATCCACCCATCAAGAACACCCACCGCCACTGGTCGTAGCTCACGCCCACCTGGCGACCAACCCAGAAGGTCAGGAAGATGCCCACGTTCGCGGCCGTGCCGATCACGCCAGCCAGCATCGGTCGAGACACTCCCTTCCACGCCTCGGACATCAACGCCACGCCATTGGGCCACATCCCACCCACACCCATGCAGGTGATAAACCGGGCCAACCACAACTGCTCGGGAGACTGCGAGAAGTAGCCGATGAGCGACATGCCCGAATAGCAGGTGATCGCCGCCGCCATGCCCCGGGATCGCCCGTACCGATCCCCGATACGTCCAAACACCAGGCCACCCAGTGCTGCACCGAACAGAAACGCACAGACATAGAATCCGAACCACTGGCCGGCAGGAGCTCCCAACCGGGCATCCACCACGTATCTCTCGAGTTCCTCGGTCGAGATGATCCCGTCCTTGTCACCGGCCACGCCGAGGATCGTCACCCCGTCTGGATTCTTGGTCAGCCCCACCGCCTTCAGGTCGGACTGGGTGATTTCAACCCCGGCAGCACCTTCGGGGCCGGACTTCTTGAAGTCTGCTGTCTGGATCACCCCGTCCTTGTCGCTGTCGAGCGACTTGCGGAGTTCCGCGAGGGTTGTTCTGTCCCCGGCGGTCAATTCACCCTCGCCGGAAATCACCATCAGGTTCAGGGCCGCGGTACGCATGGCCAGGCCGTTGATGGCCATGTGCGTGCCACCAAAGAACCACCCCAGGAAGGCGGTTACTATGATCAGGTACTTGCCCGTCTGGGTGAGCGAGGGGCTGGCATTGTCATTGAAGTTGGGAGAGTCGGACACGGTGAACCTCGTCAATTGCTGTCAGAACACTCCGGTGATCAGAGGTGGATCACGCGGAGTGACGGCCGTGGATTCTATCGCAACCGCCTGCGTGATTCGATCGGTTCGCTCATTCGTTGGACGAATGGTGTTCTTGCCGACAGAATCGAGAGAACCCTGACACCGGATTTACCGACTATGACACATGACAGCGCACTGCGGGATCGCCTGAAGACGGTCCATACCTACGCGGCGACTCCGTTCACCGATGACCTGTTGCACCTCGACCTCGACGGATTCGAACGCAACGTCGCATTCCTGGTCGAGCACGGTATGCAGGTGGTGGCCGTGGGCGGGGGGACCGGTGAGATCGGGGCGTTGACGGTTGACGAACTGGAAACACTGGTCGGGACCGCCTTGCGGACCGTCGATGGTCGGGCGCTGGTGATTGCCTGCCTGCCGGGGAACCTGGGAGAAGCGATCGAACTGCTTGGCCGTTACGAACGGCTGGGGGTCGAGCTGTGCCTGGGGATGCCACCGTTGGTCCGTGCAAAGATCCCCTCCGATCTCTCGGGAACCTGGAACTACTTCAACGAGCTGGGCCGGGTGACCGGACTGCCCTTGATGCCTTACAACACGCAGGGATGGCCGGCGGAATTCCTGGTCGAGCTGGCCGACATCGACGCGATCATTGGTGTGAAGGACCCCTGCCAGGTTCCCCACGAGTTCTTCAGGGCGATCCAGATGCTGGGCGACCGATTTGTCTGGGTGGGAAACAAGAAACACGATCCCGGCGTGGCCCACCTCAGATACCAGATGGGGATGGAGGGTTTCACGTCGGGCCAGGGCAATTTCTGGCCTGAACCCGAGCTGGCGATTCACGCGGCGGGGGTCGAAGGCGACTGGGACCGGATCATCGAGATTCAACAGCGGGTGGCGGTACTCGAACAGCTTCGGCTGGCCCATGACGATGCCGCGATGGTCAAGGTGGGCATGGACCTGGTGGGACTGGCCGGCGGCAAGGTCCGCCCGCCGCGAGTCGATGCCTCCGGGGAAGCACGCGAGGCATTCCGCGAAGCCCTGGTGGCGGCAAAGTGCCCGCTGATCTGATCGCTGGCGACCGGCGAAACCTGCCACGACGAGCAAACACATGTCCCTTTCCGAGTTCACTCCGGTTTCCGCAGACGGCCTGAACCAGGACAGCCGTCCGACCAATGTCCGCTGGTTGGTCTTCGGACTGGCCTCGGCGGCCAGCTACATCAACTACGTTCACCGGTATTCGTGGGGAGTGATCAAGCCCTACCTGCTCGAGGACGGGGTTGTCACCGAAAAGGAGATGGGCTGGCTGGATGGCCTGATCGGGCTGACCTACGGGCTGGGACAGTTTCCCGGTGGCCTGGCCGGTGACCTGCTTGGTCCCCACCTGGTGATTCCAGTGGTGGCGGTGTTGTGGTCGTTCGTCGTGATCGTCCCGGTGATGGCCAAGGGCGTCTGGGGCCTGGCCGGCGCGAGGTTGTCAATGGGCCTGGTGCAGGCTCCCTGCTACCCGTGCCTGGGAAAGATCACGCAGAGCTGGTTTCCTCGTTCGATCCGCACCAGCCTGCAGGGGTTTGTTTCCTCGTTCGCCGGCCGTGCCGGAGGCGCGTGCTCGTCGCTGTTGATCGCCACGCTGTTGATGGGTGTCTTCGAGTTGAGCTGGCAGGCGGCACTGGTGATCAGTGCCCTGGGTGGTTTCGTCTTTGCCGTGGTCTTCTTCCTCTTGTTCCGTAACAGTCCTCGTGAACATCCCTGGGCGAACGCGGCCGAAGCCGAATTGATCGAGTCGGGCGAGGTGGTGACGACGGCCGACCGGCCCGTCCACTGGGACTGGTCGCCGGGCAACATCCGCAATCTGCTCGCGTTCTTCGGAGCGTCTTTTTCCAGTACCTTTGCCGACAACCTGTTCGTGTTCTGGATGCCGACGTTCCTGGTCCAGGCCAAGGATTTCAGCCCGGTCGAGATGGGTGTTTTTGCCAGCCTGCCGTTGTGGGGTGGCGCGTTTGGCGGGCTGTGCGGTGGAATACTCAATGACTGGCTGATCCGGACGATCGGCAATCGTCGCCGGGCCCGCCGACTGGTTGCCGGTGGCTGCAAGGTGATCGCGGCCGCACTGATCTGCTGCAGCCTCTATTTTGAGGACGGGCGGGTGATCATGGGTGTGCTGTTCTTCTGCAAGTTCTTCAGCGACATGAGCCAGCCCACCTGGTGGGGTACGGTGACCGATATCGGTGGCCCGGCGGCCGGCCGGGTCTTCGGGATGGCCAACACGGTGGGTGCCGCCGGCCTGTTCGCGGCCGGGCCGATCATGATGTGGGTCAAGAGCGAGTACGGCTTCGACGGGTTGTTCTATTTCGTCGGCGGGGTCTACCTGTTGACCACGCTGTTCTGGTCCCAGGTCGACTGCACGCGTCGACTGGTCGTGGAACGCTAGCTGTCGAGGAATCCGGCGATCGACTCGACGGCCCAATCCCAGTTTTCCTCGGCCGTGCGGCCCGACCGCTTGCGGGGCACCAGGTCGTGGTCGCCGTCGGGGATCCAGTCGACGTGGATCCCCGGTGAGAGCCGGTAGCCGGCGACATCGTCGCGGTTGCCGAGCCGGTCACGTTCGCCCTGCAGGATCAGCGTCGGGGTTTGCAGGTCGGCCAGGTGCTGGGTCCGGGTCTTCTCGGGCCTGGCCGGAGGGTGAAACGGGTAACCCAGGCAGACCAGCCCGGCCACACCGCATTCGTCGGCCACCAGGCTGGCCATTCTGCCACCCATCGACTTGCCGCCAATCACCAGGCCGTCGGCCCCCAGTTCGTCGATTACCGTCCGCCAGGTGTCGAGCAAGACCGGTTGCCTGTCCGGAGGGCGGCGCGTTCCATCCTGCCGGCGTTGCACCATGTAAGGGAATTCGAACCGCACGACCCGGATTCCCTTGCCCGCCAGGCCCTCGCTGATTGCTACCAGTGCGGGTGTATCAAGACCTCGTCCGGCACCGTGGGCCAGTACGATCGTGTGAACCGCGCGACGGGGTCCGTCGAAATGAAGTTGGATCGATGGCATGGCCTGGGGCTGGTGGAGGTGAAACCCGGTCGCTGAGCGATCGACCGGGTCGGTTACCTGCCGGCGGCCGGTGTGGCCGTGCGTTTGCCGATGCAGTACAGGTGTTCGGTCGTCCGCAGCAGGATCTGTCCCTGCGAGAAGATCGGCGTGGCAACGGTGAATTCGCCAAGCTCGTTGGCACCGACGACCTTGAAGCTGTTTCCGGATTCCAGGACGAACGTCTTACCGTCTTCGCGGGTGAGGTAAATCCGTCCCCCGGCCAGGATCGGCGACGACGTGTAGCCGGTCCGGTTCTTCTCGGTCACGCCGCTCCAGAGTGTCTTGCCCGTCTTGGCATCCAGGCAGGTGAGCTTGCCGCGGTCGCTGCAGACGAAGACGCGATTGCCCGAGACGATCGGGGTCGGGACATCGGCGGCGGCGCCGCCCTTGTTCTCCCAGGCGACGTGCGACTTGGTGACATCCCCGGAACCGCCCAGGCGGATTGCCGTCAGCGTTCCACCACGGGAATAGGGAGCCAGCAACAGGTCGCCGGCCAGCACCGGCGACGAGATGCTGCGGAAGTACTTCTGGCCGGTCGGGTTCAGCCCGCCGACTCGCCATGTTTCCTTGCCGGTCGTCACGTCATGGGCGGTGACGTGATCGGCACCCAGCACCAGCAAGGTCTCGCGGTTGCCCCGCTTCAGCACGATCGGTGTCGTGTAACTCTGGGCGGCCTCGAGCGGGGCTTCGAGATCGCGGTCCCGTTTCCAGACCGGTTTTCCGGTCGCCTTGTCGAACGCGGCCACGTAGGAACCACCGGTTTGCATGACGGCAATCAGGACCCGGTTGGCGGAAAGTACCGGCGACGTACCCAGGTCCCACCACAGTGTGTCCTTGCCCCAGGCTTTCTGGAGGTTGGTCTGCCAGACGATCTTGCCGGCGAGTGTCAGGCAGGCCAGGTCACCGCTTTTGAAGTACGTGTAGATGTGTCGACCGTCGGTGATCGCCGACGGATTGCTTCCACTGGCCTTGCGGTGCTTGCCCTTGATGCCCGAGCCGCCAACCGACGCCTTCCAGGTGATCTTGCCCGACCGGTCCAACGACATCGCCGTGTTCCTGCCCGCCTGCTGGCAGGTCAGGATGATCTGTTCACCCCAGAGAATCGGCGTCGAGGTCCCCTTGCCCGGAAGAGCGATCTTCCAGGTGACGTTCTCGGTCTTGGTCCAGGAGACCGGGTAATTTCCGCTGGGTGCCACGCCGTTGAGAGTGGGGCCGCGCCAGCTGGGCCAGTTGTCGGCATGTGCGGAGGTGGTCAGCAACAGGGCGAGAACGATCGTCAGGGTTCGCATCGTGGACTCCGTGTGATTCAACCGGTCGTGCGTTGCGGTGACAGGATACCAGAGAAAACGGATCGGACGGAACCGATGGCTGGATTTACCCGGCCAGGCGGGCCTTGAGGGCAACGATTTCGCGAGCCATCCGTTCCCTGAGCTCGAGAAACCAGGCGGCGTTCTGCGACCAGTGCGTGTTGCTCGGGAAGAAGCGGTGAATGTCCTTCAGGATCCGCTCGGCTTGGGTCGCCTCGACTTTCCGCTGCCGGGCCTCGGCGAGCAGGTCCTCGAGAATCCGGGCGTACTCGAAGTCGTCGACCGATTCCCGGAAGGTGGAAAGTCGCAGCGAGGGGGTGATGGTCGGGTCGGCATCCTTGGGCAGGCCATCGCGACGAGGCGGATAAAAGAACGACAATGACCCGTTGGCGTGACGGGTGTAAGGATCCTGCCAGGGGTTGGTCGAGTTGCCGTAGGTGTGATCCCAGCCGAAGGACTCCCACATCAGCACCCCGCTGCCGCCACGACGAAAGACGTCCATTGCCAGAATCCGGTTGTTGATTCCCGGCGTGTCGATGGCGATCCGGCTGCTCGAGACGATGTAGCACCAGAGCTTGCGCCGGTCGCGAGGAATCTGGTAGTCGTCAAAAAAGTAGGGCATCCAGCGGTCGTAGTTCTCGTCGATTTCCGGGCAATAGGTGTCGATCAGCTTCGGGAACGGAAACTCGGTCAGTCCCTCGTTGCCCGGCGAATTCCTGATGACCAGCCCCAGTCCCTGCAGGCAGGCGACCGTACGAATTCTCGCGGTCAACGGGTCGGACTTCAGGAGTTTCAGAAAATGGGCCAGCCGTCGCGGGTTCTCGGTTTCGTCGATCAGGATGTGCACTCGATCGAGCCACCCGTGCTTGTCGAGTTCTGTGGCGGTTCGTCGGAAAAACTGCATCACGACGTTGTCGAATTGCTTCCGCGTGATCTCGACGGTGTTTTTCTCGGTCCTGGCCCTGTCGTAGGCCACGATCGTCATCTCTCGCCACGTCTGCCAGCCCATCGAGGTATGGGGCGAGGAAAACGCGGGTGCGGCCAGCGGTTTGCCGGGCAGGTGGTTGAAATGATTGCAGGCGGTCGGGTTGGTGTGCAGCAGGCACAGGCTGTTGACCTTGCCCTTGTTGATGAAGTGATCGAGTTCGGCATTGAACCGGGTGAAGTCCCAGTCCTTGAGCCTGATGAAGTTGCCGGGCCGATCGACGTTGAACCCCTGTGGCGGCGGTGTCCAGTTCATGCCAATCTCGGTCAGCAGCGCCACGCTCTTGGGATAGAACTTTTCCGCGGCCATCTGGTCGTAGTAGCGGCGGGTGAGATCGAGGATCTGCTGCTTGCCGCTGATCCGGTGATAGTCGATAACCCGGCGGGGATTCTGCTTGAGATGGTTGAGCCGTTTGACGATGTACTGGCCGCCCATGTCGGAGCCGAACGAGGCGAACTCGGGAAGTTCAAACCCGAACACCTCCAGGGCAACCGGCACGTCGAGAATCTCCTCGTCGAGCGCCAGCCGCAGTGTTCCGCTGTAGGTGCCCGCGGCGGTCCCGGGAGGAACGTGCAGCGTGATCCACAACGACCGGTTGCCCTGGATCGGGTCGAGTCGTACCGGCTTGTCGAGTGGCAGCAGTGGGTCGCCGATGTCGCCGCTGACCCGCGCCGGCGTGATATAGCTGCCGGTCTTGATCGGCACGTACTCGACCAGGCGAACCGTGGCCGTTCGTGTCGAGAGCGTGGTGTTGCCGTTGGCCAGTGGTCCGAGCGTGGCCGACTGCAGCGTGACCGACTTCCGCGGTCTCAGCACCAGTTGAAACGACTGCGATTCGTTTGCCGCGGCGGTCACACGAATGCCGCGGTGGATGGCGGCGGGAACCGGTCGCTGACGCATTGTCTTGACCGTGGTTTCGGCAAACCAGGCGCGGACCGTTTCTCCTTCGGCCACCCGGTACTGCGTCCCACCGATATACTCCCGGGCGTCGCCCAGCGATTGCATCCGCGCGGTGGTTTCCGGCAGCCTGTCGCGACGAAGCCGTGGCACCTGCAGGTGGTGGCTGCCCATCGGTTGGTAATAGATCATCCAGCGGTGCCGACCGGGCGTCTTGACGTTGGCCATCAGGCGGACGTGCGCGGCTCGCACGGCGATGTCGTGAATGACGCCGATGAAACGTCCTCCCAGCAGCAGTTCCATCTGCGGTCGGTCGGGGACAAACAGCACGTCGTGGGTTCGTCGTGACTGAGGCAGCCAGGGGGGAAGGAAACTGATGCGGAAGTTGGCGCGGCGCAGCCGGCTGCCGGGAGGAAAGATCGGTTCGTAGGCCAGCGCCGGCGACTTGCCTCCCTTCGAGGACGTGCAGGTCATCAGGTGCAACTGATTGGCGGTGACGCGGATCGTCTTTTTTTCCGACGTTCCCCCAAGCACGTTGGCGGCCAGGTTGGGTCCGACCGGTACCAGCGTGAATCCGGCCTCGACGTCGCCGTCGATCACCCGGCCGTTGTCATCGACTTCGACGATGCGAAGGCCGTTGTAGGCAAAATAGTGGGGATCGAAGCGAAAGGGGGTGACCTTGTTGATGGCGGCGGTGATCCGCGCTTCATCCAGCGGCAGCAGTTGCCAGCCGGGCTTTTCGCTGTCGGTCTCCAGCGGCAGGCGGAACTGATAAAACGAATCCGTCCATCGCTCGTCGGCCGCCGCCGGCGAGGCCGCGAGCAGGGTGGCCGAGACCAGCGTGAACAGCAGGCCGTGCAGGGTGGTCCTGGGCATCATGAGAATGGCTCGACAGGGGGAGACCCAACGATCATAGCCACTGGGCGCTTCAGGTTCTTGCCGGTCTCCGGATCGCGCAGACTTGCCCGGGCCGACGTTGCAGGGAAGACTGAGACGATGGCCGGTCGCTGACCGGAGGAGTTTTTGGGATGCCCGGCCTGGCCGGCACCCGGTTCAGGGTCGATTTCCTGGGCGAGGGGTCCTGCGTGGTGGAACTGGTGACCGAACAGATGGCCGTGGCATCGCTGGCGTGGCCGGGAGATGAGTAATGAGCGTGACCAACGAGACTTCGGTGGCCGTGATCGGCCTGGGAACCATGGGACACGGGATCGTCCAGGCCTTTGCCGTCGGAGGTTACCCGGTTCGCGGGTTCGACGAACAACCCGGTTCGCGATCCTCGGCCGTCGAGCGGATTGCCGGAAACCTCGAACAACTGACCGAGGCGGGGCTGATCGAAGAAGCTGCGGTCCCCGACGTGCTGGGCCGGATCACCGTCTGCGATACGCTCGAGGAAACCGTGGCGGGAGCGGGCTTCGTGACCGAGGCGGCATGGGAAGACCTGGCGGTCAAGCAGGAGCTGTTCGGGAAGCTCGAGGCGCTGGTGTCGACCGAGACGATCCTGGCGAGCAACAGTTCGAGTTTCAAGATCAGCGAGACGGCCCGGGATCTCGACCATCCCGAACGGGCCGTGGTCACTCACTGGTTCAACCCGCCGCACGTGATCCCGGTAGTCGAAGTGGTCGGGGGCGAGCGGACCAGCGAGGCGACGGTGACGACCGCGGTCGAGATGCTCGAGGGAATCGGCAAGATGGCCGTGCGGGTCGACAAGGAACTGACCGGGTTCCTGGTCAACCGGGTCCAGGTGGCGATGATGCGAGAGATCTGGGACCTGCTCGATCGCGGTGTGGCCACCGCCGCGGAAATCGATCGGGCGATCCGTGGCAGCATGGGCCTGCGGCTGGCCGCGCTGGGCCCACTGGCGATCGGCGACTATGCCGGCTGGGACATTGCCACGGCAACTTTCGAGAACCTGGTCCAGGACATGCGGGGGGACACCGAGATTCCCGGTCGGATCCGGCAACTGGTCGAGGACGGTCAACTGGGTGCGAAGACCGGACAGGGGCTGTTCTCGTATCCCGCCGAGGAACTTCCTGGACAACTGGCCCGTCGCGATGCCGACTACCTGGCGCTGGTGCGACTGCTGCATGGTGGGTCGGCGGCCGATGGGGGCCCGGCGTGATGACGCCCGAGGAATTTCGCCGTCACGGTCGCGAGGTGATCGACTGGATCGCCGACTACATCGAACAGGTGGAACGGTACCCTGTGCACTCGCGGGCCCGGCCCGGGGATTTGAGGGAGGCGTTGCCCGAAACGGCACCGCGGGCAGGTGAGCCGTTC
>Ga0163108_10001743_pt1 | contig 15892 bp, 14 predicted proteins | sample Fk1155metaG_FD_109644 | JGI IMG/M metagenome (GOLD analysis project Ga0163108, IMG submission 109644) | Marine microbial communities from the Central Pacific Ocean - Fk160115 155m metaG | ecosystem: Environmental > Aquatic > Marine > Oceanic > Photic zone | place: The Central Pacific Ocean...
TCTGGCCCGTCGAGCATATCAATCACATACTGGCGATGCGCCACCTGCATCGCCGGGGCATCAACATAGCGATCAACAGCAATCACTTCGACGCCAAAGCGCTGCAACTCCAGAACCACCTCTTTACCTAATTCGCCGGACCCTAACATCATCACTTTAAATCCACTGGAACTCAGAGGTGTACCAATAGCAATACTCATATTAGTTTTGTTCTCCAGTCATAGACTGCTCTTTCATCTGATCTTTAAACTTTGCTGCGTTTTCCACATAATGAACCGCGCTAAAACGAATCGCCTTCGCTTGTTCATCGGACATCGTTTTTACCACTTTTCCTGGTGAGCCCATTACCATTGAATTATCCGGGATCTCCTTCCCTTCAGTAACCAGCGAGTTGGCACCAACAATACAATTCTTACCAATCTTCGCTCCGTTGAGCACAACAGCGTTAATCCCAATGAGTGAGCCCTCACCTATCTGACACCCATGAAGCATGACCTTGTGGCCGATCGTGACATCCGGCCCAATCACGAGAGGGCTACCAGGGTCACTATGAAGAACGGACCCGTCTTGGATATTCGAGCCTTCTCCAATGATAATCAGATCATTGTCTCCACGAATCACTACATTAAACCAAACGTTCGAGTCTCTCCTTAACAGGACGTTTCCTACTACAACAGCATTTTCAGCCACCCAAACCCCTTCTTCGACCTGAACGCACGTCTCACCAAGTTGATAAAGCACTGTCCTTCCACCCTTCTCTTAACTGAAAAAATATCTTAAGAGAGGTCGATTTCTTTTAAAAGGGAGATTCCAACAGAAAACTCATTTAGTATTCACCGTCAAATTACGAGCACGTGCGAAAAAGATGAATTTTTGTAGTAAATGTGGAGCTAACGTTTCTCTAATTGTTCCCCCAGGGGATCACAAAGAAAGGTTTGTCTGCGATGAGTGTACCCACATCCACTACGTTAACCCTCGAGTAGTCAGCGGCTGTCTACCAATATTTGAAGACAAGGTGCTACTGTGCAAAAGAGCAATAGAGCCAAGGTATGGGTTCTGGACTCTGCCGGCCGGTTATCTGGAAAATGGCGAAACAATTGCAGATGGTGCTGCCAGAGAGACCAGAGAGGAGGCCAACGCCCAAGCTATCGATCTGCAGCTTTATACGGTGTTCAGCTTACCTCACATATCGCAAATCTATATGTTCTTCCTGTCTCGCTTGGAGAAAGAAGAATTTTCGTGCGGAGAGGAATCTCTCGATGTAAAGCTTTTCCTTGAAAGCGAGATCCCATGGGACTCTCTATCTTTTCCGGTGGTCACGCAAACGCTCGAGCTTTACTTCGAAGATCGTAAAAACCGTAACTATCCGGTGAGATACATCGATCTTCACTTCAAAAGAAAAAGCTAATCCAGCTGCTTACGGGCATTGCGAAACAAACGAAGCCAGGGGCCGTCTTCTGCCCAATCTTTATCTTGATAGACGTTCTGACAAGTTCTAAAGACCCGTTCAGGGTGAGGCATCATCATCAAAACCTTACCACGATTGCCCAGGACCCCCGCCAAACCCTGGACAGCACCATTTGGGTTATACGGATATCGCTCGGTAATCTGATGATGAGAATCGACATATTGCATCGCAACCTGTTGCTTCTTAAACAGCTCTTCAGAGTGCCCAGAAAGCTCAAACTCTGCTCTTCCTTCGCCATGCGCGACAGCGACAGGAATAACGCTGTCTTGCATACCGGATAGCCACGGTGAATCATTTCTGCCGATTTTCACCATAACCGTTCTGCTTTCAAATTGCTCGGAACGATTTCTGACAAACCTAGGCAAATAATCACTTTCTGGTAACAATGTTTTCAACTGAGTGATCATCTGGCAGCCATTACACACGCCCAAAGCCAGCTTTTCACTTTCAAAAAACGAGGAGAATTCGTCACGAAGCCGAGAATTGAATAAAATACTCTTTGCCCAGCCTCCTCCACCGCCCAATACGTCTCCATATGAAAATCCACCACACGCCACAAAGACACTAAAATCAGACAAGGATACTAGGCCTTCAGATAAATCGGTCATGTGGACGTCGACACAATCAAATCCTGCTCGATGAAAAGCGGCGGCCATCTCTAATTGACCATTGACCCCCTGTTCTCTGATCACTCCAACTTTGGGCCTAGCGGAAGTCCCGACAAAGAAGCTACAGATGTTGTCATTCACATCATAAGTCAGTTTACTCGAAAGCCCTGGGTCATCATCACGACCCATTCCAACCAGAGAATGCTCTTCACGTGCGCAATTTTCTTCATCGCGCAAGGTCTGCATCTTGTAACTCGTCAACGCCCACAATCCCTGCAACTCTGCCCTATTGGAACGATACAACTCCTCTCCGGACCGGCCAATCGACACTTTCTCATCCATCCTCAATCGAGCAATCGGCTCACAATGTACAGGACATTCGCTGATGACCGCCACCTGTTGTTCATTAGCAACCTGGACTACAAAACCCACTTCTTCATTAAACAAAAATGATAAGGCCTCATCTGCAGCGGGAATGTCAATATCAACCCCAATCCGAGAACCAAAACTCATTTCCAGAATCGCTACCAACGCACCGCCATCTGATCGGTCATGCATACTCAGAACAAGGCCACGACGCTTGATATCCAGAATGAACTCCAGCATTTGTCTAAATTGCTGAGGGTCTTCAATGTCAGGTGCTTCGCTACCCACCTGCCGATAGACTTGCGCCAACGCGCTACCGCCCAAACGGCTAGAACCCAGATGAATCAACAATAGACAGGATTCTTCTACATCGGCCAAAATGGGATCACAAGTCAGCCTAACATCTTCAACTGGGGCAAAAGCCGAAGCAATCAATGTAAGCGGCGAAACAACGGATTTTTCGTGACCATCGTCACTCCATCGTGTCTGCATGGACAGCGAATCCTTCCCAACCGGAATGGCGACCCCAATGGCAGGACAAAACTCTTTACCCACCGCGTGTACAGCATCATATAGTGCCTGGTCTTCTGCATTAGACCCGGCAGGAGCCATCCAGTTTGCAGACAGAACTACCCGACTCAACTCCACGATATCAGCGCTGATCAGATTCGTCAGCGATTCTGAAACAGCCATGCGTGCGGACGCCTCTGGCGAGATGATAGCCAAAGGTGATTTTTCACCCATCGCTAAGGCTTCGCCTTTGTAGCTGTTGTAGCCTGCTATGGTCACCGCGACATCGGCAACCGGTTCTTGCCACTTACCAATCATAGGTTGTTTAGCAACCATCCCGGTGATGCTGCGATCACCAATAGTGATCAGGAATTTTTTGCTAGCGACAGCGGGAAATTGCAAAACCCTCTCTATCGCCTGTCCTAATGAAATACTCGATAAATCTATATCGTCCCTGAACTTAGATTCTCTGACAATCTCGCGGTGCATTTTAGGTGGCTTACCAAGTAACACGCTGAGCGGCATTTCTACGGGCTTCTGATCAAAATGCGGATCTTCTACTACCAAGATACCATCCAAGGTCGAGTGTCCCACGACGCTGAAAGGACAACGTTCGCGGCGGCAAATTTCTTCAAAAGATCCCAGTTTTTCTTCCGAAATACCTAGCACATAACGTTCTTGCGATTCGTTACTCCAGATTTCCATGGGAGACATGCTGATATCCGCACTAGGGATGCTCCTAAGGTTAATTAAGCCGCCCGAACCGGCATCATTGATTAGTTCTGGCAACGCATTTGAGAGCCCGCCCGCGCCAACGTCGTGAATCAATAAAACCGGATTTTCTGCTCCCATCGAACAACAAGCGTCGATCACCTCCTGGCAGCGTCTTTCCATCTCCGCATTGCCTCGCTGGACAGATGCAAAATCCAGGTCAGATGATCCTTCGCTGGACGAGCGACTTGAGGCCGCTCCGCCTCCTAAACCGATCAACATGCCCGGACCGCCCAACACAACTAACGCAGTATTTTCGGGAAAAGACTGGGCATGAACGTGTTCCTCGCTGACCAAGCCAACACCTCCCGCAATCATAATCGGTTTGTGAAACCCTCTAATCGAATCTCCTGTTAAAGCACTGTCGGCAATTTCCATAGTTCGAAAGTACCCGGTGATCGCAGGTCTCCCATACTCATTATTAAAGCTTGCAGCGCCTATCGGGCCATCGATCATAATTTCTAGCGCAGAGACGATGTGGCCTGGCTTGCCAAACTCGATTTCCCAGGGTTGTCTAAGCCCAGGAATATTGAGATGGGAAGTCGAGAACCCCGTCAAGCCGGCTTTTGGTTTCGACCCCCTACCCACGGCACCTTCATCTCGAATCTCGCCGCCCGAGCCTGTCGCTGCACCAGGAAACGGAGCGATCGCCGTAGGGTGATTATGCGTCTCAACCTTCATCAAGACGTGCTGGGGTTCCGTCCGAAAGACATACTCCTTGGTAGAGGCATCAATCCAAAGTCGATCCTCCTCAGGACCTTTGATCACCGCAGCATTGTCACTATAGGCACTCAATATGTTCTCGCCATTGATCATTTCGTACGTATGTCGAATCATTTGAAATAAGCTCTCTGGCTGATCCTCACCATCAACCGTCCAGCCCGCATTAAAAATCTTGTGTCTGCAGTGTTCTGAGTTTGCCTGGGCAAACATCATTAGTTCTACATTCGTGGGGTTCCTTGCTAGCTGAACAAAAGATGCGGCCAAGTATTCTAATTCTTCCGCCGATAGCGAAAGCCCCATTTCTTCGTTTGCTTTTCGAAGAGATTCTATCCCCGCCCCCAACACGTCTATCACCTCAAAAGACTTCGGTTCAGCCTCAATAAACAAAGCTGAGAAACTCTCCTGCTCATAACAATCCTGCGTCATTCGATCAAACAAAGCCGATGAATCGATCCTTGATCGATCAACGCCAGCTCCGACAAACCAACGCACGCCACGTTCAACACGAGCAACTTTTTCAAGCCCGCTAATATGAAAAATATCCGTGGCCTTACTGGACCAGGGCGAAATCGTCCCTGCTCGGGGCAATACCGTAAACGCCAAACTCCCTGTTTTTTCTGGGAGGTCAGACTTTGGTCCGTAATCCAATAATTCCGCACACAGATCCAGTTCTTTTTGACTTAAAGGCTCTTCACATCCTAAAACATGAACATATTCGGTATATACGACGTCCTGAATCTGCTTCCTAAGTTTTTCGAGACGTAACCTGCTCATTGCAGGCGGTCCGGACAAAACCAACTGATCAGTGTCGTTCATTAATAGATTCTGCCTTGGATAAAAACAATTTTAGAGCTTTCGCCTGTCGAGAAAAAAATCCTGCATCAGCCGACTACATTCCTGTTCTAATATACCGCAAGACCAATCCATTTGGTGATTAAGAAAATCACTCTCAATCAGTGAATGGCTTTTTACTGCGCCCGCTTTGGGTTCCTGTGAACCAAATACAAGACGCTTAATACGAGCATGCACCATCGCACCCAAGCACATCATGCAGGGCTCAACAGTAACGTATAAAGTCGTATTGGGTAGACGGTGATTTCCAATCTTTTTGGAAGCTGACCTAATCGCAAGAATCTCTGCATGCGCAGTCGGATCGCCGGCATAAATAGATTGATTATAACCTTGTCCAATTATTTGCTCGTCCCTTATCAGGACGGCACCGATAGGCACTTCTTCACGGGAGTAGGCTTCCATGGCAAATTCAAGAGCATAACCCATCCACTTTACATCTAGCGTTTGTTGAGCGCTATCGGGAGGCTTTCTTTCAGTCGATGCCCGCGAAATATTCTTCCCCAATAATAACCTCAAAGGTGCTATTTGGATCTTGCATTTTACCTCAAACACGCACTCGCTTTAAAGAAATCAAACGAGAAAATCAAAAGTCTCGTGTCTGACTGACCAAGATCGAACTTACAAACCTGACTATTGACGCCCTTCGGCCGAAGTTGGGCTCGTCTATACTAGAGCGGTGACTTCCCCTCATGCGGATGAACTTGCACTGTGGTTACACCAAAAAACATCTCTGAAAAAAACCGGGCATCTCTACGAGGAGTGATCTCGCCTCCAATTAATCTAGGCACTATCCTAAGCAACAGACGTGCCCACCATGTATTTTTTAGCAGGATCCTTGGCGGTCTAGCTTGGATCTTCTGAATCGCTTGGATCTCCTTCATGCGTTCAACCTGGATTTTCTCACAAGCCTGATTGAGCTCTATCCGTTTAGCCCCATTCAAAATTGCAGGTACCAAGTGGTTTGATGCAACGACGGCATCTCGGATCGCCATATTAAGACCTTGCGCACCGACCGGCGACATCGTGTGTGCAGCATCGCCAATCAGGAATACTCCCGGCGACCACCACTTCACGACACAATCCGATACAGTACTCAGCAAGAAGGGATTCACCACTGCATCTTTAAAGGTAACCAGGTGCTGCGCAAGTTCTGGGTCGATATGATCTGCTATTTCTTCGACAATCGATGCTATTCCTTTCTGGCGCAACTCCTTGTAGCTTCCCTTTGGAATGATAAATCCAATTTGCATTTTATCGTCAGGGGTTGGCGCGATGATCACCAATCTTCCTCGACCTATGTAAGCCCTCACAATATCTTCAAAACCACTTACGGGTTTAGGCAATTTCAACCAAACGATGTCCATGGGGATCCTATCTTTCCTGACTTTTGTACGCATTTGCGATCTCACCACAGAGGTCCTGCCGTCAGCGCCAACTATAAGGTCGCCATGCAGCTCGTACTGGTCGTGGTCTCCCTGCACTTCCACTCCAACCACTTCACCTGACTCCACGATAAGCTTTCTGACTCGATCACCTCGAATCATTTGGAATGCTTGGTACTTCGAAGCTTCCGATACCAACATTTCTAGTAGCTCGGGCTGCGATACCCAGCGAAGATTATGTCGGCCGAGTACAGATTCCAACGAGGCAACTCGAAAGGCTTCTGTTTGATTGATGAACGCTTTAAATCCTTTTATGTTGACGTGGGGAACGTGATTTAATTGATCCCAGAGTCCGATTTGATCAAAGGGTTCCAGTCCGCCCGGCATCAATACCTCGCCGCGAAATTCCCTACTGAAGTCCTTGTGACGCTCAATCAATGTCACCGGGATACCCTCCCTCGCCAGCAGATAAGCAAGCATAGCTCCTCCGGGGCCAGCTCCCACAACAATCACATGTGCTTCGTCTTGTCTCATCCGCGCAATACCGATCGGCCAGAAAGTTAATACTAGTGATTAGCCCCTCTAAAAAAAAGAATCTGGATGCTTTTTAATGCAGGGTATCTCTTGATATTATGCGCTAACGACCCGACATTAGTTAATGATGGCTATAGCAAGCGAAAATTACTTTAACCCTGACTTCTGGCGATGCAGGCATACCTGGAAGACCAGCTCTAAAAACACCACCTGGTGTCTAGTGGGCTGCGCTATAGGTGACTTGGGGACAATTTGGGCTTTTCAATTTTTTGGTTGGCCATGGCATCCCATGCAAATAATGGCCTTGGCAATGGTCAACGGCCTGATTACTAGTATCTTACTAGAAACCGTCATCCTGAAACTGCAAGGGATGAACTTTCGAGACTCACTAAAAACAGCTCTCGGTATGAGCCTGATCTCTATGATCGCCATGGAACTGGCGATGAATACAGTGGATTTCATTCTCTCGGGTGGCACAGCACAGATAAAATTGTCTTACATCCCGCTAATTCTTTTTTTTGGATTCCTTACGCCTCTTCCATATAACTATTGGAGACTGAAAGCACTTGGCTTGGCCTGTCATTAACTAGATATCCAATACAATTTCTTCGGTCAGAGCGCCCGAACAACAAATCATCATTGTCCTATTTGATGCTCGTTCTTCTTCTGTTAACACAAAATCCTTGTGTTCCGGGACCCCGGATATTACGTCGACCTCGCAGGTGCCACATAGCCCAGAACCGCAAGAAAATGGGAGATCAATCCCAACATCCAACAACGCAAACAAGATCGAGTCATCTTGCTCCACAAAAATGGTCTTGTTAGACCTTGCAAGTTTAACGTTAAAACCTTCGGACAAAATCAATACAGGATAAAAAAATTCAGATTAGCACAACATCTGATACGAGAAGCTGAAAAATCACGACAAAAAATTCAATGGCTAAGCGTCTATGTTGCTCTAAACGCTCGTCCTCTCATTTTCAATGCCTTACCTTAATCAGTATGATGTGTAACAAGATGCTCACCTGGACTGAAAAACTGCACGTACAAAAAGAGTGGAAAGTTGTACGTCTTGAAAAAAAATTTGCTGACATGCCGATCGGCTGCAAGATGCTGGTCGCCACTCCTCTTATCGTAGATTCTTATATCCAAAATATACCGTTTGGGGAATCCGTATCATTTCCAACGATGCGAGAAGATCTTGCCAGGCTGTATCAAGCTGAGAAAACTTGCCCTGCATCCACGGGTATATTTCTCCGTATATCTGCGGAGGCGTCCTACGAGGAATTTCAGCAGGCAAGATCAGACGAAAAGATCACCCCGTTTTGGAGGGCGATCGATCAAAACATGAAAGTCGCGAAGAAACTTACCTGTGGTATCTCATTTATCAGCGAACGGAGACTGCGAGAGGGCATAGAACTGCAGCCTAGCAGCTAGCTCACTGCTTCTATCTTCCCATCTTATTCAATGATCATGCCCGTGCGGTCTTGAAGCATATTCATCGGTTCGTTTACCCAATTCACCAGAGGCCACGATATTTTTCTTATTTAGTAATGTATTCAAAGCCTCAGAAAAATGATCGTAATATTCATACTGTCTCGTCTCATCATTTACAGCATCCCATCGGCCGATCACTTCAATTAGTTCATCTTGAAATTCATTCCAAGAAAACAAACCATCTTGGTAGAGCAATATCGTCATCGCGAACACTCTGCTCTGCCACGCTTCTTCAAAAAGCACTTCACCGTTAGCCATAGGCGGCTGCAACTTACCTTCTAAAGGAAAGCCTGTGACCTGGTCTGTCGTCATAACGAAAGTCGATTCATATTAGACAGTCAGACAGCACCCAAAATTTCGACGCCGATCATGCTATCGCGGGAGACTCTCTCGGCTAAATCTGCTTCAGACAGATCCGACCACCCCGGAGGTAATTCTGGGAGAATCATATAGCGAATCTCAGCCGATGAATCCCAGACCCGTACGAGCTTATCCTCAGGCACAACAGTCCCCATTTCTTCAAGCACCTTTCTCGGCTCTCTCACAACACGGGAACGATAGGCAGGGTCTTTATACCAACGTGGTGGCAAACCCAATACTGCCCAGGGATAGCAAGAACACAGCGTGCAAACCACTACATTATGAACCGAAGCCGTATTCTCAATCACGACCAGCTTATCGATTTGCCCACCGACAAATCCAAATTCCTCTATCGCCTTTGATCCATCCTCCAATAGTTTCTTTCGATAGTCGGCGTTTTTCCATGCCTTTGCCACTACCCGCGCCCCATTCATTGGACCGACTCTTTCATTGTAAAGCGCGATCGTCTGGTCTATTTGGTCGGCTTCTATCAAACCTTTGTCAATCAACAAACTTTCCAGAGCTTCAGCCCTGACACTCGCGTCCGAATTACTCATCTCAAAATCCTCTAATATAAGATTCAAAAAGATCGATTCTAATTTCTAAATCAGCATCTGCTTCTTCGCCCCACAGCTCAATGCCAGAAAAAGCGACGGTGTACAAATGCTCCGGATTCTCACCTAACCCATGGGCATGGGTATCAGGGAAAACCCAGCCCCCGTGAAGCGCTACAATTGAACCGCGCTTTCCTCTTACGTAGCCTGGCAACCGCGTGTGCCCTTCAACGCCGGTGGGCACAACAACCACCCCCTGCCCTTCTTGAAAAAGCGGTTCAGTCTGCAGTGTTCGAGCGGCATTTGGGTATTCTTGATTAGCCTTGGCCTTGAACTCTACCGCGACTTTATCACTTGGTCTTGCGGCCACACGGCCCTCATCAGCCACCCCAAGACTAAGCAGCTTTTGCTTTACCTCAGCCTGGCTGATAAGACCTTCCTCAACCAACTTCGACTCAAGCCCGCCTAGCCATCTACCATAATAAGTATCAGTCAAATAACTGACAGGATCGATACGTTCTACGGAATGACGAAATCGATCAGTGTTATCGCCTAAATTAATCACCATTGCGAAAACAGCAGACTCCCACTGCTCATGGAAGTATGGCTCTTTCTCTTCAACTTGAACCCGACCAAAACCTTCTTTACCGCCTAAATCATGTATACCGTCCACACCACTTCCTCTCGCTCACGTAATAGCTGCGCATGTCATCGACCAACCGCCAACAACCTACCTTTAAATATTAACACTAATAATTTATTAAACTTTCCCTCATACACCTTCATTCATCATCCCTTCGACCCGGTCAATAAACTCTTGAGAAAACCAGGCATTTTTTGCTTCTGGCCACCATATAGCTGGCGCACCGCTTCTTAACATCCTAATTAGCCCCGTAGCGTGTTCCTTCTCCTGATCTGTCAACGCAAGATTAAAATCAGCCTCGTACTTCCTAAACAAAGCCACCCAGAGACAGCAAACTCGGTAGGCCTCCTCACTGGATAGCTGAAAGGCATCCTCTATCGATTGCATTCCTGGGAGCTTTCTACCCGAACGTTCATAGACTTTACCAAGCAGCGAACCCAGCTCGGGCGACGTCGCTTGTGCCAACAGTATCTCGCGAGTTCCCTCTTGCCTGGCTTGAACTGTTGCATCGACTCTCGCCTGTCGGTCTCCTCGAACCTGAACGCCGACGTAAATAAGCGAAGCCATAACAGCCAGAGCACTAATCGTTTCCGCTAGCGCAGCAATAATTTCCCAGTTGATTTCCATAACATTTTCTCTTTACCTGTATTGGAACAATTAAAGAGCGTATGGGTTCGCTCGGCAAGACTTACAGTCTCATCCGTTGAACAGAAATACCCGTTCGATAATAAAACCAGGAACCCAGGGCAATCGCACCTAGGGTAACAAGCAAAGCATAACGCAATGCATCGATCCCCATGGAAGACTCAAACAGATCACTAAAAAGACCAATCGTAAAGGGGCCCAATCCCAAACCAATTATATTCATGATAAACAAATTGATCGCGGCACAAACGGATCTCATTTCCAATGGCGTATGGTTTTGAATCAATGCGAAGCTGCAGGCAACATAGATCGTTCCCATAAAAGCAGGAAGCGCGTAGGCGAGTATTGCTATTCCAGGCGTGCTTGCGAAAAAGCAGAGAAACATAAAGGGAATACTCAATAGCCCCGCAATAGTGACGATCCAGGCCAGCCATTGTTCTCCGTACTTTTCTCCCAAATAGTCTGCCAGTCGTCCTCCTAGATAAATACCAATAGCGCCACCTGCGCCAATCGTCAGTGCCAGATAGCTCCCCGCTTCTCCCGTCCCAAGCTCGTGAATCCTGACTAGGTAAATCGGCACCCAGATAACGGAAGCGTAACCCGAAAAAGCAGTGAGTGTTCCTGCCGCCACGACGTTTCTTAATACCGGGTTAGCCCACATATACCGAACCACCGACCAAAATGGAGGGGGCGCGACTTCTTGTACTAGTGATTCGGAATACCCTCGAGGAGGCTCTTTAACGGTAAATCGAACCAATAACGCAATCAGTATCCCTGGTAGCCCAACCACTAAAAATGCCACTCGCCACCCATACCATTCATTTATCCACCCCCCAACCAAAAATCCGATCAATATGCCCCAGTTTACTCCGGTACCGAAGATCGCCATGGCCGTGGATCGTTTTTCTGGCGGATAGAGATCAGCAATAATTGAGTGAGAAGGTGGGCTCGATCCCGCCTCTCCAATACCGACGCCGATTCGCATTAACAGTAACTGCACAAAATTCGTTGCGGCAGCGCATAGCGCAGTCATTAGACTCCACAAAAAAACTGAGAAAGAGATGAGATTTCGACGATTATTGCGGTCGGCCCACATTGCCATCGGCATGCCCAACGTCGCATAAAAAACCGCAAACATTATTCCCGTCAGTAAACCAAGTTGGGTATCAGAAATCTGCAACGAATCTTTGATCGGCTGTCCCAATATACCCATAATCTGGCGATCCACGTGACTGGACGTAAACACTACAACCAGCATGAAAAGCGTATATCGGCGGTCACGATCGGTTATATGATCTACCATTAAATTCTCACGAGCATCAAAACGTAAACTACAAAAGCAACCTGGATATCCCAGAACAACAAACGACCAAGATTTCAAAGCGCATCATATCTGACTCGTTTTCTTGTCGCCACGAATACTCGCATAAGCTTTCAACGCTCGAATACGCGACGCTCGCAAATCGACTATTGGTCGAGGGTAAGTCTCTCCAAGGACCACCCCAGCTTCACTCAAAATCGAATCGGAAGCTTCCCAGGGGTTGAATAGGAACTTGGTGGGGAGGCGCTCTAGCTCTGGCACGAAACGACGAGTGTACTCACCACCAGCATCAAATTTTTTCCCCTGGAGTACCGGGTTGAAAACTCTAAAATAGGGAGCTGCGTCTACGCCGCAACCTGCGATCCACTGCCAACCCATGCTGTTGTTGGCCAAATCCGCATCCACTAAGCAATCCCAAAACCAGTCTCTACCAAGACGCCAATCGATCAATAAGTTTTTCACCAAAAACGAACCAACCACCATCCGAAGACGGTTATGCATAAACCCCGTTTGCCATAGCTCACGCATTGCAGCATCGACAAAAGGGATCCCGGTGTTCCCGGATTGCCACGATTTCAACATAAAGTCGTCTTCTATCCAGGGAAACGCATCAAATTTTTTTTGCATATTGTGATCAGGCAAACCGGGGAAATGATGAAGCAGGCAGTGCGAAAACTCTCTCCAACCTAGCTGAGAAAAAAAACGATCAGCGGCCTCTAAATCCACATAGGATTCTCGCTTTCGACATAGTTCCCGATAAATTCTGTGAATCGATACCTGTCCCCAGCGAATTAAAGGCGCTAGATCAGAGGTCTTAGGTTGTGCTGGATAATCCCTGCCTTCGCTATAACCAGACAACTTCTCTTCAAGAAAACCGCTTAACGTCTTCTGAGCCTGATCTTCGCTCACAACCCATCGTTCTCGCAGCCCCTGATACCAATCATGGGAGGACAATAGCCCTAAATCTTCAAGAGACATCTGGGACTTTATATTGTCTTTCCAGCGATATAATTCTGGGAGCCCTACCGGTTCGTCAGGCAGCGAATGGCTCAGGCAACCTCTCTTAAAAAAGGGAGTGAAAACTTTATAAGGCTCACCATCACGCTTGACTACTTCCCAAGGCTCCCACAACTGCGAACCATTAAAGCTCTTGGCTGCAACGCCAAATCGAACTAGTTTCTCTTCAACAACCCTATCGATATCCGCCCAGTGAGGCTCATAACAGCGATTCCAAAAAACTGCCTCTACACCATATTGTTCTGCAAGTCGTGGGATGATTTCTTTCGAGTCGCCGCGACAAAAAAACAGTCGGTTCCCTAGGCTTAGATTTAAAGACTGTAACCCTTGGTGAAGCCACCACTTGCTGGCCGAGCCAATCTTAGACGTCACGTCATCTGTATCATCCAGGATAAATACTGGCAGAACGTGCCCTGCAGTGAGGGCGGCATGTAATGCTGGATTATCGGCAATCCTAAGATCATATCTAAACCAGTGAATCTGCAACTTGGAATTCAATACTCAAGCTCAATTATTTTTCAGTAGATATTATCAGCGGTTCCTCGCATATTCTCATTTTGCTTACGGAAATAAAAAAAGGAGGTGAGAAATTGGGGGATATTAGCTGGACAGAATTTGAACGCGTCGATCTGCGAGTGGGCACGATCTTGGAAGCTGAAGACTTCGCAGAAGCAAAAAGACCTGCAATCAAAATGCGGATAGATTTTGGAGCAAAAATTGGCATTAAACAATCATCAGCTCAGATCACCAATCACTATGGACCAGCATCACTTATCGGAAAACAGGTGATTGCGGTCACCAATCTTGCTGACAAACAAATTGGCCCATTTATTTCAGAATGTCTGGTCACCGGATTTATTAAGAGCGACCAGAGTGTGATTCTCGCGGTCCCAGACAAACCAATCGCAAATGGTACGCGACTAGCTTGAGCTGCCCAAAGATAACCCTCGCTAGCGTATTCCCTCTCTCTCTTTCGACACTCGATAGTAAGACCAGAGAATTCTTGCCGCGACGGCTCTCCAGGGAGACCAAGCTAGAGCCATCTCTCTAAATTCTTTTTCTTTAGGGCGTTCTTTAAGATTGAACAGAATTCGAGCTGACTCTTGTAACGCCAAATCACCCGGCGCAAATACGTCGGCCCTACCTAGACTAAACATCGCGTAGATCTCCGCAGTCCAATTCCCGACCCCTGACACCTCGGTCAGCTGATCAATCACCTCTGCCGAACTCAGGTCTCTAAGTTTCTTATAGTTGATTCGAGAACTCGCTAGCGCCCTTGCGTAACGTATTTTTTGTCTACTCAACCCTGCATTCGCTAGTCCTTCGTCTGAGGCCGCTTTGATTTTTCTGGGTCCGATTAACCCTGCATTCTTGAGCTTTAACCAAATTGAATCTGCGGCCGCCACACTAAGTTGCTGGCTAACAATGGCACTCAACAACTGAGAAAAGCCGTCAGGTCGACGACGTAAACTCAGGGGTCCGATCAGTTCAATTGCTTTTGCGAACTCAGGGAAACGTCTCGCTAGATCTTCTGAGCCTTCTAACAAGCAGTCCTCGGTTTCGATAATTTTTTCATTCATCAAGTAGTCTTAAAAAAATCCGCAGCATGTCTAGCTAAGGCTTGCTTGCGTCTCGTGCTCCGCGCATAGCCGCCCGAACAGTAAAAGGTTGATTGAGTTCGTCTCGGCTGGAAGATTTGGAGAGTTGTCTAACTCTTATGTAGTCCCCTTCATCGGCTGCAATTCGAAACTGTTTGATACTTCCCCAGGGATCTCCTACTCGACCGTTAGCGCCCAAACCAAAACCTTCAATAGTTGATCCATAAGTCAGCGCCTGAAGACCCATTCTGTGCAGCAGCTTATCACTGGCTCCTTCTAGCACGTCAGGCGCAACCGACAAAATCCAATTTTCTTGTGTCCTCATCCAAGCCTTAACATTACTCATCGTCGCCACAATTCGTCGCTTACTCGTCCGATTAACACCCGTACCGTGTAAGAGTCTTCCATCAAAGAGCATGATGGTTCCGGCCTTCGCCTCAAGATTAATAGTAGGAGGCAGCTTTCCAATCGCTCCTCCTGTGCCAGCCTCAATGAATGCCCGGTGGCTTCCGGGTATCACCAAGGTACCGCCATTTTCTTCATTGACATCCTGAGGAATGTACATCGTGTTGACCAGAGCAGGTGCTTCCTCGGTAACCCAAGGCAGTAAAGGGCCCTGATCCATATGCAGGGCCTGTGGATAGCCTCCTGGATCAGCTCCATTGGAAAGAAAGCTGTGGCAAACCCACCCTTTGCCCAAGGTCTCGTTCATGATCTGTTCGATTAACAGTCCTGCCTGCACGGCAGACACATCTTGTTCGATACACTTCGCAAAAATATCACCCTTATTAATCAGGGTATTCACATATTGTCCGGTCGGTGTGGGCTGATCGACGCCAGCTAATTTTTCCCCTTCCGCCTGATCTAAAGCTCGCTCAAGAAATTCGTGACACTGCCGTTCGGACATTGCATCTTCTATCAAACAGAAACCCCATTGTTTAAAATCACGCCGCATTTGATGTATGTCTTTCGTGGCACAAGGTAAATCGTAGGATTTCCAATATTCATGCTTGCGTGCGACCGTCGTATCCCAATAGCCACCA
>Ga0163108_10001744_pt1 | contig 15890 bp, 15 predicted proteins | sample Fk1155metaG_FD_109644 | JGI IMG/M metagenome (GOLD analysis project Ga0163108, IMG submission 109644) | Marine microbial communities from the Central Pacific Ocean - Fk160115 155m metaG | ecosystem: Environmental > Aquatic > Marine > Oceanic > Photic zone | place: The Central Pacific Ocean...
CCTTACGAACATTTGCGAAAGCCGCATGAAGCGTGTTCTGGCAATAATTTTAGGAGGGGGGGCTGGAACCCGCCTTTACCCTCTCACTAAGATGAGGGCAAAACCTGCTGTCCCTCTTGCAGGTAAGTATCGACTTATTGATATTCCAATAAGCAATTGCATTAACTCGAACATCAACAAGATGTACGTCTTAACACAGTTTAATAGTGCCTCTTTGAATAGACACTTGACTCAAAGCTACAACTTAAGCGCTCCTTTTGGCCAAGGCTTTGTTGAAGTTTTGGCAGCACAACAAACACCAGATAGCCCTTCTTGGTTTGAAGGGACAGCAGATGCTGTACGTAAATACCAATGGTTGTTTCAGGAGTGGGATGTTGATGAATATCTCATTCTCTCTGGTGATCAGCTTTATCGGATGGACTACAGTTTATTTGTAGAGCATCATCGATCGAATGGAGCTGACTTAACGGTTGCAGCCTTACCAGTCGATGCAGATCAGGCTGAAGGTTTTGGGCTGATGAGAACTGACAATGATGGAAATATTAAAGAATTTAGTGAAAAGCCAAAAGGTGACTCATTGAAGGCAATGGCAGTAGATACTTCACGCTTTGGCCTTTCTAAAGAGTCTGCTACTAAACGTCCATACCTTGCTTCTATGGGTATTTATGTGTTTAGTAGAGAAACACTATTTGATTTATTAAATAAGAATCCTAAACATAAAGATTTTGGTAAGGAAGTTATCCCAGAAGCTCTTGGTCGTGGTGATGTATTGAAGAGCTATGTTTTTGATGACTATTGGGAAGATATTGGAACCATTGGAGCATTTTATGACGCTAATCTTGCTTTGACAGAGCAGCCAACTCCTCCTTTTAGTTTCTATGATGAGAAATTTCCAATTTATACTCGTCCGCGTTATTTACCTCCTACAAAATTAGTTGATGCTCAAATTACAGATTCGATTATTGGAGAGGGCTCTATTCTGAAATCATGCAGTATTCATCATTGTGTCTTGGGGGTACGTAGCAGAGTTGAAAGTGATGTTGTTCTTCAAGATTCGCTAGTAATGGGATCAGATTTCTTTGAGTCCTCGGAAGAACGTATAGCTCTTAGGAATGGTGGTGGAATTCCTCTTGGGGTTGGTCAGGGAACAACAGTAAAACGTGCAATTCTAGATAAAAATACAAGGGTTGGTAACGATGTCGCAATTGTCAACAAGGATCGTGTTGAAGAAGCTGATCGGCCTGAAGAAGGCTTTTACATAAGAAATGGAATAATTGTAGTAGTTAAAAATGCAAGCATCTCAGATGGCACAGTTATTTGATTAATTCTTCCTATAACTAGGTTTTTCTTTTATCTAAATCCATCTTGACAGTCTCTTTAAGTCCAGTCTTTTTAAATAACAATTTTCCAATCCTGACATTGCAGTTTAAATAGCAGCCGAGTTTGTACGCAAGAGGCACACTGTCGCAAGTTCTAATGTTCATTAATTATGTCCAAGGCTCATTTTGGTTTGATTGGTCTTGGAGTAATGGGCGAAAACCTCGTTCTAAATGCTGAGCGAAATGGATTTTCAAGTGTTGTATACAACCGTACGTACTCAAAAACAGAAGCTTTCTTAAATGGCCGAGGTGCTGAAAAGTCCATCACAGGGGCAACAGATCTTCAAGATTTTGTGGACAAGCTTGAACGACCTAGAAGAATTCTCATGATGATTAAGGCAGGTCCTTCAACGGATGCAGTCATAGAACAAATTTCACCATATTTACAAGAAGGCGACTTGCTTATTGACGGAGGTAATTCAGAATTTAGAGATACTGAAAGACGTGTAGCAGATCTTGAAAGTAAAAGCTTTGGTTATATAGGTATGGGTGTTTCTGGTGGAGCTAAAGGAGCCTTGGAAGGTCCCAGCATGATGCCAGGTGGCACAAAAGCTTCATATCACGCAATTGAGAGCCTTTTGAGCAAAATGGCAGCCCAGGTTGAAGATGGACCATGTGTGACTTATGTCGGGCCTGGTGGTTCAGGACACTTTGTCAAAACTGTTCATAACGGGATTGAATATGGAATAGAGCAAATACTTGCTGAGGCTTATGACCTCATGAAACGAGTTGGAGGAATGAATGGGGACGAAATTGCTGATGTAATGGCTTATTGGAATAGGACTGAGGAACTTTGTTCCTATCTAGTTGAAATAACCGAGGCTTGCATGCGTTCTAAGGACCCATCAGATGGATCCAACATTGTTGAACAGATCATGGATAAGGCTGGTCAAAAAGGAACTGGACTGTGGACGGTAATTAGCGCTTTGGAGCTAGGTGCTTCTGTTCCAACTATTTACGCTTCTCTTAATGCACGCGTTATGAGTTCCTTGAAGTCTGAAAGGGTTAAAGCTGAATCTACATTTCATGTCCCCACCATTAAATCTTTTGATTTCGGAAGTCCAGAGGATGGAATGTCTCCGTTAATGGATGCTGTCGTTTTATCCACTATGGCTAGTTATGCCCAAGGTATGGAATTAATGCGTATTGCTTCAGCTGAATACAACTACAAGTTGCATATGCCATCAATTGCTCAAATTTGGAAAGGTGGATGCATAATTCGTTCGCGTCTTTTAAAGCGGATTCAAGATGCCTACAATCTTGACCCACAACTTTCTAATCTGTTGATAGACCCTTGGTTTTCTGAACAAGTCAATCGAAGGTTGCCTGGTTTAGCCAAGGTTGTTGCAGGAGCAGCACAGTCAGGAATACCAGTCCCTTGCTTTAGTAGCACACTCGACTATATAAATAGTTACCGCACTGGACGCTTGCCTCAGAATCTTGTTCAAGCTATGAGAGATTGCTTTGGTTCACATACTTATGAGCGTATTGATAAGGAGGGTACATTTCATACCGATTGGATCAAATAAATTTTCTTATAAATGACTACCTACAAAGTTGAAAGAGCTGTTGATAAAACTCACTTAGCTCAAAAAGCATGTCAAGTAATTGCCTCTCATATTGACTTAGTTCTTGGCAAGAGAGATCGAGCTCAAGTGGCATTTTCAGGAGGCTCAACCCCATCAGAGGCCTATAGATTGTTAAGTCAGGAACACCTGCCATGGGACAGAGTTGATTTATTTCTAGGTGATGAACGCTGGGTTGATCAAGAGGACAAGGCAAGTAATGCAGGAATGATCCATAGAACGTTGCTTGCCTCTGGTCCTGGAGCAGCTTGCAAATTTCATGCCATTCCAACTATTCAGTGTCCAAACCCCCAAGAAAGTGCTGAAGCATTTTCACAATTACTCACGAAATTATGTTTAGGTAAACCTCCGATCTTTGACTTGATATTGCTCGGATTAGGAGACGATGGTCATACGGCCTCTCTTTTTCCAGAAAGTGATTCTCTGAAGGTTAATGATTGTTGGGCGACTGTTGGGACCGCCAAAGGTCAGGAACGCGTAACTCTCACGGCACCAGTCCTTAGCGCTGCTAGAAAAGTCGTTTTTCTTGTAAGTGGTTCTTCTAAACAGATTGCACTTCAACGTTTAATGGACCCATATGAGCCCTCATCTCGCACTCCTGCTCGATTAGTTCAACCAAATTCTGAGATATTGATCTTGGCTGATGATGAAGCTTCTTCTTTAATTTAGTTTGCAGCGCACCTTTTGACTTTTGTATGATTTGATAGCAAGTTTCGTTTCTCTTTCATTTTTATGAATAAAGAGCTAAACCTAGATGGATATAATTCTCAGGAACTCATCAATGGTCTGCAGTTTAATAATTGGACAGCACTAAATGACTCAATAATGGGTGGTTTAAGTAAAGCAGAATGCTCCTTGAATGCAGATGGACTAGAACTCTATGGAAATCTTGTAGAGGAGGGGGGGGGCTTTGTTAGTTGTCGTTCTCCTATTTTTAACCCGCCTTTAAATTTCTCAAAATATCAAGGCCTTCAAATTCATGTAGAGGGCAAAGGAAGGACTCTTAAATTTGCACTTTTCTGTCAAGCTTCTTTATTTGGTTTGACTGATTTGATGGCTGATGGACTTCACTGGGTTGCAGAAATCCCTACTTCTGCTTCTGGTCTAACTTGTTTCAATATACCTTTCAAGGATTTTCAACCAACAATTCGAGCCAGGTCAACTCTTTTACCTATTAGTCTAAATACTTCTTGTATCACTAGGCTGCAATTGTTGTATTCAAAGTTTGGTACTCCTGGGGAAATAAATAGTTCATTTGAAACGGGTCCAATAAGATTTTTGCTGCGCTCCATAAATGGATTTTACTAAATCTTCAACCGAATGTTATCCGCTTATAGCTGCTGCTGCTGATGTTTGTATGAGGCCCTGGAAGCATGCTGTAGTTAATCAGGTTCCTATTCCTAAGGAATCCTTTCAATCGGAGGATTACCTCGAATTAGATCTCAGGCTTGAATGTAGGAGTAAAGAGGGTGAGCGACACTCTGAGAATGACCTAGAACTTGAAATTTATCGAAGCGGTGTAGAGGTGAACTTGATATTGGCATGGTGTAATCAACTTGAGCGACCGATCCTTTGGCAAGGGAAACACTCCGTTTGGATTGATGCTAATTCTGGCAATCGTTGTGAAGGACCTATGGAGTGTTCTCATTTAGAGGCATTAGCACGAAGAATACGTGCCTTATTTGTGAATGACTGAGTACTAGTTAGCTAAAGAATATTTACTCACGATCAGTTACTGCCCCTTTACTTGCGCTACTTACTAACTTGGCATATTTACCAAGGGTTCCCGAGGTGTAGACCGGCTTAGGTTTTCTCCAGGTTGAACGACGTGCTTTAATTACTTGCTCATCAACATTTAGTGAAATTAATTGTTTATTTGCGTCAACAGTAATACTGTCTCCTTCTTTGATTAAAGCAATTGTTCCTCCTACAGCAGCTTCAGGTGATATATGTCCTACTACTAGCCCGTATGTACCTCCACTAAACCGACCATCTGTTATTAATGCGACCTTGTCTCCGAGACCTTGGCCAACTATGGCTGAGGTAGGAGCTAACATCTCCCTCATTCCTGGACCTCCGACAGGGCCTTCATAGCGGACGACTACAACATCTCCTGCTTTTATATTATTGGCAAGAATAGCTTTTAAGCATTCTTCCTCACTGTTAAATATTTTTGCTGGACCTGTAAGTACAGGGGTTTTGACTCCGCTAATCTTAGCTACACTACCTTCTGTTGCTAAGTTGCCTTTGAGAATTGCTAAATGTCCTTTTTTATAAATAGGACTTTTGATTGTTCGAATAACATCTTGTCCTGATTGTGGTTGTGATGGAATATCTTTCAGTAACTGGTTAATTGTTTTTCCTTCAATATTTTTGCAATCACCATCAAGTAAACCTGCATCTAATAATAATTTCATGACTTGAGGTATTCCACCAGCTTTGTGAAGATCAACGGTTACATATTTTCCGCTTGGCTTGAGATCACAAATTACAGGAACTTTTTGGCGAATTCTTTCAAAGTCATCTATTGATAAATCTACTTCTGCTGTTCTTGCTATAGCAAGAAGATGTAGAACTGCATTGGTAGATCCACCAACGGCCATAATTACACTTATAGCATTCTCAAAAGCTTCTTTAGTAAGTAAGTCAAGAGGTCTAATATTTTTATTTACGGCATTAACTAATGCTTTGGCGCTATCTTCTGCGCTTTTTGCTTTCTCATCATCTTCTGCAGCCATTGTAGAGCTGAAGGGGAGGCTTAATCCCATTGCTTCTATAGCAGCAGACATTGTATTTGCAGTAAACATTCCTCCACAGCTACCTGCTCCTGGAATTGCATTTTTTTCAACTGCTAAAAGCCTTCTTTTATCAATTTTTCCACTAGTTAATTGCCCTACTGCTTCAAAAGCACTTACAACTGTTAGGTCACATCCATCTAATCTTCCAGGTTTGATTGTTCCACCATAAATAAAAATAGAGGGAATGTTCATTCTTGCCATAGAAAGTATTGCTCCAGGCATGTTTTTGTCGCATCCTCCAATTGCAATCACTCCATCCATACTTTGCCCATTGCAGGCCGTTTCAATTGCATCTGCTATAACCTCCCTTGAGACAAGTGAATACTTCATCCCTTCTGTTCCCATTGATATGCCATCACTGACTGTTATGGTCCCGAACATCTGAGGCATGCCTCCTGCAACCCGTACAGCTTCTTCGGCTCGCTGGGCTAAGTCGTTTAGGCCCAAATTGCAGGGGGTGATGGTGCTAAACCCATTTGCGATTCCAATTATTGGCTTATTGAAATCTTCATCACCAAAGCCGACAGCTCGAAGCATTGCACGGTTAGGAGAACGCTGGATCCCTTGAGTGATAGCTTTTGATCGAAGCATGATTTGATTCAGGGAGCAGGTATCTAAATCTGTTTAATTATTGACGACTTAGTTCCTAGATCCAAGGTCTTCAAGTTGTTTTCTTACATCAGCAATAGCTGAGTTTAATTGTTCCACCCTTTGCTCAAGCTGTTCACTGCTTTCGTTTTTGATTGATGGAGAAGGTGTTTCTAGTGCTTCTGAACCATCCTGTATTCGGGGGGCATATAACATTGCCCTCTGCTTCCTTGTTTTTTGTCTTCTTTCAGCTTCAGAAAATAGCCACCATGCCAGACCTGCTGCTCCTAGTACAGCTCCGCTGATCAAAGAAGAGAGACTTCCTGTTGTTGATTCACGATACTGACTCATGATTACTAATAAGATCTCTTAATGCTAATTCTTCGTTGATATTTTGGTGCTTAGACGTAATGAAGGATTTCCTATACCTGGGTTGATCTCCCCTTTATCAGTTATTTCAGCATCAATACATGCACAGTAAATATTGAGATCTGGCACATTCTCTCCAAGCATCTGTAATCCTGACTTAGCAGCTATGGCACTAATTACTCGTATTCTCCTTGGCTCCACATCTTGTCTCTTTAGGATTGAAAGAGTCTCAAATAGATCTCTGCCGTCTGAGATTTGATCTATATAAATAATCACCCCAGTATTTGTTGTAATTGAATTTGGTACCCCTCCTATACAAAGGCTTGAGTTAGGTAGGACATTCCTCCCGCCATGCCAAAGTTCAATGCCCCCTGCATTTTGAGGTAAAGCTAACAAAGGAATACTTGATTCGATAACTGATCCAACCGATTTGCCTTGAAGTGTCTCTACCTCCTCTTTGCGGTGTGGCAACCAGTCTCTTAAGGCTTCATATGTAAGCCATTTGCCCAGCTCCTCCAAGCCTTTTGCGTATAAGGGTGCTGGCGTTTTGGCTTCACGAAGCATCGTCAACCAATGTGCGATTAGGGGGTGTGGTGGAACCACAATTCTCAATGTCATGGCCATTTGGCTTCCATGGGCTTCTCTTTGCCATAACGTGAATAACAAATTACTGGCTAGAGGCCACTCTTAAATCACATGTCTTCTCTTTTTTCTTTTTTATCTCGTTTTCGTATTGCTTTTATGGCAGCCATATTGCTTTTATTCTTGTTCATTCCCGTTGGAGAGGTTTTTGCAAAAACTCCGCCAGAGATCCGTAATCAAGATGAACTAAAAATTTCAAACGATATGCATGGGAAAGTTCTTAATGGTTTTGAGTTTGTAAAGCTCGATCTTCGTAGTGTCGACTTTGGTGAAGCTGATCTAAGCGCTGCAATATTTAATAACAGTCAATTGCAGGGATCAGACTTAAGAGGTGCTGACTTGGAAGACGCTGTGGCTTTTGCATGCGACTTTGAAGGAGCAGATCTAAGGGATGCGAATTTGACACAAGCTTTGTTAATGGAAAGTCATTTTGACAATGCACTTATTGATGGGGCTGATTTCACAGATGCTGTAATAAGTAGGATTCAACAGAAGCAACTATGTTCCATAGCCGATGGGACTAATTCATCCACTGGGGTTAGCACCCGTTATAGCCTCGGATGTTGATCCTCTTAAACGAATGCATAGATTAAATTCTCATGTCTAAGCGATTACCAGTTACTGTTATTACCGGTTTCCTTGGTTCAGGTAAGACAACTTTATTGCGTCATTTATTGATGCAAAGTGGTCAACGTTTGGCTGTCATGGTTAATGAGTTTGGAAGTGTGGGGCTTGATGGAGACTTGATTCGAAGTTGTAATTTTTGTCCAGAAGAACAGATTGATCAAAGACTTGTAGAACTAAACAATGGTTGTTTGTGTTGCACAGTTCAAGATGATTTTCTTCCTGCAATGGAAACCATCTTGTCTCGTTCTAATGATTTAGATGGGATTGTTATAGAGACGAGTGGCTTAGCCTTGCCTATCCCTTTAGTTCAAGCACTTGATTGGCCTGCAATAAGGACAAATGTCTTCCTGAATTGTGTCATCACACTTGTTGATGGGCAGGCAATCTTCGCTGGAAGTCCCGTCGCTGATATGACTTCCTTAGAAATGCAACGGGAAAATGATCTTAGCCTTGACCATTTAACTCCAGTTGATGATTTGTTTTTAGATCAGTTAAAGGCAGCTGATTTCATTTTAGTTAGTAGAGCTGATCTCCTTTCTAAGTCAGAGTTAGAAGCTGTAGAATCAGATATTTTATCAAAATCTAGAGTTGGTACTCCCCTCCTTAAAGTTGCTAATGGTGAAATCGATCCATCATTAATTCTTGGTTTCAAAAAGGATCAGCTCAAACTTACTGAACTAGAAAAAATTGATGTCCATCATCATGACAGTCATCATCATCACTTGGAGGTAATCAGCAGTACTATCCGAATGGAGGCGTTAATTGATAAAACGCAACTTGAAGAACTTTTACCTGAGTTGGCGTTTGAATATCAGATTCTGAGATTAAAGGGACGTTGTTGGCTTCCTGGTAAGGCCATTCCTCTTCAGATTCAAATGGTAGGCACCCGTTGTAATAGTTGGTTTGAGGCAACAACTGAAACCGACTGGAAGCCTAAAGAAGGAGGCATTGAAATTGTTCTTTTAAGTTTTGATGAACTTGCTAATGAAGCAGTGACTGCAGCCATTGAGAAAATCTGCATAGGATTTCAAAATTAAAGGCCATCTTTAGATGACTTATATAACTTTTGTGTTGTCTAATTCAGAAAGTTCGCGAATGTATGAAAAGTAAATTGTGATAGCACAATTGCTTACCCAAATACCTCTTCCGTTTTGGAACTAGATTTCTGTGATATCTACTACAAGCAAAGCTCAGATAGAAAATCAATCAAACGATTCTCTGACTTCAATGGAAATTCCTTCTTGCACGCAATGTGGTGGGAATGGCTATATGAAAACCACTCCAAATTGTTATCACACTTGTCTTAGTTGCCTGGGGAGAGGATTCACGCCTCTTGAGAATTAATTAATCCCTATTAATCTTCATTACCATCCCAACTTATTGCGGCATGTCGCAACTTAATCGTTAACATCACTGACAACGTACAAAACAACCTCTTATAGCAGTGCCAAATTTTCAAGCAAGTGTTTTAGTTAGCCTTCGACCCTCTGTACTTGATCCTGCAGGTGAGGCCGCTAAATCTGCCGCTAATAGACTGGGAGTTGATGGAATAAAGAAATTGCGAATTGGGAAGGCCGTTTCACTTGAATTTAATGCACCTGATGAGGCTGAAGCACGTCGTCGAGTAGAGCTACTGGCCGATAGATTGCTTGCTAACCCAGTGATTGAAGACTGGACTTTGGATCTTAAATCTGCCCCATGATCCAATGAATATTGGTGTTGTTGTTTTCCCCGGTTCAAATTGCGATCGGGATGTTCGCTGGGCTACAGAGGGTTGTCTTGGATTCCCAACTAGATTCCTTTGGCATGAGACAAGAGATTTGACTGGCCTTGATGCTGTAGTGCTTCCTGGAGGGTTTAGTTATGGGGATTATCTTCGCTGTGGGGCAATAGCTCGTTTCGCACCTGTTTTGGAATCTTTAGTTGATTTTGTCAATAAAGGTGGACGCGTATTGGGCATTTGTAATGGTTTTCAAGTGCTCACAGAATTAGGGCTTCTTCCTGGAGCTCTAATTAGGAATAGGGACCTTCATTTCATTTGTGAAGCTACTTCTTTAAAAGTTGTAAGTAACCGAACAAATTGGTTTTGTAGACAACAAATCGGAGCTGAAATTTCCTTGCCTATTGCGCATGGGGAAGGTCGTTATCACTGTAGCGATGATATTTTGCATCAACTTGAAGATGAAGATCTAATTGCATTGCGCTATTTAGATAATCCAAATGGCTCTGTATTCGATATAGCAGGCATTACTAATTTAAAAGGTAATGTGCTCGGTTTGATGCCCCATCCGGAAAGAGCATGTGACCCTTTAATAGGAGGAACTGATGGTAGGAAGATATTGGAGGCTCTAGTAAATTAATCATTAAAGTGAAGGGTTTTTAGCCCCTCACTTTTTGATAATATTCTTTTAGCTCTTGACTCTGATATTCGTCTTAAATTAAACCTTTCCTTTTGCATATAAATCAGCGAAATAGTTAGTACTGACCTGCTTAATCTTGCTGGCTTGACCAGCACACCAGAATTGTTGGTATCTGTCTAGGCAGACCTGCTTCATATACTTTCTTGCTGGTTTATTGAAGTGACGTGGATCGAAGTTCGTTGGATCAGCAGAAGCTGCTTCCCTTACTGCAGCTGTAAAAGCAAGACGATTATCTGTGTCAATATTTACCTTGCGAACGCCGTTTCTTATTCCTTCCTGTATTTCTTCTACGGGAACTCCATAAGTCTCAGGAATAGCCCCTCCGTATTTATTTATCATGTCCAGCCATTCTTGTGGCACTGAGCTGGAACCATGCATAACAAGATGAGTATTAGGAATTGCCTTATGTATTTCTGCAATCCTACTTATTGCTAGGACTTCTCCTGTTGGTTTTCTTGTGAATTTGTAGGCCCCATGGCTTGTACCAATTGCAATAGCTAAAGCGTCAACTTTGGTTTTTGCTACAAAATCTGATGCTTCGGCAGGATCTGTAAGAAGCATGTCTTTAGAAAGTTCACCTTCAAATCCATGCCCATCTTCTGCTTCTCCTTTACCTGTTTCTAGGGAACCAAGACATCCAAGTTCTCCTTCAACACTTACTCCAACTGAGTGAGCAAAATCTACAACTGTTTTAGTTACGTTGACGTTGTATTCGTAGCTTGCTGGGGTCTTGGCGTCGGCTTCTAGTGATCCATCCATCATTACCGATGTGAATCCGTTTATCGCTGCTGAATAGCAGGTAGAAGGATCGTTTCCATGGTCTTGGTGCATTACCACTGGGATGTTCGGATATGTCTCAGTAGCAGCAATTATTAAGTGCCTAAGGAATATTTCACCTGCATAACTACGAGCACCTCTTGAAGCTTGAAGTATTACCGGGCTGTCGGTTTCAGCCGCGGCCTCCATAATTGCTTGAACCTGTTCAAGATTATTTACGTTGAAGGCAGGTATTCCGTAGCTGTTTTCAGCAGCATGGTCAAGCAGAAGCCTTAGCGGAACGAGGGCCATCGATGTCTCCGAGATGCATAAGGACCCAGATCAATTAAAAAGTCCCGGGCCGAGGGGAAAGGACTTTATAAGATTGAGGTATGAGATGTCACCTTTTTCAGGTGGATCCAATGCGCTTTTTGTAGCAGAGATTGACAGTCACTTTCATTTGCTCATTGCAAACTCAATAGAATCTTGATCAGTATTCTTTAGACGCTAAGAAAATTTCTTTATCGAATGATTGCTGAGAGCCATGGATATACCAACCTTTCGAAGCCTCTGCCTTCTCTGTTCTCTCGTAAGAAACGTTTTCTGTCTATCGACTAATTGATTCCCTCACCATGCTTTAAGGCAAGAGCGATGAAGAGCCCTTCCATAAGAGAACGAAACATTCTATGCCACTTTTTTCCTGGATTTTGTCTATCAAGTTGAGATATCCCTAGCAGGCTTCTTCACTCAAACTCGCAGAGAAGACGACTATCATTGGCAAGTTTGCAGCCAAAGAGCTTTTTATTTGTTCGAATTGTTATCTCATCAATTTGCTGAAGATCAGATATGCATGCGCGGTCTGTGGTTCTTAATGACATTGATTGTTGCTGATGTTTTACATTCAACAGAAGCTATTTCTTGAGATGAAGTACAACCTAACTTAATAACTGTTGCTTATATTCTTCCTCTGTGAACCGCTTAATTGCTTGTAACCATAAGCTCTCTGGCACCGCTTAATTATTAGCAGTCAGATTTAGCCTGGCTGGCATAAAGTTTTAGCTAGTTCTTATCTGAAATTAATATTATTTGAATGATTAGAAGCTCACATTCAGCTTTTACGAACTTAGTAATTCTCAAATTGATACCTTTGTCCTGTAAGGGCTGATTCTCTAATGCGGTCACATACTATTTGACTTGATAGGCCCTCTGTAAGCCCTGGAATAATTGGTTCTCCATTCTCAATACTTTCTGCCCACCAACTTTGCAGTCTTGCTACTGGGGCGACTCTGCCATCAGTCCATGTCCTTTTGAAAGCTAGGTCTTGATCTGGAATGACAGCTTTTGCTTGCTCTCCTGCCTTTGTTAATGAGAGTCCAAAGCCATGTACATAGTCTTTTTGGTTTTTGCTGCCAAGAACAAGTGTCCCTTTACTTCCGTAGACCTCTATCCAGCATCCACGCCCTTCCCTTGCGACTGCAGAAAGTGTGATTTGTGCAGGAATTAAGAAGTCAGTTTCTGCTCCACCAATTTGAAGTTGTGCGAGGACGGTGTCTTCGCTAGTTACTTCTTTTTTTACGTTGCTATGTGGTTCAATCCTTTCTTTGATTGAGGTAGATAGCAGAGCATTAATACTTTTGGTTGGTCCAAATAGCCAATGGATCATGTCAAATGCGTGTGTACCAAGTGCACCAAGTACTCCACCGCCTTTCTCAGCTTCTGAATACCAATTCCATGGTCTAGATGGATTTGATCGACTGCTCATCAACCAATCTAGTTTTATCAGCCATGGATCTCCTATTACACCTTGGGAAATCAATCTCTTGGCTTGCATAAATAAGGGGACTGCTCTGTATTCAAAATCGACTGCCACGCTGAGTCTCTTTTGAATAGCCAACCTTTGAAGCATTTTTATTTCTTCAGCTTTTAAGGCAACAGGCTTCTCTAAAAGTAGATGCTTCCCTGCATCAAGAGCTTCATAAGCTAATTTAAATCTTGGCTCTGGAGGAGTAGCCAAGATTATTCCTTCGACCTTTGGATCATTTAAAAGAGCATTCCAGTCTTTTTGAGAAGATATAGAGTGTTTATTAGATGCTTCTACAAGACGATCACTGCGGGGATGCCATAACGAAATAGCTTCTAATCCGTGGTTAGACTTTAATGCTGGGATGTGAACAGTTTCTCCGAATCCTAGGCCTGCAATCGCTACACCTAAAGGCTTTTTACGATTAGTATCTTTCATAATCATCTGCGTAACTTAGCGGAACAGGCTTCCAAAACTACACCATTAATCAGTTTGTCTACCTTAGGAGCTTCCCAGTTTGAGTTAGAACGCGTTACTTCATTGATATATATACCTGAAGAGTTTTTTAGAGCAATCAATATTCATTACATAAGAAATTCGCATCTGTTTCTGTTTCTTTTTACAAGTGGGCACAAAAGGTATTGACTTGGATATTGCCGTCTTTTTCTTCCCTTAGGCTCCTTTTATCCCACCATTGCCTTCCTTCTTCGATTGCAGGTCCTTCTATTCATTCAACCTGATCAGCAAGTATTGGCTTTGCATTTATAAATGAAAGAGGAATTATCAGTAATAGCGCTATTACTGATAATATTAAATAAGATTGAGAAAAGCAATATACAATCCAATTCATTTTCTCAATTGCTTTTATTACCATGAAGACGTAGAAGCTTACTTAGAGTTTTACGTAAATCAGTACGAGGAATAATCGTATCTACGAAGCCGTGATCCCGCAGATATTCAGCAGTCTGAAAATTATCAGGGAGTTTTTCTCGAAGTGTTTGTTCAATTACTCTTCTTCCAGCAAAACCAATTAAGGCCTTTGGTTCTGCAAGAATCAAGTCTCCAAGCATTGCGAAGCTGGCAGTTACTCCACCAGTTGTTGGATGAGTGAGAAGAGGCATATAAAGCAATTCTTCTTTTCGATGCCTTTCGAGTGCCCCGGAAATTTTTGCCATTTGCATAAGACTCAACATCCCTTCTTGCATGCGTGCACCTCCAGAAGCACAAACTATTAGTAGAGGTATTCTCTGGGATGTTGCTCTCTCAATTAATCGAGTGATCTTTTCTCCTACAACGGAGCCCATAGAGCCACCCATGAATCTGAAATCCATTACGGCTAGAGCCATTTGTATGGAGTCAACTTGGCAAATACCCGTAACGACCCCATCTTTCATTCCCGTATTGGCTTGACTTTCTCTTAATCGATCTGCATATGCTCTTCTGTCCTTGAACCCAAGAGGGTCAGTTGGACTGAGCTCAGTATCAAATGCCTTAAAGCTTCCAGGATCTGCTATTAGGTTGATTCTCTCCTCGCTGTCTATTCTGTTGTGGTGACCGCAGTTGCTACAAACATTTGCATTCGCAATTAAATCTTTTCGATAGACAACTTGGCTACATTCTGGACATTTACCCCATAGACCATCACTCTCGTCAGTCTCTTGGGTTACTTTGCCTACGAACTGACCTTTACGTCGATCAGCAAACCAGTCGAAAAGCGACACGGGACTAAAGATTGGATAGGACTATTAAAGACCCAAATGGCTCAATGTTTCTAATAAAGAGCATTTTGGTTCAAATAATCACACTCCTTCAATACAAAACGAGACTTTTGCGCTATTTGCAAGCACATGTTTTTGCTATCAAAACAATTTTCTAAAATCTGCTGTATTTAAGCTTGAGGTTTCGTCATGGTTGTCCTTGCTAAAATTTGTATTCTATCCACTACAAAAAAATCACTGCAAAATTATGTCTAATTTAGTTTAAGTTATGGTTTATAGTTTAAAAGATATTCTCTGGTGCATGCATCCTGGATTAAATTTTGTTAATGTATTAAATGAATTCCCTGTATGCTTGAATTGTATTTAAGAAGAATTTAGTCATGACTGAAGTCAGTCTTGAAATGAGCCTTAAAAGTTCCACAAAGCTTGATAAGAAATTAATCTGAATCAATGTGATAGGAGATCATGAGGAACTCTCTTTATAGAATTGATTACTTTAGATTTAGCAAAAGAGGCAAGTTCTTGCAAGAGATTCTCCGAATTAATTTTATATATCATATAGGTTTTATAGAAGTTTGACATAGAGGCTATTAGATTCTTTTCTTGGTTTTCTTAAACCTTTTACTGGGTATTAAATGCTTTAAATGCAAGAATTTTTCGTTGGGTAAAAGTATAGGTATTCTAAAAACAACATTTCCTTTTCTCTCGAATATATTGACTACAACACCTATTGGATTAATTTCTGTGGAGGCTCTTGAGAGATAGTTGAAGTAAATTCTCCTTCCTAACTCGATCAGTAAAATACTATTTATCTTGTCCCAAGGAAAGTCCTGGGGTGGACTTTTTTCAGGAAGGGTTATTTCGAATGAAGGCTTTGAAGACGTAATGGAACCAGCTGAATATACAGTTGATTCCATTCTATTCCTATTCTTCTAATAAGAGTAATCCTAATTCAGCTAAGAATTTTCTTCTCTTCTATCATTCGATGTATTATTGGGGTGAGAATTAACTCCATTGCAAAACCCATTTTCCCACCGTTTATAACAATACTTGTAGGGCTTGACATGAATGAGTCGTGAATCATTCCTAAGAGGTACTGGAAATCAATACCCCAATTTTCCCGAGCACCTTTCCTAAAGTGGATAATCACGAAGCTTTCATCTGGAGTTGGAATGTTTCTGCAGATGAAAGGATTAGAAGTGTCGA
>Ga0163108_10001748_pt1 | contig 15849 bp, 12 predicted proteins | sample Fk1155metaG_FD_109644 | JGI IMG/M metagenome (GOLD analysis project Ga0163108, IMG submission 109644) | Marine microbial communities from the Central Pacific Ocean - Fk160115 155m metaG | ecosystem: Environmental > Aquatic > Marine > Oceanic > Photic zone | place: The Central Pacific Ocean...
CCGGCGTTTCCGGCTACGTCGAGAGTATAGTCCGGTGATGAAGTCCCAATGCCGACGCGGTTCGAACCCGTAGCGAACAAGACGGTGGTGCCGTCTGTGGTGTCGGCCCGGAAGATTTGTCCGTCGTCGGATGAAGAAAGATGAAGAAGAGCATCGGGATGATTGCTGCCGGCAATACTTGCGCCGGCACCAATACCTACATAGCCGAGTGCGTCGGCTTGGTCTGAGATTACAAAGCGGTATCCGGGTATACCGCCAGTGCTATCATCAAAGATAGTGAACCCATACGCGTCAGATCCCATAGAATAAGCTCGATAGTTAGTAGCATTAAACTGTATGAGGGCATTATCAGCGCCTTCGATGTCGAGCTGCCTGCTGGGATTGCTTGTTCCAATTCCCAAACGATTATTGCTGTCGTGCCAGTAAAGACTCCCTGCTCCCCCTGTTGAGCCCCCATTGTTATACTGAATCTGTCCATCGGAGCCCGCCGGGGATGCCGTGGCTGTGATGTTTTCCAGATTCGAGCCGTCGCCATAGAAAGCTGACGCGGACAAATTCAGAGATGAACTCACGGCGCCGGAGCCGGAAACAACCAAACACAATTCGCCGCCGGCTACAAACCCAACTGCATCTTCACTCCAGTCTAAATAAGTATTTCTCTGAGTGTCATCTTCATTATAGATGTCGCCCTTGAATACCTTGCCTTTAGAATATTTATAGGTCATAGTGTAATAAGTAGATTCTCAAATACAAAAAGGGTGGGTACCCCGAAAGATACCCACCCTTAACATTAGCAAATCCGCTAAGCTGATTAGATCAGATTAGACGATTCGGAACGTGTTAGCAACACCTGTAAACAGGACTGACACCGCAGCGTATGGAGATTCGAGCACAATGCTTCCCGCTCCATCGATGAGGTCTGATCCGTCTGCAGTAAGAGTTACATCACCCGCTGCACCCTGCTTGATCACAAATATATCACCAGCAGTTAAACCTGCCGACGCCGGAAGCGCAACGTTAATATTGGCAGAGCCAGTATAGACGTTGTAGCCTTCCTCAATGTCCACACCAGCGTTGAAGTCGGTGTGTACAGACTGAGCCTGCGTCGAAAGAACACCAGACGAAGCAGCGAGACCAGCACCTGCCATGGCAGATACGAGGTCAGCAATGCTTTCCTTCTTGGTAGCGTTGCTGTCGTCAGCGTCGATAAGAGCAATGCTATCAGCAGCAACGTTGACTGCACCAGCGGCCAAGTCGTTGAGGTTAACCTGCATATCATCAGCGTTAACAGTCAAACCACCGTTTGTTGCGTTAACAACCGCGAGGACGCCGGCAGTGGACAAGAGTCCAGCGCCGGCAATAGCAGTGCTATAGTCAGCAAGACTTGTGTTCTTGATCACACCACCAGCACCATCATTAATGATCATCAGATCAGTAGCGAGGGTGACTGTGGCATTACCAAGACTAGCAGCCGTAAGGGTGCCACCTAAAGTGCTGTTTCCACTTACATCCAGAGCAGCATTAATATCAACGGTAGTACAATCAAGGTTAATATCAGTGGTAGCAGCAAGATCAAGATCTGCGGCAGACGAAGCCTTAATATACTGAGACGAGTCGTTAAACTGAATTGCCATTGTGCTGTTCAGAAGCAGACCAGTATCAGCAACGTGAGTAAGACTTACGTCGCTGTCTTCACCGAAGTACAGGGACGCGCCGTCTTTCTGGACCGCGAGATTCCCAGCGTTACCGCCAGCGAGGCCGAATGTGAAGTAAGCACCATCGGTGGACGACTGGTACCCCAGGTCGACTTGACTGGCATGGGCGACGAGGATGTCGTTCTCATCGGCGTCGGCCACCCAGAGAAGCCCATCGCCGATGACGGTAGAGCCAGAAGCGCTGGAGCTTACCTCAAGAGCTACATAGCCGTTCGTATCGGACCGGGTAGTATTGTACGAAAAGAGTGCGTTATCATCAAGAAGACCAGACGTCGAAACAAGTGGAAGTCGACCTGCGACAAGGTTTGTCGCCTTAAGATCAGCAGAACTGAGCAGTACCGAAGTAGCAACAGAGCCTGTACCATCAAAGGTGAAACCAGCAGCTGCGCCGAACTCACCGTTGTTGTTAAACTGAACCTGAGTATCAGATCCGGCAGCATCAAGGTTTTCAACGTTGATGTTGGTAATACCCGAACCATCACCACTAAAGTAAGACGCAGTCAGGTTGTTAAACCCGGTGATGTCTTTACTGGCATCTACAACCACAGCCTTAGAGAGTGTGACTGTACCAGCCGTGATACCATCGATTTGCAGCAGGTCAGCATTATTGAGGGAAACTCCCGGAGCAGTAATCAGCGAGGCGCCGGCTAATGTAACATTGGCCGAAGCAGAAAGCGAAGCCGCTTCAACTCCCGACGTCGCGGTAAGACCCTTGGCGTTTACATCGCCATCGGCGGCGACGCTAAAGTTGCCATCAGCGAGCTCGATGGTGCCAGCAGAGATCTGGCCAGAACCAGAAATTGTAGTTGCACCAGCAATCGCATTAGCAGTTCCGATACCGGCAGAGAAAACAGCAGCAGCCTGAAAAGTAGGCACACCTTCAACATTTAAAGTACCATCAACGTCAGTGTTACCACTTGAGTCAACAGTGAACTCAGCCATTGTGATGGATCCAACCGTTAAGTCACCAGACGCATCGATTGTGGTTGCACCAGCAATTGCGCCAGCAGTGCTGACGGTCATGGTTCCGTTAACATCAATGCCGCCGTCAAGCGAAGCAAGACCAGACGCATCAAGAGTAGAGACTCCCGAGAGGGCGCCCCCCATAGCGATAGTGGTAACGTTACTGACTGCACGGGCCGAACTGACAATAGCTGTGCCATTGACCTTAAAGCCGTCCTTACCGTCCACGGCGCCGTCTACATCGACGGATCCACCCTGGATCGCACCAGAACCCGAGACTATACCAGCTTGCGTGAAGGTGGCGACCTCTGTTCCAGATTCGTTGTGGACCTTGATCGCACCTTCTTGTACGAGGGCTCCACTTAATTGGGCCTGGCCCAATTGAAATTTATATGCCATTTTTAAATCCTCCTATAGATTAATGACGAAACGGGTGAAAAATCATAACTTAATGGGGTGAACGCTCATCGGAGGAGTAAGAATTAAATATAGGTATCCACATCCGTTTTCTAATACATATAGCTCTTAGACGAACTAAAACCCATAATATTTCCATTATTTTTCCTTTAATAGATGAACCAATGGGAGCCGTTAGAGTACAACAATAGAGAACCATAAGGAGATTCAATAGTTGCGCTCGTCTCTCCATCAATAGTGTCGGAAGCGGAGCGTACGATAGTAATAATATTGGCAGCTGCATTGCCCCCCTCATCCTTTACAACGTAGGTCTGCCCCTCGGTGGTGGTAGACGCAGCGGGTAAGGTGAGTTCGACTGTGTTGCCGGTGGTATCTACTCCCAAATAATAATCAGTGAGTACTACGCTATAATCATTGGTTACACCGGTCCTCTTATGAGCAAGGCCTCCAGAGAGATGGGAGGCACCCTTAATACTAACAGTCGAACCATCATAAGTTAAGTCCGAGGAACCACCAAAAGCGCCGGCATTGTTAAACTGAATTGAGTTAACTGGCGTTCCCGGTGACGTCGTTGCCCCATCACCTGTTGCAAGCACCACATTGTTGTTGACATCCAAAGACAAGTAACTCCCTGGGCCGGCCATGGTGCCCGAAAGAGGCTCTACATTTACCAAGGATGCTGAGAGTGTTGTCACTTCGGCTACCGAACCCGTATAGGATCCCGTCAGCGTGGTGCCATTAAAAGTTAGGTTGCTTGATCCTCCGAAAGAAGTGGCATCGTTAAATTGTACCTGGGTCGTGGAGCCGCCAGGCGCTCCGCCCGAACCGCTGAGCCGAGTAAGCGCGTAGTCCCCGATATAAATAAAGGCATCCACAAAAGCAGGGTTCTCATCGGAGTCAGCCGGCGGGTCCTGCTGAAAAAAGATTCCATTAAAATAATCTAATATCCAATCGCGGGCATCTAAAGCTGGGATCTGGGTTATGGCTGAAGAAGTGTGGTATGCCAACGCTGTGTAGTCGGCGCCGAACGAAGGGGGAATAATCTGCAGAGTTCCTGTTGTTTCATTGAGGACTTGCCCGTTGACATAAAAACCCGAGCCCTTGTTGGGGTTGGAAGAATTAGCTTGATAATCGGCCGGGAGACTCAGAGCAAACGCCTGATAGCGGCCATTATCATCTTTAGTGCCAGCAATCGGCGTTGCGGCCAGGGATACCTTTTCAGCTACGCCCCCCAAAATCGTATAATAAGAACTAGAAACCGGGGTAGGAGGCGCATATCCAAAGACGGTACTCGCCCCCATAGTTATGTTGGAACCGATACCCTCGTTAGAAACCCCCTTAGAGTTAGAGGTCTGAGCCTTTCCTAAGACTTTCTTGAAGGAGATTAAGAGTTTGGATGTGTCGGTTAATGCAGTGGACACCTAGCCACCTCCCCATGATATACTTAGGGCTGAGATATAGCCAGTCCACGAAGCCTCTGCAACTATTTTAATAACAATGTTTTCATTTTGCTCGACTGTCTGGGTAACAAACGTGGCTTCGTGAGTATCATTATTAATTTCGAGGCCGCCGGCTGGGGGGGTTCCCACATAAGCTCCGTCCAGGTTATCTAGTTGTGCAGGGTCGTTAGCGGTGGCAGCCCCGAGATCGAGCCAGCCCGTAGACTTTCCTGTGGATGTGGTGGGAAGTTTTACAAATACATGAATATTAGTGGCAGAGCGGCCTGTGCTGGCCGGTACTATGCGAGTTGAATTATCTCCAGTAAAACTAAGCTCAAAGTTGGTTTGAGAGGCGGCGCCGGTTTGAGTGAAATAACGGAAAAAGGTGCGTGTACCACTAAGGCTGGAATAATCCACATTGGCAGCTGGGCCGTTAGTAATAGTACTAAAGTCCCCACTGTTAGGGATATCCCCGTCAATCGGAGAGTAAAGGCGCTGATTATAAAATAATAAACCGTCAACCGTTGTTAAGGAAGTCGTCGAATCCCAGGTATTGGCCGCATCAGTTACATCCGCCTGGGCCGCATAGGATGACAAGCTCCCGGAATCCAAGCGATAGTTTTCGCGCCTAAATGTTTCACTCGTAGTAGTCGAGTTATTGGATCTATTGTATGCAAGGATGCCACTAATAGACTGATTTCCACCATCGGACAGATTAGATTTAAGGGGATGACTCACATCAACTCCGGCTGCGATAGAACTATTGAGTATTGAGGTCCCATCGACCGTGAGGCTTCCCGTAAGATGGAGGACTTTCGTCTCGTCTTCGGAGCCCACCGAAATGGTTGGCATCGATACAGAAGGAATAGAGCCATTTGTAACAGTATAGGAAATGTTGGTGGCTGTGTAAACATTCCTATAAGCGTTGGAAACGGCAACCCGATATTCAGCGGTGCCGCCTGTGTGGTATTTCACTCCCGAGAGACGCAGGTCGCCTGTCATAGCCAAGGTATCCAATGCTTCCCCCGATGGCGTCAAAGGATTACTGTTAGAATCATTAACCCACGCAACATAGTTCGTGGTTCTATCAAATGCGGAGGAGGTGTGGACCACGCGCAAATAATTCCAGCCCTCTCTCTGGTCGGCTGCCACGACTTTGTATTTTCCAGTACGATGTTGAAATAGATCCAGCTCCGTACTATCGTCGAACTCAGCTGATCCCGTTTGACTTAGGCTATAGAAGCCGGAACCATTGCCGTTGAGGTCTGTGCCGGTGCCCGAACCAGGAACGCCGGTGCCCACATCAGGGTCGGTCATAGATGCTGTGTGTAGAGTGGTGCCATTAACCTCCAATACAAGGTCTCCCTTATCAGCATCACCAAAAGAGTTAGCTGGGTAGTTAACACCATCGGCGGAAACATCCTCATTAAGGTCCCCGTCTATTACTCTACTCCCGTTGAAGGTACCTCGCCTTAAATTATTACTACTGGTTGAGGTACCATAAGTTCCGTTGATGTCGACCGCTGAGAATCCCGCGGCGGTACCTACGTTTGTGTATCCGCTAATCCCCTGTGACGCACCAAAGGAAAGTTCCGCCGATACTCCAGTATCGTTGCAATCGATATCATCTAAATTGGGTGCTGGTCCGGGTGAGAGGGCTTTAAGAATCTCGTTGAATCGATCCACAGCGGTGCCCACCGGGGTGGTAGTAGCAAAGTCAGTAAAGAGTCCGTCCGCGTATGAGGCGTCTTCTGCTGCTCCAATCGTAAGACTGGTTAAGTCAGCGCCATCGCCGTAAAAAGCCGATGCAGATACATTGACGCTCGCGGATACGGAGCCACTGATGGAAAGAGCATGATCGGCGGCGGTGGTGCCCCCCAGCGCTAGACTACTTGTTAAATACGCACTAGAAGCATTAATCGCTTTCACCAGACCACCACTGCTGGCACCGTCGCCAACCGTGAGGACAAGATTGTTGTTGCTATCCAGACCCAGATAGCTCCCTGCGCCGGCGAGCGTACCGGAGGCCGCATTGAGGTGAAATGCAGAGGCAGATAGAGTGGTAACTTGGGCTACCGACGCAGAAGTGGTAGCCCCGAGCGACGCTACCACAGTGCCTACAGAATTGACAATATTAATAGAGCCCGAAACATCAAGAGGAGAGCCGCCAATAAGAGTCCCTTCTATGGTGACATCTCCTGCGAAAAACGAATTACCCGAAGCTGAGAGTGCGCCGGCGACCGTAAGCTCGTGGGAGGGTACGGAGGTGCCTATGCCCACCCTATCGGTGGACCCCTCAACAAACAAACTAGCCGTATTATTGAGAGTTCGTACTTGAAAGTCTACATCCGCACTAGCGGAGTTGAATACGGCCCAGTCGCGACCGTTTTCGTCAAACTCTAAAAAGTTAACATTGCCAGCTTTGAACTGCATGGAGTCTGATCCAGCTTGGCCGAATCGAATAAAGGTATCACTATCATTGTGAACAAAGATATAGGCCCCACCCATCGAACCAACAGATAAATACCCCCTCACATCGAGAGCATATTGAGGATCGTCTGTGCCAATACCTACCGACTGTCTGGCTGCGGAGTCGGACCCTCTTGAGCCGGTTACAAACAAAGCAGGGCCTAGGGTGGTACTTTGGGCGTTATCAATGCGGAATGCCACATTGTCATCCGAAGACGAAAGAGCCATTGTACCGGAAAGAACCATAAAATTAGTTGATGTATCATAGGTGAGATTAGAGGAGCCCCCAAAAGCACTCGCATTGTTAAATTGAATTGAATTAACCGGTGCGGCAGGAGATGTCGAGGCCCCGTCGCCTGTGGCCAGCACAACATTATTGTTAGTATCCAGTGACAAATAGCTGCCTGGGCCGGCCATAGACCCGGAGGTGGGCTGCAGGTTCAGGAACGATGATGATAAAGTTGTCAGTTCACCTAGGGAACCAGTATACGAGCCCGTGAGGGTCGTCCCGTTAAAGGTTAAGTTACTAGAGCCGGCAAAGGCCCCGGCGGCATTATATTGAAGTTGGGTTGTTAGGCCGGCAGGCGAAGTGGTGATGCCACTTAGATTCGAGCCGTCTCCATAAAATGCAGACGCGGAGATATTTACCGATGCGGAAACCGAGCCACTCACCGAAATCTTGTGGTCCGGGGCAGACGTTCCACCGATAGCTAAACTACTGGTAACATAAGCTTGTGTGCCATTGATAGTGGTAAAGATTCCATCTCCGGCTCCACCACCAGTAGAGGCAATAGTAAGGGTACCTCCCGCACCTGTGTCAGTGAGTGTAATTCCGCTGCCGGCAGCTAGAACACGTTCATTGGGAAGTTTAGCTTCAGGGTTTACCGTAACGTAACTGGCCGCCAGAGGAGGGTAGGGCGCAGGGCGCGGTGCAGGACTTGAGGCTTCTCCGGAGGAGGCAAGTTTACTTTCGGTGGGCCTATCAACTGCCGGCATAACGCGGAAGGCGCCATCGCGGGCGCGGACGCATTCTGCACTAATCTGAAATTTGTGTTCTACTTGTCCAAAATAATAGCGGGTATCGTTATAGGTGCGAACAATCTCATAAAAGAAATCGCCATACTGAACGAAGTCTCCAACCCGAACATATACGTTTTGATCTTCGGTGATCCTTCGTTGGCTGAAATTGACTGTTAATTTGGTTTGGTAGTCATAGCCAAAGGTTTCATTGGCTTGTTCGTTGTCAACTTCCACATACGCATAAATGCGGATTGGAGGAAGGGATACTTTTTCAATCGCCTCCCCGTAAGTTTCATTAAAGTTGGATTCATCGATGCTTATGGGGTAATAAGCAATGGGCTGACCAATAATGCGCTCTGACAGCTCATCATTGACTTGTTTTACTAGGTCGCGTTCCTTTTTGCCGAAAAACATCGGCGGGGGCGGCGCTGCGGGTTGGTCCCACTTATTTTTTGGATCAGCCATTTAGACGCCCCCTCGTGGATAAATAGTCTCCTTTACCCGACGAGGGCCCCCGTTGATCCAGACCAGTTGGTTCCGTCAGGAGAGACGCTTTGATTATTAATCTCTAGAGAGGAGATACCCGTAAGGCCAGCGCACACATCAATATCCGTGGCGGGGCCCCCCAAGTGTAGTTGAGTGACCTTAAGATCAAGGCGCCCTGAGGACCCTGTGGGGCCCACCGTAAAATAGTTAGTGCCGGCCAATCCATTAGCTGAGAACGCAAATTTTGCGGACTGCAGGCTGTTGTTTTTCACCACGATCCAGTTAGTAACGGACGGGAAGTCCAGACGGGCGTTGGGTAATACTGCGGGATTAATACTCCCACTCACCCACGGTGCGCCGGCGACTTGGTATGATCCCACATTTCCGAGACCTGCTTTATAATTATAGGTTGGCATCTTGTTTCTCTCCGTTATTAAATAGCATCGTTATCACTCTTTTATCTAAACAATTTTGCTGCGCGCTTCCTTTGAAGTTTCTGCTTTTCTCGAATTGCTTTCTCTCTTTTCATTTTTTTTCTCACTGATGGCTTAATATAGTGATCCGTTTTGGCCCGATACTTCTCCACCACTTTCTCTTTTTTACACTTTCGTATAAAACGGCGGACGAGCTTTTCGCCAGTTTCACCTCTTTTGAGTCGGACAATTATATTGGTTGCCACAGGGTCCTACTTTCTATCTTTCATTTCATTCATGTGGGCATTCCAATTGTTACCTACAGATCCTAGGAGGCTGGAGATGTCCACGCCGGGGTCGGTGGAGGACTGCCCTGACATCGGGGAGGAGCCGGCTTCCATCGACGCTTGAGACGGAGCGGGAGTCGTTCCCTCGAAAAGATTAACTCCATTATAGGCTTCTCCCCCAATGGCCGACATTAGCTTCTGCTTATGCTCTTTCATTTGGGAGCCCTGTTTGGCGCTGAATGCATTTCGTTTCATTCTTTCTACGGCTTGATCATCGGCTGATGGGTGTATCGAGGGTGCTTCAACAACTGGGGCCGCGGCCACCGTCATCCCTTTTACCACTTCCGCAATCACACCAGAGATTAGCCCATCTTCCATGAGAGATTCTTTAATACATTCACTCACCAAGGGCTTTAAGATCTTTTTTAGCTCTGACTTTTTCATCTCTCACCAATAATTTCGTTCATTAAGTTCAACATCTTGTTCTTTTTTTCAACCTGCTCATTCATAAGCTTGCTTTCTTGTAATGACATGAAGGCGTTAGGGGTGGAGGGCTCTGAAACAATATCAAAACAAATCAGCTGGAAGTCGTCTTCAACAATAGTCTTCCCCATCTGCTCGCGAACGGACCCCATTCCTCGGGAAGAAATTCCCGTCTTGACCCCGGACTCGACGAGTGCTTTAAGAATCTGGCCTGATGGAGTTTCAAGAACTTTAATCTTCCCCATTACTGATGGGCCATCCATCCACACCTCTGTCACCATATGGGACACATTAACTAAATTAATTATGGAGGAGTCGGGATGGTCTAGTTCTCCGAGAGCGCGGCGATCTTCCACGAGAGCTTTATACTTCTGGACCTCTCGTTCCATCACCGTCATTGGGTAGACCCGACCATTACCATTTTGAACATCTGCTTCTTGCAGTTTGCCAGTCAGCATCATTCCGCCATTACGGACAAAGGACTTTTCTGCTTCCGTCAGCAAGTCTTGACAGACGCCACCTTCGCATAGTTCATAAAATTCTCGTAGAAGTTGGGCCATTGTTTATTCCTCGGCTGCGGTGTCCGTAATTACCTGTGCAAGGAGGCCGGCGTCCTCGTCGTTCAACCCTTTAATAAAGTCTGAAAGAGCATCTGCCTGAATACTACCGGTGCCCCAGGCTTGGAGTGTCTGAAGGAAAGGCGGTACCTCAGCTCCCGGAGATAACTTATCAAGAATATAATCATCGCCTTGAGCTAATGTCTCGCCGAGATCTGCAATCTTATCCAAAATTGTCGTAATCACTTTACGACCCACCTTGCTTTCTAGGAGTGTTAGAATGGCTGTACCGATAGCTGCTAAGGTGAGGGCCTCCTCATTAAGGTGCTCTACCTGCTCCTGCAGCTGTGACGGACTTAGACCGGCAGCTTTAACATCGGCCTCCCATTTCTTCATTTCATCAGCAACCTCAGCTGACCAGGGAAGGCGGTCCAAATATTTCTTGCGCTTCCCAAGGCGCTTTCTTTCTTTGCGCTGATCGTACGACTCTCCTGAGTGGTCGGCTTCGTCGGAACTCTGGCCGTAGCCACCTCGGTCGACCTGTGCACTGGAGCCCCCAGCACTGCTGGGCTTGTAGCTCCACGGCCGATCAGCCTCGTTCTCGTCCGCCCAATTGGCTTCCTCAAGTTCTTCCCCACGATTCACTGTCTCGGTCAAGAAGTGCCTTGGATCTATTCGTTTTGTATTCTTTCTACGCGCCATTGTTTTAATTCCCTTAAAGTTTAAAATTTAACGTGGGGCCTCTCGACCCCACATAAAGTATGCTACCGGAGCAGCAACGTCGAACTGGTTGGATCATCCATTTTGTCATGATTTCTCACCTCCCTTATGGACCACTCGGATCCCGTAATCCTCGACCAACATACTCAAAAAGTACGAGGTTCCAGCACTAATGCAACCGCACATGAACCCAGTCATTGCACTGTCACTAAAGCTAAATAGTTCCGTATAGGGACTAATGCCCCACAGAAACACGCCAACCCAAAATCCCATACACAGATGACAATGGAATAAGCGACCAAAACCGCCCATTGATTTGCAGGGTGGGCGGATCTTATTAAAGATGTGTCCGTGAATAATAATAAATGTCATGCCATAGGCGGCAAGTATAAAATGTAATAGTTCCAAAGTAACCTCTATTTCTTTACTGAATGCCCAGCGAACTGGCTGGCCAAAAATTGTCTCATTTCCTCTTCTATGTCGTAATCATCAAGCAGAGTGTAGTCATCTGCGTCTTGAATCTTTCCAATAAAATGTTTCAGAAAAGCAACCTCAATCGGGTCATCGACGATTTTGGAAATATTATCATCCATATTAAGGGCGTCCAGGCCGGTATTACTTTTAAACTTATCGTCTGCTCCGTAGAGGGCTTTTACAGCGTTCACCATTTCGGAGCCATCGTCTGCAGCGGCCCAAGCCTGATCTATTACGGCGCCGACCGGACCTAAGAAGCTAAGTCCAAACTTCGCGAGGCCCTTCGCGGCAGCGCCGCCGGCCTTTTTGAGTTTCATATTTTTAAACAATTGGCGTAATTGACCGACAGTCTGGACTTTTGGCTCGGCAGCGGCCGGGTCGGCCTCTTGTTCGTTGAACCGGCGCCAGCTCTCGATTATAAGCTTCATATCTGACATGGTCTAATACCGATTGCGGAGTGGGTAGTAGTAATAGCCCGGGCGCATAGAACCCTTCTCGGCGTACTGTGGAACTTCACCGTACTCAGTGGAGTCGCGATCGGATGGATGCGTGTACATATCTTCGAGTTCTTTCTCGTAGTTATCAGCAATTTGCTCATGCTGATGTTCTACCTCGATGAATTCTGCAATTACATAAACGGCGGCCTGTAGGGGGTTGACAGCGTCCGTTTCATATATAATTCCCTCTAGGGATCGGAATACGTTACCTCCTTGGATGGAAGCACGATCAACCACCCCTTCGTCGGCCAGCATTTCCAATAACCGATTTTGAAATTCATAGACGTCCTCGGAGGATGTGGTCTTGGGAAAAGTGGTAACTTTCATTGAACCAGGGACCACCGCGATATCAATTTTTTTATGGTCGGTGATCAAGAGAGATCCGTCTAGCGCTTTTCGGGCCTGCAGTTCCACCGTGGCCTGCGGCCCTCCGATCTTGATGCTAATCATTAGCTCGTAGCTCCTGCACTAATTCTTGTGTTTTGAGAACCTTGTTGAGGTCTCCTTCAGTAAACTCTCTCTTACGAAATTCTTCTAAATATTCAGCTACCCCCTCTAATTTTTGAGTCACTAGGGGTTCGGTTGAATCTTCGGTAGCCGACGTAATTTCTTTTTTAAGACGAGTTAGCTCTTCGTTTAAGTAAACTCGTAATTCGAAGCCCTCATCAGCAAAACTGGTGATAAAGCGATTAAGGAGATCTTTTTGCTCTTGCAGGAGATCTCCATACTTATCATTAAATTTTTTAATAAAAGAATGATAAGTTAAGTTATCAATAGGCTTCAAGTGGGTGGAGGGGCCAGGTGGGGTTTGGGCGCTCATGCGATCCACCATAGACTGTTCAAATAAAACCTTTTTCTTAATAGCGGTCTTGGAATTAAATATAGCATTAACCGAAGCCAAAGATTTAAAGTTTGGAACAAAGTTCGACCACACATCCTTCCCCAGTTCTTTGTTTATAGCAGCTATGAGGCGGGATTGTGCGTCGAAGACTTCTCGTGTGTCCAGTTTACTATGGGCAAACTTGGTTTCGTGCAAGATCCTTTCCGCCACATTTTGGTGAATATTGGTTGTTTCGAGCAAGGTCTGATACAAGTGAAGCTCAGTCCGGAGAACGGAACCGGCTGCGAAGTGCTCTTTAATAAGAGAAACAATGTTTTGCTTCTGCCGCGGTGACTTGGCCACAATAGCCTTTGTCAATTCTCTAGCTAACGTCTCATAAATAAAGGCGGTATTTCTCTTCTTGTTATGTTTCATCAGTTTCTGCCTCTTTGTTCTCCATCTGACTTACTAGCATCCGAACCTTGGATGTGTTTTCAAATAGATTTGCTTCACTCTTACTATAAGTAGGTTGCTTATTTTCTTCTAGACCAAATCTCACATCGGTCATATGACGAGAGATGTTGCCCATACCCGATCCTGCAAGTTTACGATAGGTACTTAATTCCAGTGGAACCGCCTCTCGACGGATCTTTCTTCGGCGGCCGCCAGTACCTGAGGATGACCGATTGTCTACTTTCACTGGCTTATGTGGGGCGCCCTGGTGGCGGGTGGGATTATCTTCTCGGCGGCCGGGGGTAGTCAAAAGCGGGGATTCTTCTCCCGCTGCGGGCTCGGTGGCTTCTTCACCTCCCAAATCCAAGTCTCCTTCGCCTCCCAAATCCAAGTCTCCTTCACCTCCCAAACCCAAATCTCCTTCACCTCCGAAGTCCCCCATTCCGCCACCGGCTGCATCCATTGCTTCCGTCTCGGCAAGGCCCTCCAAGGATTGTTGATATTTACGATCATAAAAAGTTTCTCGTTGATTGCGAAGGAACTCGGAATCCGAAAGGCCCAGAATATTATGGGCCACCCAGCGTTTACTATACGTACCCTCAGGGACAGCCGTGGCCGTCTCGAACTTGGTGCGCATATATTCCAACTGTTGCAGCTCGGCAAGTCGGGAGGGATTGTTAAGGGTGATTTTAAAAGCCAACAAGTCCTCTCCACGATAGCCTAAAGTATACAAATGAACGATCGCCATTTTCTCCAACTCCGCAATCAGAGATCGCTGCAGACGCTGAATGGTTCGCGCAAACCGAATATCCTTCTGAGCCAGTGTGGACTTATCCTCTGTGCCGCCTTCGAGATTTGTTAAATAAGACTGAGGGATTTTGATAGCAGCAAAAAGTTTGTCCCTCAAATATTTGACGTCATCAATGTCGTTAAGGCTCGAGGCGCCTTGCAGGGATTTAATATCAGAACCCACCCCTCCGCGCATGGGAATAAAGTAATCTTCTTCTAAAGAAAGAGGGTTATATCGGAGGTCAACGCGGCCGGTGGTAGCATCCACCAGTGAGTTACGTTTCATCTCTGTCTTGACCTTCTCCATATATTGAGCGACATCTTGAGGAGGAATGTTTCCCACATCGATCTGGAAGATGCGTCGCTCTGGGGCACGAACGACACGATAAGCAATCATTGCATCCTCAAGCAGTACCAGCTGGCGCCAGATTCGGCGAGCTGGGTCGAGGACTGATGTTCCATAAGGACTATATTTGTCGTTACCCAGAATGCGGAAGTGTGCGACCTGCCAGTTCTCAAAGGTCATGCCAGCGCCGTTCCACTGATACTGAACATAGTTGGGGTTGCTAGGGTCTTGTCCTTCGAGGCGCTCGACCTCGTTGTTGGGCATCCCGATAACAGAGGTAATACCTAGGTTGTCATCAATATCTAAATACAAAAAGAAGTCTCCGTACTTGCACATCGACCGGGCCCAACCAAAAGCATTAAACTCAATATTAAGGGCATCATAAAACAAAGATTCTAGGATTGTCTTAATTTCATAGTTGAGACATTCGATATTGAGGAGACGATCATACTCATTGGAAGTTGTCATTTCATCGGCATAAATGTCAATGGCCGTTGCAATTTCAGGCATATACTCCATTTGTTCGAAATCCACATAGCGCTCGGCGCGGTTCTGGTTTCGAAATGCCGCGGAAGTAAACAGATTATAATTCTGCGACATGTTATTGTCGGCTCGTTTAAACTCCTGGCCGCTCATGGAGCGGAAGCGATATCGGTATTTATCTAAATTGTTGCGTCGATCCTGTCGGGCTACTTGAGTCCGGTAGTTGACAATAGGTCCGGACAAGAGGCGCGTCAAGCGCTTAAATAATGGGGATGCCGGGTTTCTCGTATTCTTATCGTTGTTAGTTGCCATTTTTAATCCTAGCCCTTAATTAACCCAATATATTGTTTATTGAATTCTTCGCCCTCGGCGGTTCTTTGACTTTCCTTGCGCACCTTATGACCTTGCATTCCAGGTATAGTAGTCGAAATTGCAGTCTTAGCTGTACTGATGGATGATACGTAGCTTTTACTACGCTCGATATTTTTTTGACTTTCGATAATCACTGTGTCTCTCACCCAACATCCTATTGCAAACGACATAACTAAGTCATCGTTATAACTTCGCATCGCCTGTGGCCTTCCGTGATGCCAAATAAATGTTTTCATTTCAGAAAGGAGACGACTAGAGCTAATCGTAATTAGTTTATTTCTCATAAACTCTTCCATTTTGGCAACAATGAGTGGCCTGGTTTTAGAAGAAGTGGTAAATCCTGGGATAACATTTGATTGCCATTGAGCCGTCACGGGGTCCACATAGGTGTGGTTGCTCTTTGTAGTATAGTATAAATTAGGATACTCTTTATCTTGAAGTTTTTTAAGTACGGCGAAGCCAATATTGTTATTTTCTATTACAAGCATCGGATTATTGTATTCCGCCGCCACATTATAGAGAATGTCCGCAAAGTCATCGGGCGTCGGTTTTCCAATATACTCCCCCACTTGTTTCATGTCGTCTAATTGAATAATGTGAAAAGCGCTATTATCTTTACCATCTCCCCGGGCGACATCTGCTACCA
>Ga0163108_10001750_pt1 | contig 15838 bp, 10 predicted proteins | sample Fk1155metaG_FD_109644 | JGI IMG/M metagenome (GOLD analysis project Ga0163108, IMG submission 109644) | Marine microbial communities from the Central Pacific Ocean - Fk160115 155m metaG | ecosystem: Environmental > Aquatic > Marine > Oceanic > Photic zone | place: The Central Pacific Ocean...
ATGCTGTACGGAAATCACGGCACCTGGGGAGCACTAGGAGGCTGGGGTGGTTCAGCTGACATGCCATTCCAAGCCGGAGGAGGAGCTCCTTCCATAAATGAATGGCACCATCTCGTCCTTACTTATGACGGACAAAGCAACGAAAGGGCCATTTACGTTGATGGAGAATTATCCAACTCAGAAAATGATGGACCAACATTCAACACCCATGAGACCGACACTAATGGAACACCTCTGCCCATCGTAATAGGAAACCAGAACGAAAATAATGGAACAAGAGTAGATAATCTTTCTGCAGAACTTAGCATAGCCAAACTCAAAGTTCATGACTACTCACTCACGCTCGACGAAGTCCAGGAAAGTTTTGACGTATCGAGAGCAACTTTCGGTAAAGGTGGCCCAAGAATTTCCTCTTTCCTAGCCTCAGCGAACCCCATTAACGAAAACGACACAGTCACACTCACTTGGGACATTGCGGGAGCTGAATCAATTAGCATCGACAACGAAATCGGTGACGTTACGGATCTCGATGAAATCGAAATACAACCAGAAGAAACAACAAGTTATACAATAACAGCGACTGATTCAGAAGGTGTGTCACAAGAAAAAGAAATAACTATCTACATCATTGGCAAAGCCAACCTAATCCATCAATGGACATTTGATGAAAATGGCGGAGCCGGAACAACGCTCATAGACTCTATCGGAGGCGCTGACGGAACCATAGTGGACCAAGGCCCTAATGACGGAACCGTATCAGACGGACAAGTCACACTGAGCGGCGGCGGTAAAAATGAATCTGACTATGTCAGGTTCCCTTCAAATCTAGTAAGCGCACTCTCAAACATGAGTATTGAGACATGGTCAACTCAGCACTCTTCTCAGAACTGGTCCAGAGTCTTTAGCGTCGGATCTTCAACTAGCAACGTAATGCACATGTCATTTTCAAGAGGAACTAACATCAACCAGAATGAACTGCGATGGAACTCAGGCGCAAACATAACGTTACAGGATTTTGGCGGCGCACCACCTAACCCAATTGACGAACAAGTGCACTGGGTCCTGACCGTTAATGATGTTGGAGGCCCTAACGGCGAAACTCAAATCACCGTATTCAAGAATGGAGAAGAAGTACGTAGAGGAACCACACCTAACGACCTTTCAGGACTTGATGATTCTGATTTTTTCCTCGGACGGTCTCAATGGGGAGACAGTACCGCGAACGCATCATGGGATGAATTCCGAATCTACGACGGACTGCTCACCTCTGAACAAATTAAGAGCAACGCTGAATCGGGACCTTCACTTTCAGTCGATTCTGACGGTGACGGCATTTCTGACTCCATAGAAGATCGGTACGACTTCCTCGACGCTGAAGATCCAAACGATGCCGGCCTGGACCAAGACGATGACGGCCTTACTAACTTGCAGGAAGTAGATTTAGGCAGCGATCTGGAAGAACAGGACACTGACAATGATGGCATCATTGATGGCGAAGAGGTCGCAGCAAAGACTTCTCCAATTGATGCAGACACTGACAATGATCAACTCAATGACGGAGAAGAAATCCTAGCTGGAACTGACCCCCTCGACCCAGACACTGATGGTGACAAAATTTCAGACGGAATTGAAGTTGAAAATAATTCAGATCCACTTGACCCATCGAGCTTGCCTAAACCGAAACTACCAGAACTGATACACAGATGGGCATTTGATGAAACCGGAGGCTCTGGCACAATACTTATAGACTCCATCGGAGGCGCGCATGGCATCATTGAAGAGTCCGGAACCAATGACGGATCCGTGGCAGATGGAAAAGTCACTCTCTCGGGAGGAGGCAAAGCCGACTCTGACTTTGTTAGATTGCCTGCAAATTTAATGAGCCCCCTACAAAGCGCCACTATAGAAACTTGGTCCACTCATCACTCCTCACAAAACTGGTCCAGAGTCTTCTCTGTAGGCTCATCCTCAAGCAACGTAATGCACATGTCATTTTCAAGAGGAACCAACATCAATCAAAACGAACTGCGCTGGAACGCACAAACAAACATGACTCTTCAAGACTTTGGCGGCGCACCACCTAACCCAATTGACGAACAAGTGCACTGGGTAGTGACCATAGATGACACGGGCGGACCAGCTGGTGAAACTAATATCATTATCTATAAAAACGGTGACGAAGTCAGGTCAGGAAACACTACAAATGACCTATCAGGATTGACTGACACAGATTTCTTCCTTGGAAGATCTCAATGGAATGACAGCACAGCTAATGCATCATGGGACGATTTTCGAATCTATGACGGAGCTATGGACCCTATAGCCGTTAAGTTCAGCACCGCGCAAGGACCTGACACGGCCCCTGGCCAAATCCCATTTGAGATCACTAATATTACTTATTATGCAGATTCTCAAACTGCAGACGTAACATGGAATTCAAAACCTGGCATAAATTACATCATATGGGTCTCAGAGGACGGACAAGATTGGGCCGACGTGGACGACGCTTTCGAGTCTGAAGGCGACACAACAACATACACAGACATTGAAGCCACTTCCCGGCGACTATTAATTAGAATTGAAGTCTCTGAATAAGGACCTCTACTTACAATGAGCTTCTACCCTACCCTTCAACTCATCAATAGATTCTAAAACCTCAGCTTCATCCATTTCATTTAGCTCTATTTTGCGTCCAATTTCAGGCACAAAAGTGATAGTCAACTTACCTCCAAGGTGTTCTCTAAATTCTTCGAGTCCATGCAAAATAACGGATCTCCCCCCCTCTATTCTGTGCAGCTCTGAATCATAGATATCAAATCCGACAGCCTCTATCAAAGACAAGGCCCTCTCACAATCTTCAGAGGACATTAGCCCTATCCTTTTGGAATAAATTAAATCGACCGCCATGCCAATAGCAACGGCCTCACCATGTCCTATACGAAAAGCGCTGATTTGCTCGAGCTTGTGAGCGACCCAGTGCCCATAATCAAGGGGACGAGCGGAGCCCAATTCATAAGGGTCTCCCGAAGTGGAAATATGATCAACGTGCTCTTCAGCGCTACGCCTTATGACTCTTTCAAGCGCATCATCATTCAACTCGTTAAGCTGAGATGAGCACTGTTCAATTTTCTCATAAAAGTCCCTACTCCTGACCATTGCTACTTTGATCGCTTCAATGATCCCTGCCCTCTTAGATCTTTCATCAAGCGTCTGTAAAAAAGAAAAATCATTAATAACTGCATAAGGAACAGCAAACGTTCCAACCCAATTCTTCTTACCAAAGAAATTAACTCCATTCTTCACTCCGACACCACCATCGCCCTGACTCAGGCTAGTCGTTGGGATTCGTATCATTCGAACGCCCCGATGAGCAGTAGATGCAGCAAACCCTACAAGGTCCAAAAAAGCACCACCACCAATGGCCATCACAAATGAATGCCGGTCAATTGAGTTTTCACTAATCGATCTCCAGATCTCAGGAACTAATGACCAATCATTCTTACATGGCTCACCTCCAGGCAACACGATGGGAGATTCAACAAGCTCAAGTTCACCGTCTCGACCACTGAACCAGGAACTAATGTCACGCAATAAGTTCTGATTACCCCCCACAACTCCACCATCAACAAACGCAATGACTCGATGCGGAAAATCACCATCTGACTTAGCAATGACATCAGCGAGTACAGAGTTTTCAGGAGAAAAAAGGTTCCTTGTAAACTCTATCCTATGGGCAAGTTCAAGATGAATTGGGCGCTCAATCATTGGTTCTGTGAAATTTTCGCAGAACAAGAACATAAGCACTTTTGAGAAATTAATCCAGTCACAGCATAATCCTTAAGGATTAAATATATTCAATATCACTCAAGTACCAGAGACCTTGCTCTGGAACCAGATAACGAGAGGCAAGAGAGGAACAAAGAAGAGTCCATATAAGCCCAAGTGAGAAGAAAGTGCAAAAGCATCGATTAGAACCATCCCTGCTATCAAATATGAAACGGCCCTACCCACTCGCCCATCATCACTCCCTTTAATAATGAAGAGACAATAGATCGTCCAGGAGAGCCAAAGAGAACCCGCGACAACTGACCCAATCAAATGCAATGGCAATGAATTAAAACCCAGATAGACAGGAACAATGACCGGACACAACAAAAAGATGAGGCCATAGATCTTCACTTCCCTATCAGTCGCCTCTCCCCTAGCAACGACGGTAATCCCGGCAGTATACAAACCAAGACAAACGCACCATGCAAAAACGCTTTGCGGTATATTAACCGAAACCGCTGAAGCGCATGCAAGATAGAGAATGGACCGACAAGCCCCCATAATGTAAACCGAATAGGACCAGCGTTTGTGAAAAAAGTTGTATGCAATAATCACGATGCTCAATGCCAGAACCATAAGGAATTGCGCGCCTCCAAGAATCATAAGCGTCAATCCAGACACCATAAATATCAGAGTAAGAATGACTGCTAAGCGGTTTGATACAATTCCGGATGGAATTGGCCTATCAGGTCGGAACTCATTATCAAATGCAACATCAAAAACATCATTCATGACCATTCCACCTGAATAAAATAATGCCGCACCAAGCACCAGTACTAATAAATTGAAATCTCCAAGAGCCGCACCTGCTATTAACCATGATCCGACACAATTAGAAAGGACCGTAGGCAAATTAGATACCCTACATAAATCCAATATACCTTTGGTTTTATTGTCCATTTATATTTAAACGAGTCCGACCCGCTTTAACCCATCTAGGGTCCATTGATACTCTTTGACCAATTGCTCAACAACATCTCCTGACTGCATTTCCTCTGGTAACACTTCCCAAGTATAAGTTTCCATTTCAAGGTGCTGGCAGATTGAAGGGTCATCCTTCAAAAGATCAAGAACGTCCTCAATGTGGTCCCTAGTGTCATTAAATTGACTGCCAGGACTGCTGTGCAGCGGTATATGAAAATGAACTCTCCACTCCTCATCATTACACTCACCAGCGCTCATGGCATACTCTAAAGCATCAGGCAAATCTCTGTACCTTTGCAGCGATCCGTCCTTTGCCTTTGCCACTACCTGATGCAAGTAAACATCGTCCTCAAATCCCTTCAGGGTTTTTAAGTTTTGTGGTGCAGGTGACAATCTCAACGCTGAGCTTAAGTGCAGCTTACTTATTCTAATGTTCTTTTCTTTTAGAGCGGCAAAGGCATCAACTGCAGATTCAAATTCAATGGCAAGATGACAAGCATCATAATTGACACCAAGGACAGAATCATAAAACCCTCCCTTAGCCGAACGAAACCTATCAAAGAAATCAACAGTCTCAGCAGTCGTTTCAAACCAGCCCAAAGGCTCAGGCTCTAAGCCAAGATGCAAATCCATTCCAGTCTGTTCGACTAAGCTCAAGATGTGGTCTCCGCACTGAGCAATGTTATCAACTATAAGATCACCCTGAGCTCCATCATCACTGATGAACTCCTTAAATGAACCGGGTAAAGTGCTGACACTCCCGGCAATTCCAGGAGGCAATAACTTAACCAGTATATCAAAGAGAAGATTCGTATAATCGACTCTATTCTGATGGGTCCAGTCAGGCCGATAAACCTGCTCCTTAACACGAGCACCATGGAACTGCCCATATGGAAAGCCATTTATGGTAAAAACATAACAATTGTTCTTATCGAGCCAAGCCTTGAAATCTTTAAGATTATCAGTACTCGAATCATTAAGCTCAAGGGCAGCAGAATGGCCCAATCGTAAGCCGATAGCATAGGGCAGGTCAGGACAAACTTCAGCCCTTACCCTCAAAGTGTAATCCTCTAATGTTTTAAAGGTCTCATCCCATCCCTCGCCCCGATGAATATTAGTACAATAGGCAAGATGAATACCTTCATTTAGTTCCATTTGATTTAATAGTTTTAAATGAAGATCAGCACCATTGCGCCTTAAGACAACTTAAACTTAGGATTTTGGCCCATGAATTGAGCAGGATTGAGATAGACGACTTTATCAATGAATGAATCATCATAGCCTCTCCTCTTCATCTCAAGAGCCGCTTTAGGAACTGACAGAGGATCACTGACACCCCAATCACAGGCACTGTTCATCCAGACCCTCTCATGTCCATACAATTCAAGCATATCAACTGCCCGGTTCGGGGTAACTTTAGATTCGGGATAAAGCGTCATGCCTGCCCAGAACCCCTTATCGATAACCAACGGCGCAGTGTGCTCCTCGACATGATCAATTATGACCTTCGACGGATCGACACTAGAATGATTAGACAATGCATCAACGATAAGCTTAGTACCCTTCAACTTATCCTCGAGGTGTGGAGTGTGGACTAGAATCATCTGATCATGGTCAACGGCAAGTTGGATGTGCTCTTCAAGAATTTGCAGCTCATTGCGAGTATTTTTATTTAGACCAATTTCACCGATACCAAGAACATTATCACAATCAATGAAGTCAGGGATAATTGATATGACCTCACGGGCAAGTCCAACATCCTCAGACTCTTTTGGATTAATGCAAAGCCAGCAATAATGGTCTATACAAAACTTGGCTGCCCGTTTCGGTTCGTATTCAGTAATCTGACGAAAATAATCATAAAAACCCTGCGACGAGGCCCTATCGAATCCAGCCCAGAAAGCGGGCTCATTGACTGCCTTACAGCCGGCGCAGGCAAGCGCCATATAATCGTCCGTAGTTCTACTCACCATGTGAGCATGTGGTTCAATGTATCGCATCACTTAATAATTATTTATTGTTCTGGAGAAGGAGCTCCAAATGCCCCTTGTATCTTTGATTCACTTACAGGCTCATTTGATTGATCACTCAATAGATTAAGCACACGGGCAGCCCTGCCTGGCTCAGCACTAAGGAGCTCCGGCAAAGCCTCCTTAAGAGCCGCTACCCTATAATCGTCTGACTGTTCATGCCTATCAATACGATCAAGAAAAGCAGCAATATCAATGAGCTTGATTCGGGCATCCATGAAACCCAAATCGACGAGGTTAGTTTTTTTCTCTGACACGATACAATTATTTTATAATTAATTTCCCTGCAAGACTACCCTATTTTGAGTTCTTTTTTAAAGTCATTAGGTACTCAACTAAATCAACAAGATCATCTTTTGTCATAGTAGAGACTAAACCGGATGGCATTAATGACACTCCAAGAGAAACCCTCGATTCGACTCGGCTCTTGTCAGTTGAAACTACAGCACCTCCGGGAACCTTCATTGCCAACTCCTTATCACCATCACTCACAACATAACCAATAAGAGTAGCTCCATCATTGGTCTTAACCGTGAACCCCTCGTAACCAAAACTGATAGCCTGACTAGGTGAAATAATAGAAACATACATAGCTTCTCTAGCAAGTTTGTCCCCAATCTCAGAAAGCGCCGGACCAAAATCGATCCCCTTCTTCCCCACCTTATGACAAGTGAAACATGCCCGCAGATAAACTAGTTCACCTTTTTTAGAGTCACCCCGAAGAATAACAAGCTCTTTGACCGGAGGAAGAGTCCCTCCTCCTAACAATTCAGGCAAAGGAACTATCTCGGCTGCACGAGAACGGACACTAGGGTCAACTGATCCTGATAGAAGGACGGAAACATCTCGCAAGAGTTGTGAAGGGATTTTTTTTGCCTGACACAAGTCGAGAAGATTTTCTTGCCCTGCAGGACTATTCGCCATGGCCCTGATAACAGCTCTCATTTCTTTGGGATTATCACCTGACAATAAGCCATTAAGGGCAGACACAACATCAGGATCATTGATTGAACCGATAGAATTAATAAAGTATCCCCTCCCCTCAGTGATGCCCTTCAGGGCACCCTCTATTGCCCCCTTACCACCAATTTTAAACAAGAGATTAGCTGCACGAGGATTAGATTCCTTTTTTGAACTGAGTCTTTGCAGAACACTTAATTGATCTTCAATTAAGAACTTTTCTACGAGTGTATAATATTCTTCTGTCCCGACATTTTTTTGAAGGAACCTTGAAACTGAAGCCTTAACTTTGCCCGAACTCTTTTCGTAATCAAAAGAGTCGAGCTTTAATATTGTTTGAACAATCAGCGCATCCTTAGCCTCGTCAGCCTTAACAATATTAAAGCCAAAGAGTACAATTAAAAAGACAACGTAGATCTTGAAAGGAAACCTAAACACTTAATCAAGCAGTATACTCTGCAAGGCAGCATCTTTTTCTGGACCCGTATGAAAATCAAAAGCCCTCATGTATCTAGCTTTTTCTTCTTCTTTCGTCGAAGAGTCTTTAACTATTTTCGCAAGCAACGCAGGCGTATATTTGCTCCGAGATCTCCAAACAATATCGCGACCGCCTGGACTTGACCATTTTCCTCCGGCCTTGATCCACGCATCAAAACACTCGTTCCACTTACGCTCAGCCCCGATCCCTAAGGCTTCGAGATACCATCGGTCCGAACCGTCATGCTGAATTGCCAACTGAGCCCAGATACCAGCTGCGCTCTTTACGTCCATTTCACGCAATGCAATTGCACACTCCCGTCTCACTTGTGGATTCTTATCTTTGGCAAGCCCAGACACTACCCCAACAACGTCATGACCTAACTGCCTGGATAACCTAATCGCAACGATTCTAAGGTCCGAATCATTGTCTTTCTTTAACTTCTCGATGACCATTTTACCAGCACCATCCATTTTCCCTAAGCACCAAGCTGCTCTCGCTCTATAAATTTTATCACCTGAGCCCATCATCTTCAGTAACGCGGCTTCAGTCTTTCCTCTTCCCATTGAGTGAAGTGAGGTCCAAGCCAAATAACGCATTTCAAAGTTTGGACTCTTTAGCGCTTCAATTGCGCCAGACAGTGTTTTAAGATTGAGTTTGGGAATCTTATACCCGTCATGACCTTCGGGGATGAGTCTAAAAATCCTTCCCCTATCAAGGTCTCTCATTCCATGACCTCCGACGCCAGGGTCGTACCAATCAGCAACGATCAATGACCCGTCCGGAGCCACTGCAACATCACTTGGTCTGTACCACCTGTCTCCTCCACCGCTCAATAGTGGAAGCATTTCTGCTGAGTACCCTGCACCACTATTCTTTCGTGGATATGCCCGGCATACGTTAGGGCCAGCGTCACAATGTATGACCTGATGAAGCAAAGAAGGAAACATCTTACCTTCATATACAATGATTCCTGTAGGAGAGCCTGCTCCTGTTTGTATGAGGTTTGGAACGACACCAGGATCATTGAGGTGCCAGTGCCTTAATGGTATCTCTTTCTCAATGTTGGAGCGCTTGTCTCTCCAACCCTTACCAGTGAACTCATCACGGTAACCATAATTGCCGTACTCCATTACATAATTGATGCGAACTCCTCGGTTACCGTCATCGTCATTATCTGACTGCCAGACCGACCCAAAAGAATCAACAGTAGCTTCCCAATTATTTCTAAAGTTCCACCCGAGTGTCTCTACATTCGAGCCATCCAAGTCACATCTGAAAACCATTCCTTGCTGGTAAGGCTTTCTGTCGGCCATCACTTCATTGCCCATCTTATCGACGATGACCTTTCCGTCCGGCGTCTTAAGCCCTCTCGAAGCGTTGCCGAAATTAAAATACAATTTTCCGTCAGGGCCGAAACAGAATGCGTGAATGCCGTGATCATGTTGCTTTCCTCCTACAACATTGAATAGCACCTTCTTCTCATCAGGCTTATCGTCACCATTCTTATCCGTGAAGAGAAGGACCTGCTCACCAGCAGAAACTATAATTTTGTCTCCTAAGACACAAATACCGTGAGGTGAGTCAATGTCTCTGCCTTGGTAAAAAGTCTTAGCGTTATCAGCTAGACCATCCCCATTGGCATCTTCTAGGATCAATATACGATCCCCTTCGGGCCTCTTCCCATTGTGGCCCCTATAATTAACAATTTCAGCTACCCATACTCTACCCTTATGATCTATATCAATACTTGAAGGACTTAAAATCATAGGTTCAGAGGCAAACAGCTCAGCCGTCATCCCGTCAGCCACTTCCAACAAATCAAGCGATTCACTAGGTTCAAGACCTCCACCGCCTCCAGACTTTCTGGATACAATTTTAGGCTTCTCGGTGTAGACCTTAAAACGAACAGTCGGACCCTGACCTGGTTGGTCAGTGCCACCATTATCAAGACCACAAGTTGCCTTAAAACGTTCAACCCCTTTCGGAAGATCATACTCAAGGACTGAATTGGCATGGACCCCTATCCCATAACTAATGTCCTTCCCATTGATCTTTAAATTTCCTCCCCCAGCATTCTTGCCTACTCGTGCCTGACCCCAATCGACCCTCGCTGACTTCCATTTAAGATCAGTGAGCTTGGTCTCTTTACCCTTAACAGTGATTCGAGGCTCGGCCCAATCTGCCCAGTCAGCACCGTACCCATCACCAGCATCATCAACGACTAGATAAAGTTTATTGGCTCCACTGACATCAATATCAACACTGACAGAATGGTTAGGAGTTTCTCTTGAAATGGTCTTGCTGGTAAATTTTGCCTTGGCCTTAGTGGACTTTGGTTTAGCCGCGACCTTCTTCTGGTTACCTGGCTTTTTAAAGTCTTGGTTAGCATCAAGTTCCGCCTCATCGGGCCTATGACTCACTAATCCTTTTTCAGGAATGGTAACTCCAGCAGTCCAGGCGACTGCATTCAGCACCAGTTTACGATATCCATCATCTCCGAAATTAGCGTGAAAATGAGCCCCAGTGAAGCCAACTCCCCGTCCTCCATCTTCTCTCTGAACTGACCAACACAGAGTCTCTGCTCTTCCTGAAGCTTCAACGATGTGTTTCTTGGGGCCTCGCGGCCAAGACGATCTGCCTGACCTAGCCACATCGTCCGGCACTGCATCTAGAATACTAGTAACGTCCTTCTTACCTTCCCTGAACCGCATATTAAAGTACCACTCATCTTTGACTTTAAAGTCTTGAACACCTCGAGTCACTGGGTGCTTCTTATTTAGCTTGGAAGCCGCAACCCAATGAGGATTTATTGACCAACCAGTCTCGTAATATCCACCGATCCACTGCTGCAATGCCTTCCCTGAGTTGCCAGCAGGTACCTCGACCGCATAATGCATACACATTAGCCCACAACCACGATCTATCTCCTTTTTGACCTGATCCAAGTTCCGATTAATGGGATGGCCCCCTCCTCCGTCCATGAAGAGAACGATCGCATCGGCTCCGTCGAATGGATTGGACGCTTTTGGCCAACCGTTCTTATGTACAACCGTTTCAATCTTATCTCCGAGGGACTCCTTCAGATGGGCCTCCATTAATAAAGACCCAGCATTGAATTCGTGAGCTCCCCACCCATGACTCCGGTTACCAGCTACAAAAACGACTTTCTTTTTCGATTCTGCAAATGCTAAAGATCCTGAGATTAGAATTACTGCAGATATTAATGCTCTGATAGTTATATGTGTTTTCATGCTTTTTGAGTAAAATTTAAATTCTGATATCTTTAGGCTTAGACTCGTAGTGCTAATTTGGCAAAAATAACAGTAAAACAGAAGGCCAAAAGGAAAAAAGAGACGGGAAATAGATCGGCTAAAACTAACCGTTTGGTTACTAGCCGCGCCTTTCTTTCCGGAAATCTCAAAAAACTGCAACTGATACCTATTGTTATGACGGCACATTCAACTGCATAGACAATGAAGAGCCAAAACATAATTCCACTAGTAAATCCATAGCTATGGAGCCCCGTTTCGAGTTGATTCACATGCCACCAAGAAAAGACAGTGATCATCAAAATCAGTATCGCCATTACATTAATCCCCAGCTCTTTGATGTAACCACCCATTCTGGCATGCAATAGTATGAGAGCTCCTATACAAATCATTAGCGCCCCATTCTCCTTAGGGTCCCAGCCCCAGAACCGACCCCAGCTGTCATTTGCCCAGACGCCTCCAAGGACAGTCCCCACTAATGCAAATAAGAGCCCAAAACAAGTGACTCCATAGACCATTCTTGTAACTGACTTTCTGAAATCCTTGGACCCAATGTTAAGAAAACAAGAAAAGATATACAAATGCGCTATAACGCCTCCAAGAATGGCCGCTGCATAACCAATATTAATCGCTATGACATGAGTCGCTAACCAGAAATTAGAACGAAGAACGGCCTCAAGAACTTTAAGGGTGTCTCTGGCCTCCTTAATTTCAAAACGCATCGCAAGAAAAAGACCAATGATGCCAATCATAACAGAGCAGGCCAATGCAATGCCTTTCCTGTCAAAAAACTCTATGATCAGGCAGAGAATAACTGCTGCGGCGGTAATGAAAGGAATTGTCTCGTAAAGAGTCGATATCGGTGGCCTTCCAAGTAGTATACCACGGAAGCAAATCCCAGCTATCAAAGCTATCGTCGCAAACACTGTCATCCCAAGGACCCCATAGGTGAGAATCCTTGAAACTTTACTGCCTGGACCTAACCAGGTCACAGCCAAAAGAATAAATGCCATGATGTAAAAAGGTAACGCCCAGTGGAAAAGCCCTAGCTTGTTATTTAGCAACTCCAATTCGATGTTCGTATATTCTCCCCTCTCCTTTGCTTTACTAACAATCCCATCACTCAAGGCCTTCAGATCAGCAACAAACCTCGGTGATCCTACGTTTCTAGTCAGACCTTCGAGAGCCTCAATTTTCGGCAAGGCCCATTGCGCAAATTTCTTTTGATCCTGAACCAACAACTCGTTCTTGCGAAACGATAATTGGTCGATCAAGTAACCAGGCTTTATCCACTCCTCATCACCATCCGACATGGGCGGAAACATAGCCAAACTAATCATACTTACCTTGTCCTTTACCCCAGCCGTCCTCATATCCCTCTGAAGCAAATTAAACGCTTCCGATATCTTTGCTACGAAGTCTTGGCCTTCAGGGTCCTTTGCAATCTCTATAATTTTATCGAACTCAGAAAGAAAGTAACTGACCCTGGACTTACCACCTTCAGCTTTTTTGAATTCTTCAGAAGCTTCCCCCAAATCAACAGCAATCCCTTCCCTCGCAAAGTTAAATGCATTAACTGCCCACTCAAATTCATTGACGGCAGACTTGAGGGAAAGAAGTCCCGCGTTAACCGGATCTCTGCGAGCGGCCTTGGACTCGTCTTCTTTATCGGAATCTTCCATGAGCTTACCCAATTCCCCGGTCCTCTCAGAGAGCAGTCTCATAGGCTCTGAAAGGCCATTTTCATCAAAGTTAGCGATTTCCTCATAGGTGTACCTTTCACGAGGAGACTTATGAGGCTCGACCCCAATCGCCTCAATTACATCTGGATTATTAACCTTAAAGATCGGCATTTTTTTTGCCACTTCAGGACGGAAAAGACAGTCCATTAACCACTCCGCAGCAGAGACCTTGACCTTCTCACCACCAATCTCAAAACGGAGCCTCTTTGAATTGTTGATCCTCATCAATTTGTAGCGAGCGACTGTCTGCATCGGCTTGAGCCGGCCCTCTTCCTGAACGGGCATCGCCTCAAATATTTCTACAATTTCTGGATCCCACTTCTGATAGGATTCGAGCCCAGCAGCACTCAAAGTAAGAGCCGAAGCAAAAACAAAATAAAGTATGACTCTCAGTGATTTAATTAGCCTATTCATTGTGAATCCTCCTCTCTCCTGCGTGACCTGTTACTGCGTTTGAGATAAGAAAAAAGCTTCTGCACAAAATGAATGGTCATTCCAATGGCAATCACATAAGTTCCATACTTCGGCCACTGATCAGCTGGATTATAGGAAACCGCCAAACTAGTATACAGCCGATCACTTGGCCTCGCGCCTTCTGGACCCCAGCTAGCCTGATAAAGAGTGAACCCGGCGTCCCTCATCGGCTTATTCATGCTAATGTGAACCTTTCTTCCGGTATCAATCTTTATTACGTCACTAGAATATTCACGGGCTCTCATCGTGCCAGGGTGATCTTCCTTTTGGAATTTCTCCAATTCAATTGCGAACGGAAGAGTATAACGCTGCCTAGTTAAATCAACGGACCACCGATCATCACCGATCTCAAAAGTGAACGGCCGAGGAGACAGTGGCCCAGATCCAATTAGAAGGGCCGAGGAAGATGATTCAGAATCAAATTTGTTTTGAGCACCCTTAACCCTTGAGTAAATATCAATGTATGCGGCCGGAAGATTAAATTCCATGTTTTTATTAGTAGGAACAGCTTCGACCCCATAACCTTCTAGAACCCTCACTCCTTTGGCCTTTGCCCTCTTCTCACTAAGGAGTCCTGCCAATTGGCCTTTGCCATTTGCTATGTTTCTCAAATAACCAGAGACCTTAACTTTAAACGGAATATCACCGTTAACATAAGTTCTCGTTGCCCCTTCTTTCCACGCCCCACCTAATTGGTCCGACCCTATCACATGAATGAACTCAGGCTTCCCATCTGAATTGTACTTGATAATCTCAATACTCCAATTGGTAAGGTTGTAGATCTCATCTGACTGATGCCTCTTATCTGATCCGTTCGGCTCATAGAGCAACATATTGCCTTCCTTCGTGTAATGAAATGCGACGAACCCGGCAAGTAATATATAAAGTATCCCACCATGGGCGATCAGCATCCCTGGGCGGCGCCAGCTCTTACGGGCCCTAACAATGGCTCCGAGCAAGAGATTTAAGAATAGCAGTGCACTGACTAAATATACGCCCGGGAGGAGAACCGGAACGCCTAGAATTTTCTCAGTTAGAAAAAATGATTCAAAATATTTTTCGGATGCCTCATAAAGACCCAGCTCAACTTGAGCCATGGTTCCAAAATAGGTCAGAGCCAGCAAAAACGTCAAAAGAATGACGGCAAGCAAGTACCCGGAGAAGAAATCATACACCTTAGCAAGCAAAGACTTACCTTTGTCCCTAACCATGTCGTTCTCTGATTGTGTGTCAGACATTAAGTTATTTAGGCCCTCCTATTTGGAGTTCTGGCATAATTATACCAATCATTTTATATCCGCCCTTAGCCTCACTTGCGCCGAACCCTTTAAAAGAACCTTCAATTTCAACGTACTTGCCTTCGCCAAATAGAAACTGCCGCGAAGGCAAAGCCTCGGCCTCTTGGAGTGTTGCATCTGGCAATCCCATCTGAGTGCGCCACCTGTTCAAGTTTGCTAACAATTGGCCACCGCCAGGCAAAACTGTAAAATAGCATTCACCCTTCTTATCTGGGCCGAAGTTAAAATTAGCAATTCTCATTGCCGTCCCCTCCACATCGTTCCACTCGTCAGGCTTAGTCCACTCAAACGGTGGATTACCCTTCCCAACTTTTAAAGTTTTGCAGAAAGCATCGAACCTCGCACTTTCCCCATCAATCAAAGTTTTAGGCCCAACCATTTTAACAAAAAATGACACCTTGGATGATTCAGGAGAACTATTAGCAACTGAAGTTATCCCTACCCTGTCCTTAAAAGACAAACCAAGCTCTGGGTCAGGAGAAAAACGGCCAGGCTCTCGAGAGTCTTTAATCTCAACAAATTCTTTCCCTCCATCACAAGAAACGAATCCAAGCAATCCAAGGATCAGAACAAGGCTATGAATTCTGTTTAGCATCTGGCAGTTACTACTAAAAGTTTTAATTAATTACTAATTATTTAGTTCTAATTAATATCTATACCAAAAGGATCAATTGTGTCACCTCGAGATTTAATTGAAGGTTCAGACTGATAAAAACCATCATCAGCGGTTGCAGTGAACCTACCCACATAAAATCCGATCACGATACCTATCATTAGACCCACAGTAATAAGGCCAAGGACCTTAAGCCACTTAGCAATGAAATCTTCAGAC
>Ga0163108_10001751_pt1 | contig 15831 bp, 14 predicted proteins | sample Fk1155metaG_FD_109644 | JGI IMG/M metagenome (GOLD analysis project Ga0163108, IMG submission 109644) | Marine microbial communities from the Central Pacific Ocean - Fk160115 155m metaG | ecosystem: Environmental > Aquatic > Marine > Oceanic > Photic zone | place: The Central Pacific Ocean...
GACCACCTTCATTTCGACTGCCTGTACCAGAAGGTACGCCCTGACAAATATCTTTTGATTGTCGGTCTATTGCTACAGAAACAGCACAAGTGTCATAATCAAACCCCTTAGACGAGCAGTCATAACCAATATCTTTTATAGTTTTTCTTGCAACTGCTTGATAATCAATATTTGCTTCTGACGACACCTCGCCGGCAATAACAACAAGTCCAGTAGAAACCAAGGTCTCACAAGCAACTCGTGCATAACGGTCTTGCCTTATCACTTCATCTAAAATTGCATCTGAAATTTGATCGGCAACCTTATCTGGGTGCCCCTCTGAAACAGACTCTGATGTAAATAAATAATCTCGTTGCATTTTCATCCTTCTCTTCCCCCTTAAACTCAATCAAATGATGTCTTGGATAAAAAAACTGATCTAAACATGAATTGGAAACTTAGGAGTTGTTCCTTTGTTTTGTTCTTGTCTTTTACGTTCTTTTCCTTGACGTGACTTTTTATGCTTCTTTTGAATCTTTTGTTTTGCTTTACCTGAGGCCATGGCAATCTCCATAATTTCTTAAAACGACTAAAATAACCTTTTATCGTCCTCAAATAACATTTGTCAACTAATTAACATGGCTTAGGTTTTGCTTTTACAAACACCCGATGCATATAAAAAAGACTCTCACATTCCTGACTTTTTTACTTTTTTCATGCTCACCTCTCTATTTATTCGCCTCAAGTAAGACAACTGCTACTCAATTACCCACACTATTTTTGTATCAAGGAGAACAACGATTATTAAAAATGAACAATATCAAAAGGTTCTCTCTCGGTGGGACCGCCGCAAGAGCAATTCGAAACCCTAATGCGCCCTCTCATTCTCTTCTACTGAAAGGAGTTGAAAAAGGGGTTTCTGATTTATGGATCTGGAAAACAGACCAAAAAGTAGAACACCGTACAGTCAAAGTAGAGCCTGCCTCATAAAATAAAAAAGACACTTCGCTTTTGAAAACACTTAGCTTGTTACATGAAAATGAAGTGATCTATAATGGTAAAGTTTATATTATTAGAGGAAAAATCACCTCAGATAAGCAATCTGAAATCTTATTCTCATTAGAAAAATCATACCCAAAAAAAATAATAAACTTCACCACACCTACAAAACATTTTCTTAGTGAAAAAGTAAAACAGATCAACACTAAACTAATCGAATTGGATCTTACTAAATATCTAGTGATAGAACAACACGGGGACGACTTATGGATAAGGGGGAAGGTAAAGTCAAAAAAAAGCTTCCCTTCACAGAAGCTCCAACTTAAAAAAATATACTCTCAAATTAATTTCGATGTCGAATTTAAAAAAAACTATAAAGAAACTATCTATATTAGAGTTTTTTTACTAAAAATAAGCAAAAATCAATCATTAAACCTAGGGTTAAATTGGGAGCCATTAATTAACAACATCCTTCAGTGGTCAAAGAACAACCTGGCCTCCTCAGTTGGAATTACTCCTAATCTAAACTCACTTGCGGGAAAGGTAAGAATTCTTTCACAACCTGAAATTACAATTAAAGTCCCTGGTAAAGCTGAACTTTTCTCTGGAGGTGAACTACCAATAAGAACTCGCAATAAATTTCAATCCCAAGTGAAATGGAAAGCACATGGGCTATCATTAAAGTTAATTGCTAAAGAGTTATTGGGAAATGAAATTAAACTTGAAGTTTCTACTGAAATCAGTCACCTCGACTACGAGCATGCAAATACTGAAGAAATTCCGAGCATTAAAACAAACAAAATAAACACACAGATTACTGCAACAATCGGCAAACCAATTATGCTTACAGGGCTTTATCAACAAGAGTCTTTTGAACATGAGAATGGAATTTTTTTATTAAAAGATATTCCTTTAATTGGATCAATATTTGGATCAAAACGCAATACAAACAAAAACTCAGAACTAGTAGCCATCTTGCTTCCTCAGAGAATGCCGCCACCAACACTTCCTTCATCTTTTAACATTGCCTTCCCAAAGGGCCCAATTCCTCCCCCTAGAAATTGGGTTTCACCTCAAAATCTTTTTCTACTTAAACAATCAGAGGACTATCCATGGAACACTCTCAGGTAAAAACTCCAAGTTGGCTTAAATCTCTTTTTAATAACAAAGGCATTACTGATATATTTTTAAATGGATCCAATAAAGTCTACTTTGACAATGGAAATGGGCTCAGTCCATATCTACTATCTACAAATGAGCAAGAATACTGGACAGAACTCAAACTAAAATCCTGGGTGCTCAACAAGATTTCTGAAGCGGGAAAAAGCTGGGATGCTAAATACCCATTTGTAGATACAACGCTAAACTGTGGTTTTAGATTGCACGCCTCAATCCAATGCTCCATAAACCATAAGACATTTGTCTCATTAAGAAAAATAAAATTTAATGAGAACGAATCCTCTCAAGAACAGAAAATTTTTAATCAGTGGAAATTATCACCATTTTATAGCTTGTTAAAAAAAGAAATTCAAAATGGATCTTCAATGATTATTTCTGGTGCAACAGGAAGTGGAAAAACAACATTAGCAAATGCTCTTTTAAGTGAAATAAGCCCTAACGAAAGAGTCATTGCTCTTGAAGATACACCTGAGCTACTTCCTAACCACCCACACTTTCTTAGACTAGTCACTCGACCTCCAAACTCAGATAATTTTGGTGAAATCACTTTGTCACACCTTTTAAAGCAAACACTGAGAATGAGACCAGATAGAATTATACTCGGTGAATGCAGAGGTAGTGAAGTTTTAGAACTTTTGCAAATGATTAACACCGGACATCACGGCGCCCTTCTACCATTCATGCGAACTCACCGAGAGACGCTCTGCGTCGCATTGAACTCTTATGCTTACTTACAAAAAATGGTGCTATTTCAAGCCGAGTAATAAAAGAGCTGATTAGTTCAGGCCTAAAATGGGTTGTTCAAGTAAAAAAAACATCTACCTACTCTAGTAAAAGAGAAATTATCCAAGTAAATGAAATTTTCAAGTTAGAACAAGATACCATTTTATTAAAACCAGTGCTAAATTGATAAAGTCATGTTTGCACAAGATTCAAATGTAATAAAAAAATTTAATTTAATCTTATTTGCTTTAGCTGCGATCTATTTATTACTAGCAATTACTTTTTTCTTTTTTTCACAATATTTGTTTTATGCTCTAAACTTAGTTCCAAACCATCTACACTTTTTTGAAGCAATTCCAAACAACAAGGTGGATTTTTGGTTAGTTTTTGCTGCTTCAAATATGCTGATACTATCAGCTGTAAGTTTTTTTACTACTCGATCAAAAAACATAAGTAGTTATATTTTTATTCACCTAACTGCAAAGGTTTCTACTGCTGTTGGATTTATTTATCTATTTCTAAACCATGCTCATTATTTTGCTTATATATTTATAGCATCTATTGAAATAGTTATTTCTTCATTCTTAATATGGAGTATTATTAGATTATCCCTACTTAAAAGAAAAAGTATTTCAAAAAAATCAGCTTAAAAATTAAACACCCAGCAACTGATAAATATCACCTGGAAAAACCCACTGCTTCCCTTCGATTAACGCCGCAAAAACGATCAACCAAAAAGACCATTTAAAAAAATAATAAATATAGACTTTTTTCACCTGTTCTCCAAAAACAAACTCTTTCTTTTTATATGCACTTATCAAACCTATTAAAAAGATTTATTACTTTACTAATATGTGACTAAACATTAGACAAAACCACTTAAGACTCTCGCGTTAAGTCGTTGAAATCAAACAGATTTTTATTGGCACCATGCTTGCTTTGTTTATTAGTAATTAAGGAAAAATTAATATGAAGTGGGCTTTATTATTTACAATTTTATTTTGTGGAATTTTTAATCCAATTAATAGTTATGCAGATTTTTACAAAAAAAACAAATCTTGTATCTTATTTAAAGATCCTACTTATGCCATCAGTAGAAGCAAAACATGCAATCCAACAACTCCTTGGGATCAATTACCAGATAAAATTCAAAGAAAACTAAAAAAAATGCAATACACTTATAATGATTCTAATCAATATATTGTTGATTTTAAAAACCACTTTAATAACAAACTTACTAATGACCAAAGGAATAACCTTTTGGCCTTATTTGCAAAATTGGACCATGAAGGCTTATGGTCTAAAATTCAAACTATCACTTGGATTGGAAGTAGCGGAAGCATCTACTTTAGACCTAAGATGAGTGAAGTTTATTTTAAATCCTTATTGTCACGCAAGGGCTATGGTGATTGGTGGCGTGCTTCAAAAGGTATCTATTGGGGTGTAAGAAGCCGTTTTCGTGGGCCACAACTTCACTTTAAAAAGTATAATATGAACTCTCCAAGCTATGAGGTTCATATTGACTTAAATAACCCTGGAGACCCAAAGAATGGCGGAAAAACAAATGCGATAGAAGAGCTTCACACTGCTTATAAACACTTGATTGTTGACAAAAACCATAGAGATAAATCACATAAACCTTGTGCTTTACATGTTAATTTATGTATAGACAACATTCCTGTTTACTGGGTTTTTGAATAATAAAATTAAATTTTTAGATCTACTAAATTCAAATAAATTCCAAAAATTAATAACCCCATCAATGCAGGAGCAACACAAATAAATAGTGGTTTTAACGCTCTACTAGATAAAAGAGAAACTTCTTTTTCAGTTTGAATCTTAATTTCTTTAGCAACAACCTCTAACGCAGACTCGATTTTCTCAATACATGGAGACCCATCCATTAAACTAAGGTGAATAGATTTTTTAAATGCCTTAACCATCTCTTTTATTACAAAAACAATGGTAGTATCAATTTTATTCTTCTGCTTAGAAATATGATGTTCTTTTTCACTCCAAACTGACTGCCCCCAAACTTGTGCAAATCTTTTATTTTCTTTTAACAAAATACTATATGACTTGCACCACGCTAACTCTGGAGTCATACCAGATCTAATATAAGCAATTAATCTCTCACCACTACATTGAGAAAATAAAATCCAAGAACGATACTCTAAATGAACACCTCCCCAACTTGCTGTTTCAGACATACTAACCAACCAAAAAACGCCTAAACTAGATATAAACAAAGAAAAGAAGCAGGCTATAGTCCAATAAGTTAAATAAAACTCTAACCCTGGCATTAAAATATATAACCCCCCACCAACCAACATTGTCATAAACAAACAACATAGCGATTGAACTAGCGCTTGAGCAGTTTTAGATTGCGAATTTAATATAAAATAAATATTTTCTTGAGCTAATTTTTTTATTCTATCCACAGTTGGTAAAACAGGAGCTCCTTGAGATCTAAGTTCACTTAATGTTGTTTGAATTAACCCACCCCAGGGTTCTTGAAAACTTCCCAACCGCATCCACTTTTCATCTGGAGGCACCAAACCAGACTCTATTATCTCTTTAATGTCCTGCAAGGAGTCTACAATATTTTGTAACTCAAGTTTATTTTTTCTTCCGCTTAAACGCTCAAGACAATTAAAGAACAATCTAATTAAATTTATAGTTCCATAGAAAAAAAGAATAATTGCTAAAAACCATAATTCCATCGCAGCTAATGAAAAGCAAAAAGCATGCTAAAAACATCTAAAACTATAACCAAGCTGCGCCCCTCACCCCACTTGAATCTCCATGTTTGGCTTTTAGAATTCTAGTTTCTACCTTATCTGAAAAAATATATTTACCCCAAATTTTTGGAACAATTTCATAAATTGAATTTAAATTAGAAACACCACCACCCAAAACAACTACGTCTGGATCTAAAATATTAATGACACCTGATAAACCACGAGCCAAACGATCACAATAACATTCCAGCAATCCCATTGCCTGCCGATTTCCTGATTGAGCTAATAAATCAATTTCTTTTACACTTAATTTTTCTTTTGTTCTTAAAAAATACTCTCGTTCAATTGCCGGACCAGATAAAAATGTCTCTACGCAGCCTTGTTTTCCACAATAACAAGGAAAAACCTCTTCACCTAATACACTAGGAAAAGGGTTGTGCCCCCATTCTCCCGCAATTAAATTTCTTCCCTCATAAACCTTTTTGTCAATGACAACTGCCCCACCCGTTCCTGTTCCTAATATCACTCCAAAAACAACTTGAGAACTTTTTGCAGCTCCATCTACTGCTTCAGATAAAGTAAAACAGTTTGCATCGTTTGCTACTTTAATTTTTCTTCCTAATCTTTCCTCTAAATCTTTATTAAAAAGCTTCCCGTTCAAACAAGTTGTATTTGAATTTTTTACTAATCCACTATCAGAAGAAATGGCTCCTGGCATTGCCAGTCCTACAGCCCCCATTAACCCAACTTCAGACTCAACCGAATGCACCAAATCACAAATTGTATGTATAATTTCATTATAAGAATTTGACGGAGTAGGAACTCTATACCTAATTTTCTCTTGTCCATCATCAGATAAACCAATGATTTCTATTTTAGTTCCACCTAAATCAACTCCAATTCTAAAGCCTGTTTTTTCCACATCACTCATTTCAACGCACCTCATCTTCAAGCACATAAACAATAGAACCAAGCTGCCCTAACAATCTCTCAACATCTTTTTTAAAGTTAACACTATACCTTAGCTCCATATCTCTATAAGAAGTTGCGGTAGAAAAATCTACTGTTGAATAAGAAGCCAACCCCTCATATGACTCTAATAAAGCATACAAAAAAACAGTCTCTTCTTTTGGCACTCTAATCCTTTTTTTTAAAAATACCTTCTCATTACTTGTCATTTTTACTCCAGTTAGCTCATTTTCAAATAGAATGAAATAAAATTTTTCAATTTTTGTTAAATTTCAACAGTTCTGATGATTGATGCTTGCCGAAATAATAAGGTCAACTTATGCTTAAAGGTATGAATATAAAAACTTTTAAGTTTTTTATGACAATCAATATCCTTGCTTTTACATCTTGCTCAAGTTCACCTAAACAACCCCCACCTCCTGATCAGAAAAAAGCAAACCAAACTTCAACTGAAAATATAAAATTAAAACAAGAGGTAGAAATCCTTCATCAAAAAATCGACTCTTTAGACCAAAAAATTTCTTCTCTTTATGACAAGGTAAACCTAACTAATAAAAACAAAAAACCAATCAAACAAAAAAATATAACTCGTGTTTCCGCTACCCCAACCTCAACAAGAGGAGTCCCTATTGTTAACGACCCTATTAAAAACAAAAAAATCAAGAAAAAACATGTCAACCATAATGCCATAGAAATGTTTAAGTCAGCATTAATTCTATTCCAATCAAAACAATACTCTGAATCTATTTTAGCTTTTTCCTCTTTTATTGATACATTTTCCACAAATATCTTATCTGGTGCAGCACAGTTCTATATAGGAGAAAATTATTTCAATTTAAATGAATACAACATTTCTCTTCAAGAGTATAAAAGAGTTCTTACAAGGTACCCTAAAAGTTCACATGTTACTGAGTCATTAAAAAGACTTGCTGAAACTAATCACTTATTAAAAAGAACAAAAGAATCTAACTACTACAGAAGTAAACTATTAAGTTTTTTCCCTTTATCTCCTGCTGCTGGAAAAATTAACTTAGATTCTTTAGAAATCCCAAAGCAATCTTTAAAAAGTTTTGGGGACATTCCACCTGTTTCACAACCTCAAACAGCCCCAATGCCTGGAGGAATTGACTCATGAAACGCTCCTCTTTTCTTATCTTATTATCTCTTTTTACATTGCACCAGTTTGCTTTAGCGGCTCTTACCCCCGAAGAAGACACATTAAAAGTATCCAGATACCTACATCCAATAACTGATGAACAGTGGAAAGAGATTGCAGGTACCCAGGTAGAAGAACAGTATGAAGTAATTAGCGGTGACACTCTTTATGATATTTCAAACAGGTTATTTGGAGATCCTAAGTATTGGCCAAAAATTTGGGCTCTTAATAATGGCAAGATCAAAAATCCACACGTCATTAATCCAGGTGATATTGTCACCTTTTTACCAGGAACTGGTACCAGTCTCCCCTCTTTACAGTTTGGAGAAACTGAAGAGCTTGAAGAAAAAGAAGAAGTCGATGAAGATCTACCTGACCTTTCCGATGCAAACATGGAATGGAAAAAACTTCCACGACAACGCTGGGAATTAGCCACTTATCAACTTCCAGACAATACAGACTCACAGGGGTTTAGAAAAGACAATAATATCTCCTTTCAGTTATCTAATGGTTTTGATCTAAATGCATTTAGTGCCTCTGAGAAAATACCTCTTTTAGGGCACGTAGCCGGCGCACAAATTGAATCAAATTTTTTAGCTCAAGGCGATACCATTTTCATTAGAGCAGATGATGAACTTCAAATTGGTGAATTTTACTCTATAACACAAGACCCTACAGTCTTAAGGTCTCGATACACTGATCGGCATGGGTACTCATACTTAAACATGGGAGAAGTGCAAGTATTTGGTGTAAGAGATAACTTGTTTTTAGCTAAAATCATAAAAGCTTACTTACCAATACACAGAGAGTGTTATGTTATCCCAAGCGTAAAAAGAGTGCCTCCACTTAAACCTATTAATGCAACTAAACCTATTGAAGGCATTATTATTTTTGACCATCATTTTTCAACATATACGACAGCCCAACATAAAATTGTATTTATTGATAAGGGGGAAAACGAAGGTGTTTTACCTGGAATGGTTTTTAGGGCCTATCAACACTTTGACCCTTCCAATGATGATGAGCTCACAACTGCTGATTTTATTATTGATGCAGATATTGTTGTTTTACAAACTTCTGAACATTTCTCAACTGGATTAATCATCAACAGTAACCGAATCATAACAGAAAACAGAACTGTTGTTCTACTTACAGATGTTTCTGACATTCTTTACAACAAAGGATTTAGAACTCAGTTTCCAGTTGGAATCAGAGCTGATAGTGAACTGGACGATTTAGATAAACTTGATCTTGGTGGTAATTTAAGTGACGAAGAAAAAAGAACATTAAAACAATTAGAGTACTGGAGAGGCAACAAAACTGATGACGAAATTGAAGGTGAAGACGATTATGCTGAAGAAGAAATAGACTATGAGGATGAAGGTGAAAGTGATGAATTTGCAGATGAAGAAGATGATATAATTGAAGACGTTGCTGAAGATGAAGATGATGATGAAATAGATGAAGAAGAAAATGAAGAAATTGCTGAAGACGAAGAAGAACTAAAAGAAAACGAAGATATTTCCTCAGAAAATGCAGAAGATGATAGCGAAGAAGACTATGAAGAAGATTATGATGAAGACGTTATTACTGTAATTGATGAATACGGCGACGAAGATGAAGACAATAATGAGGACCAGGAAGACGAAGAAGAAACATAATACTTTTGCCAACTAAGTTCTCATTATTAGAGACTAAATATTTGATTTTTAAGTAAAAACAACCCCATGATAGTTGATTTTTTTTGTTTGGTTTTAGTGTTTTTTTTTTATTAACACATGAAGAATCTTGATTGAAACCCTAAGTTAAGACTAAAGTACTACTCATGGCAAACAAAGCACTAGTCATCGTAGAGTCTCCAACTAAGGCTAAAACTATAAGAAAATTTTTACCAAAAACATTTTCTGTAGAAGCAAGCATGGGTCACATCCGTGATTTACCAAAATCTGCTGCAGAAATTCCACAAAAATTTAAGAGTGAAGATTGGGCTAAAATAGGCGTCAATGTAGATCAAAACTTTGAGCCAATTTATGTCGTTCCCAAAGGGAAATCAAAAATAATACGTGAATTAAAAAATAAAATGAAAACTGCTTCAGTACTCTTTCTCGCAACAGACGAAGACCGCGAAGGAGAAAGTATATCTTACCACCTAACTGAAGTACTAAAACCAAAGATACCTGTAAAAAGAATGGTGTTTCATGAAATAACAAAAAAAGCGATTGAGCACGCATTAGAGGACACACGAGATATTGATATGTGTCTTGTTCAAGCACAGGAAACTCGTCGCATATTAGATCGACTCGTTGGTTTTACTCTGTCACCTTTACTTTGGAAAAAAATTGCTTATGGCCTATCCGCCGGAAGAGTACAGTCCGCCGGGCTAAAGCTTCTTGTTGAGAGAGAAAAAGAACGATTAGTATTTAAAAAAAGTGCTTATTTTGGTGTTTCTGCAACACTTGAAAAAGATAATAAATCTTTTCAAGCAAAACTTCATACAGTTAATAATAAAAGAATTGCAACTGGAAAAGATTTTGATGAAACAACCGGCAACCTTCAAGCAGGAAAAGATGTCTTCTTGATCACTAAAGAAGACTCTCAGAAACTAGCAACGGAATCTATTTCAACTCCATGGAAAGTTTACTCTGTAGAAGAAAAAGATTTTAAATCTCACCCAACAGCTCCTTTTATTACTTCCACATTACAACAAGAAGCCAACAGGAAGCTTGGGTTATCAGCTAAAAACTCAATGCGCATTGCGCAAAGGCTTTATGAAGAAGGTTTAATTACCTATATGAGAACAGACTCCTCTACTTTATCTCAAGAGGGAATAAATGGCGCCATAAGTGAGATTACCAATCTTTACGGAAAAGAGTATTTAGCTGAAAAGCCAAGACAATTTAGCTCTAAATCTAAGTCAGCTCAAGAAGCACACGAAGCAATTAGACCTGCCGGAGAAAAATTTGTTCATCCGAAACAGACGGGACTATCTGACAAAGAACTTGCCTTGTATGATCTCATTTGGAAAAGAACCATTGCTTCTCAGATGAAAGAAGCTCAAAAAAGATCTTCAAGTATTCGTTTTGAAGTTGGAGATGCTATTTACCACTCTAGTGGTACAAGAATTGTTTTTCCAGGTTTCTTAAAAGCATACGTTGAAGGATCGGATGATCCAGACATTGCCCTACAAGATAAAGAAGTTATACTTCCTGAATTAAAAGAAAATGAAGTGCTTAACTGCAATGACTCACAGTCCACTTCACATGAAACAAAACCTAAAGCAAGGTTTACTGAAGCATCTATTGTACAAAAACTTGAAAAAGAAGGCGTTGGACGTCCTTCCACATATGCTTCTATTATTGATACTCTGATTTTTAGAGGCTACGTAAATAAAGTGGGTAGTACACTTATTCCCACTTTCACTGGAGTAGCTGTTATTCAACTACTAGATAAACACTTTAATGATCTTTTCAATATTAATTTTACATCTGAAATGGAACGATACCTAGACGAGATCGCTATAGGTAAAAAAGAATGGCTCCCATATTTAAAGGAATTCTATCTTGGAAAAAATGGACTTAAAAACCAAGTTGAGAAAAAAGAAAAAAACATTGATCCAAATGAGTCACGTTCGGTTCATATTCATGACTTCGAAGGTTTTGAAATAAGAGTAGGACGTTTTGGTCCTTATATATTTAAAAAGGGGATGTCTAAAGATGATATTAGTGCATCTATTCCTGAAGATGTAGCTCCTGCAGACCTCACTTTAGATATGATTAATGATATTATTACCGCCTCTGAAAAAGGCCCCACACCAATTGGGGTCCACCCAGAAACAAAACAAAACATCTACTGTCTTTTAGGGCGTTATGGACCTTACCTCCAACTAGGAGAAGTAACAGAGGAAGTTCCCAAACCAAAAAGAGCTTCCGTTCCAAAACCGATTGACTATAAAACAATCTCACTTGAAATTGCCTTAAAACTTTTAAGTCTACCGAGAGAATTAGGTGTACACCCTGACACACAAAAACCTATCGTAGCCAATCAAGGTCGTTTTGGCCCATACGTTATGCATGACGGTGACTTTAGATCACTAAAAAAAGATGATGACCTATACACAGTAGACCTAAATCGTGCTTTAGAAATCCTCAAAGAAGAGAAAAAAGGCCGAGGAGGATCAAAGAAAATTCGTGATATTGGAAACCATCCTGACGATGAAAAACCTATTGCAATCTACAGTGGAAAATATGGTGAATACATTAAATACAAGTCTAAAAACTTTAGCCTACCTAAAGACACAGATGCTCAGAAAATTACTCTAGAGCAAACACTGGAGCTTATTGGAGCAACGGCAAAAGCAAAAAAATCCACTAAAAAGAAGAAGAAAGTAACTAAAAAGAAAAAAAAGAAGGTCTAAAAAATTAGAGTGCTTTTTTTTCTTTAAACCGCTTTTCTGCAACTTCTATCAGTCTAGTAATTAAATCTTTATAATTAATTCCAGATGCCTCACAAAGCTTTGGAAACATACTTATTTTTGTAAAACCTGGAATTGTATTCACCTCATTAAGATAAAATTTTTGATCTTCTTGATCCAAAAAAAGATCTACACGGGCATATCCAGAGCAACCAAGTTCAATAAAAATTTTCTTTGAAATTAACTGAGCTTCATTCATTTGCTCACCTGTTAATCGAGCTGGAACAATTAAGTCAGCACCCTGTTCATCAATATATTTGGCTTCATACGAATAAAATTCATGATGAGAAACAATTTCTCCTGGTTGGCTTACCCATGGATGAGATGGATTAGATAAGTCTTCTAACACCGAGAACTCAATCTCTCTCCCCATAATTGCTTTTTCAATAATAATCTTGTTGTCATAACGAAAGGCATCCTCAAAAGCTTCATCAAGTCCAGCAGCATTATTCACCTTATGAACACCAACACTAGAACCTAAACTAGCCGGTTTAATAAAAACAGGAAATCCCAACTCATCACTCACTCTGCCCCTTAATGTTTCAACCCCCTTAGAGGATTCGTGTCGATAAAACGTGAGATAAGGTACAACCGGGATTTCTACTGATGATGCCAGTTTTTTAGTAAGCTCCTTATCCATAGCTAAAGCCGAAGACAACACACCACTTCCAACGTAGGGCATATTTGCCCATTCTAAAACCCCTTGTAACCCACCATCTTCACCAAAGGCCCCGTGAATCATTGGAAAAAAAATATCTATCTTGATTGATTTTTCATCAGATTGCCCCGGTGAAACCAAAAAGTTCTTCTGGCTACTCCCCTTTGACACTAACTGTAACTCAGGAGAATCCTTAGCAATTGTAATACTTTCAGACTCTAGAGCCTTTTTCTTTTGCTCATTGGAGACCAGTCTCCAAGTGCCTGATTGATCTACCCCCACTAAGACAACATCAAACTTCTCAGTGTCGATATGTTTCAAAATAGAAGCAGCTGAAACCAAGGAGACCTCATGCTCCCGGGATGGCCCCCCAAATAATATTCCAATTTTTTTTCTATTTCGTCTACCCAAGCTCATTTCAACCTTATCATAACATGAAAATTTGCCATCATTCGAGTTCTCTCTTGATTCCACGTATAAACCCGAGTATTTTACCCCCCGGTTAATTAAGAGCAAATCGAGGTTTAATATGAGTTCTACCACACGAACCAGTAACTTAACATCACAACTCTGGGAATCGAGTGCATTGTTTAGAAATGCAACCTTACAGCTGGATGCAGCAGCCAGAGTTATGAACTTAGACCCTAATATTCATGGGCGCTTAAAAGTACCTCGTCGTACAATTGTAGCAACAATTCCTGTACGGCTCGACAATGGTGAAGTTCATGTTTTTGAAGGTTACCGTGTCCAACATAATATCTCTCTTGGTCCAGGAAAAGGCGGCATCAGATACCATCATGATGTCAACCTTTCTGAAGTAGCAGCACTTGCAATGTTAATGACTTTTAAATGCTCACTTGTTGGACTCCCTTTAGGTGGAGCCAAAGGTGGAGTCAGAGTCAATCCCAACAGTCTTTCCCGACAAGAAAATCAAGCATTAACACGTCGATTTACAATGGAAATTAATTCTGTTATTGGCCCCGAACAAGATATTCCTGCACCTGATATTGGAACTGATGCTCAAACAATGGCATGGATGATGGACACCTACTCACAAGATAAGGGACACTCTGTTTTAGGTGTGGTCACAGGGAAACCAATTGAAGTGGGGGGCTCATTAGGCCGAGCTGAAAGCACAGGACGTGGAGTTGTATATTCAATTGAATACGCTATAAAACATCTAAAAAAAATAAAAAAATCTTCTTCTATCCCATCCTTAGATAAAAGCACTACCGCAGCAATCCAGGGTTTTGGAAAAGTTGGTCAAGTAGCTGCAGAAGAGCTTTATCAAAAAAACGTTGTCATTACAGCTGTCAGTGATGAAACAACAGCAATATATAATAAAAATGGACTAGATATCCCAAAAGTCTCAAAATACCTTCTGACCCATCCTCATTTAAAAGATTATCCTGATGCTGATCACATAACCAATGAAGAACTTTTATCATTACCTGTTGATATTTTAATTCCAGCTGCAATCGGTGGTGTCATTCACTCTGAAAATGTCAATAATGTTAAAGCAAAAATTATCGCTGAAGGAGCTAATGGCCCAATAAGCTCAAGAGCATATAACGACCTTGATCAAAATGGAGTATTTATTATTCCTGATGTTCTTTGTAACGCCGGTGGTGTTATTGTTTCTTATTTTGAATGGGTACAGGGAATGCAAAACTTTTTTTGGAGTGAAACAGAAATTAATTCAAAACTAGATGAAATCTTAAACCGTGCATTCAATAAAGTTGTTTCGGTACAAGAAAAACATAAATGTGGAACTAAAACAGCTGCTCTTATTTCTAGCGTAGAACATCTCAGTAAAGCAATGCTAATACGTGGGTTATACCCATAATCAATCCTCTTTTAACTCTTTAAGCTTTAACTGTAGTCCTTTTCTTGAAATCCCTAAAGTTTCTGCAGCTTTAGTTACGTTGCCATCTGTCTCATCTAAGGCTTTATTAATAAGCTCTTTTTCTAAAACTTTTGTCTTATCTTTAATTATTTTTTTAAATTCTGACAAATTAACATCTTGAGAGTTTAAATCTTTTAAATCTTCAATGATTTCCTCTGGAATATTATTAACATCCAAACAACTGTCATCTGACATTAAAACCATTCTTTCTATTGTGTTTTCAAGTTGCCTTATATTACCAGGCCAATGAAACTTTTTTAGAAGATTTAAACAAGGGTCTGAAATATTAGCAATGTTCTTATTTAATTTTAAGTTAAAACGTTTGATGAAAAAATCAATAAAACGCTTTATATCAACACTTCTTTCTCTTAAGGGCGGCAAATGGATTGGAACAACATTTAGACGATAATATAGATCCTCTCTAAAATTTCCTGAATTCACAAGTTTTAATAAATTCTTATTAGTTGCTGCTATCAATCGAATATCAACCTTAACAGAACTTACCCCACCAACGCGCTCAAATTGCATTTCTTGAGTTGCTCTAAGAAGCTTTACCTGCATCTCAAGTGGCATATCTGCAACCTCATCTAAAAACAAGGTGCCTTCATCTGCTAGCTCAAATTTTCCTGGTTTAGAAGAAACGGCTCCTGTAAAAGCTCCTTTTTCATACCCAAAAAGCTCACTTTCAATGAGTGTAGAAGGAATTGCAGCGCAGTTTAATTTTATAAATGGTTTATTTTTTCTATTTGACTGTTTATGAATTCTATTGGCAACTAATTCTTTTCCTGTTCCACTTTCACCAGTAATTAAAACTGTTGATGGAGACACTGCCACCTTAGACACCACATTTAGTATACTTTTAATTTTTTCATCATCACCAATAATTAAAGGTAAGTCTGGATCTTGTTTGGGCTCCTTTTGTCTTTCTATAAAATTTAATCTAGCTTTATGAACAACATTTAATAACTCACTTCGATCAAATGGCTTAGTAACAAAATCAAATGCACCTTGCTTTAATGCTGAAACTGCTGATTCAATTGTTCCAAAAGC
>Ga0163108_10001757_pt1 | contig 15800 bp, 12 predicted proteins | sample Fk1155metaG_FD_109644 | JGI IMG/M metagenome (GOLD analysis project Ga0163108, IMG submission 109644) | Marine microbial communities from the Central Pacific Ocean - Fk160115 155m metaG | ecosystem: Environmental > Aquatic > Marine > Oceanic > Photic zone | place: The Central Pacific Ocean...
AAACTGGGGACATGGCGATGCCAGATCGCCATGTTGTGCCCCTGTTCGAGGAATTGCTTGTAGTTCTGCCAGACGCCGACGACGGCGGGCGCCACATTGACGACCTGTGGCGTGTCGGCTGCGCGGCGGTCGACCTGCTTGAGCCACTGGTCGGGCTGGTATTCGCGACGCGACTCGTAGAGCCAGTCGCCGTTGAGAATCGCGAAGTGAATCCGGTCCTGCAACTGCTTGAGCATCGTGGCGAAGGTGGGAAGACCCGGCCCGTTGCTGTGACCGGGATTCTGATTGTTCCCGCAGGCGAATTCGAAGCTGAAATTGAACAGTCCGCGGGGATTGAGGTCCGGATCGACGAGCTTGGCTGAGTCCGGCAGTGTTCGAAACGAACCCTGTTTTCCGGTCAACCCGGTCTGGCCGGGAATGAACAGCTCGTAGTAGTACTTCGTGTCAGCTGCGAGGCCGGTGATGTGGACCCAGCCGGTGTTGTCGTGGCCGAGGTGAGTGATGACGGGTTTGGTTTGTTGGTCGAGACGGCGGGGATCGGTTCCGTAGCGAACCGCAAAGGCCCCCGTCCGCAGAGTCCGGGCCCAGATGCCCACGCCATGGGCACTCAGTCGACCGAGAATCGGGCCGTGCGAAACGTGATTGTACAGGTCACCGGCGGCAAACGCCGTGTGGCCCAACCCGGAGATCAGCAACAGGACCAGGCATTTGTGACGCAAGCTCATGACGATCCTCTGGCTAAAACAGTTCGATGAAAGCGGCCTGGAACAGACGGTCGTCTTTCGGAGGCTAATCCAGGAAACCGCACATCCGCAGGTGTTCGACGCTGTCGACGATCCGTTGGTGGTGGTCTTCCAGCGACAATTCTTCCTCGCCCTGGATACCCTCGATCTCGAGGCTGTAGGGACCTTCAAATCCACAGACGCTCATCAATTCCAGGACCCTGACGAAATCCACGGCACCCCCATGTCCCAGGGCCGGGAAGTACCATTGCTGGTACGCACCCTGCGAGTCCTTTAGGTGCAGGTGGGAAACCAGATGGCAGACCTTGGCCAGGGCAATCTCGCCATGAATCTGCTCGTTGTAGTAGAGGATGTTGCCTGTGTCGAAGTTCAGTCGCAGGTGCGGATGTTCGAGTTCCTGCATCGTGTCGTACATTCTGCGATGATTCTGGCAGAGGCCGGGATGTGTTTCGAAGCAGTAGATCAGTCCGCGACTGGCGGCATGGTCACCGATCTGGCGAAGATGCTCGAAGAGAGTCTGGCGGTCAGTCTCGTCTTGGGCCTCGCCGGCTCCGCCAACCACAAGCGGAACGCCGAGATCGGCGGCCAGGTCGAGTTTCGCCAGCGTCACGTCCAGGACCTCGGGATCCAGCGGATTGCCGCTGGTGACGTTGCAGCTGCTCAACCGCACGCCGTGATCATCGAGACGGCGTGCGAGTGCCTTGAGATCGGCGGTGGACGATCCGGTGGTGATCAGTGGCTCGTCACCGAAAATCGAATCTGTGCCGGCGGTGCGGATCGGCAGTTCGATCCATTCGATCCCGGCATCGCGGACCATCTCGATGGCCGCCGAGGCGCCGAAGCGGCCGTAGCTGTTTGTCAGGCAGGAAATGACGTTGGTCACTTGCTCGCTCGACCCACGTGAACAGACTTCAGCGTTTGACCGTCACGGGCATACAGTCGCCCGGAGGCGAGAGCGGGTAGTGCCCGGGTGGTGGCGGTAAAGATCTGTGCCTTGGCCAACGGCTGGTACTTGTCCGGGGAGAGCCGGGCCAGGACGAGCATCCCGTCGGTCTTGAGCATCAGCAGTTTTCCGTCGGCGGCGATCAATGTCGCGTAACCGAAGCCGGGTTCCTCCCAGGCGACGCGACCGTCCTTGGCATCGATGCAACGTAGTGACGTTTGGCCGGAATCCTGGCGACCGTGGATCCCGTAGAGTCGACCTCCGCTGGCGATGGCCGTGGTGTATTGGCTGGAGAGGATCTCGTCGCTCCGCCAGGCGTCGCGGACACGTCCTCCGGAAACCGTGGCCATCACGGCTCCGAAACCGTAACTGGCTGTCACGAAAATTCGCTCGCCGATGACCAGCGGGTTGGCGGCGGTCACGTTGGGGCCGGGGCGGCCGAAGGGAAATCGAAACAATTCCTTGCCGGTGCGGGGATCCACCGAGACGACATGAAACCTGGCGGCAAAAATCACCTGGGGGATCGTGCCGATACGGGCGAAGGCGGGTGAGGAGTAACTGGCGCGAACGTCGGTGGATTGCCAGGCGGTCTTGCCATCGGCCAGGCGAAAGGCGACGATCCCGGCCATCTTTTCGGCACCGCCCACGTTGACGATCACCAGGTTGCCGACAACGATCGGCGTACTGCCTTTCCCGAAGAATCCCTCGGGCGGCTCACCACGAAAGGGACGTTTCGAGTTGAAATCGGCCATCGTGTTGCGACTCCAGTGAGTCTTGCCCGTCTTCGCGTCCAGGCAATGCAGGCCGCCCTGGGCTCCGAAGACGATCACGCGACCGTCGTGAACGATCGGAACACAGCGGGGCCCGTCATCCTTGACGTAGGCCGGGACGAATTTGGCGGCGAAGTCGGATTTCCAGAGTTGGCGACCGTCGGAGGCCGAAAGCGCCGTGACGCGTTCGCGAACACCGGTGCGATCGAAGAGAAACACACGTCCCCCGGCGACAGCCGGGCCGGAAAAACCGGTTCCGACCGGTTTCTGCCAGACCAGTTTCGGCCCATCGTCGGGCCAGGAGTCGGCGAGACGTTCGGCGGTGGCAATCCCGTTGCGGTGGGGGCCGAGAATCTGCGGCCAGTCACCGGCGAGCGTCGTCGAGGCAACCAGTGCGAGAATCGCGAGGGTCGGCCAGGCCGGGAATATCGATTCAGGACGAAGCATCGTGAGCTTGGGCATTGAGCAGATCCATGAAGGCCTTGAGCAGCGGGGTGTTGTCGTGCCAGGTCCGTCCGCAAACAAGGTTGCCGTCGATCACGCAGCTCTCGTCGACGAATTCCGCACCGACGGTTGTTGCGTCCAAAGCGCACTTGGCCACGGTGGTCACCTTTCGGCCGCGAATACAATCGGCGGCCGCAATGATCTCGATCCCGTGGCAGACGCTGCAGACAGGCTTGTTGGCGTCGAAGAAATGCCGGGTGAGATTGAGCAGGTCCTGGTCGTAGCGGAGATATTCCGGGGCGCGGCCACCCGAGACGAACAGGCCGGCATACTCCTGGGGAACGACGTCCCGGAAAGCGATGTCACTTTGCAGATGGTAACCGGCGGTTTCCTGGGTGATGTCCCAGGTGGATCCGGGCGGCACCTCGTGCAGCACCATGTGATAGAGACGCTTCTCGGGGGCGGCAACGACGACCTCGTAGCCATCCTCGGCAATCCGGAAATACGGATACATCGTGTCCAGACACTCGGTGGCGTCTCCGATGATGATCAGCACCTTGGGCATTTGCGGCTCCCGTTCTCGGTCAGCACGGGGCCAGCATAACGCGAGCGGTGAGCGGTCGCTAGCCGTCGAGCGGACCTGCGTCGACGCCCCACTCGTGCCCACAACCGTGGCAGGAAAATCCGGCCAGAGTGGCTGTTCCGGGTATGGGCAGCAAGTTGCGATTCAGGGTCGCGTCAGCAAATTCCCGGGGAACGACTGTCGTGCGTCCGCAACTGGGACAGAGGCGATTGGCGTGGATCAGCCGTGCTCGGGAAACGATCGTGCGACGCGAAGGTTTCGGTGCCCGCACCCGGTAGGCCCCGATCGCGTAGACGACCGGAGGCGAAGGACCAACGCCGTCGGTGGCCACGTTCGCGTCGGGGCGGAACAGCCTCAACTCGGTCATCGGCATCCATGCCTCGCAGCCCTGAGGTCGGCGGCCAGGGGCTTCCATTGCCACCCGCCCAGTCCGCATGGACCTCGATGCTGGCGCCAACATAGAATCCGTCGACGGAAAAGGCAAGATGATTTCGGGGAGGGATGAAAGCAGCCGATGAGCCGTCGCCGACGTGGTTTCGTACAACTGTTTCAATTGCTGCCGGGCCTGGCTGTTGCGGCGGTGTGTCTGTGGTTCTCGATTCGTGATGTTGACTGGGGCACGGTTCGTGAGCGGTTCGGCGACGCATCGTGGGTGTCGCTGCCGGTGATGGGCGTACTGCTGGTCGGATTCTTCGCATTCAAGGCCGTCCGCTGGCGAATGTTGCTGATGCCGGTGTCGGTGATGAGGACCGGCGAGGTGGCCGGGCCGCTGCTGATTGGGTTCATGGCCAACAACATCCTGCCGGCGCACCTGGGTGAACTGGTACGCGTGCACGTGATGGGACGAACACGCCAGGTGTCCCGCGCCGCTGTTTTCTCGACCGTCGTTCTCGAACGCCTTTTCGATCTCACGGCGATCCTGACCTTCCTGGCTGTGGGTATGCTGGCCGATCCGCGGTTGCGGCAGGAATATCATGAGGCGGTGATCACCGTGGCGGGGATCACCGCCGGTGTGCTGGCCGGGGCGGTGCTGTTTGTGTTTGCCACCGACAGCTGCGTGCGGGTGGTGACGTGGGTCAGCGATCGCTGGTTGGGCCTGCTGCCGGGTCGGTGGAGGCAAGCACTGGTGGAGATGGTCACGGCTGCCGCGCGGGGGTTGGGCGCACTCAGGCAACCGAGGCTGGCGGCCGGGATCGTGGCCACGTCGTTTGCTCAGTGGCTGCTGATGGGTGTGATGGTCTGGTTGTCGCTGGTGACGATGGGAGCCGACGGCATGTTTCTTCCCTCGCTGGTCGTCGTCGGCGTGATCGCCGTGGCGATCCTGTTGCCGGCGCCGCCGGGTTACATCGGCGTGATCCAGTTCTGCTTCATCAGCGTTCTGGGCCTGTATGGCCTGGACACCGACACCGCGATGGCCGCATCAGTCTACTACCACCTCTGGCAGTTCATCCCCGTCACCTGCGCCGGGCTGTGGTGCCTGACGCGAACCGGGCTGGGCTGGGGAGAGATGATGCGGGCCACCGAAACCGAGGACGAGGGCGGCTAGGGTGCCAGCGTGGGCGGCGGAGTCAACCGGGCGTTCTTGAGATCGGCAACACCGAAGCCCTCGACGAGCAGCGAGTGCTTGCCGTTGTCGGTCAATTCGAGGTCCTCGCCCCGGATCCGGGAGGTTCCCGAGATAGTCATGCCGGCACGGCCGTTTTCCCGGCAGATCACATTGCGGAGCACCACGTCGCTGCAGAGACCGGGAGCACTGATGCCATCCAGTCGCCAGTGGCGAACGGTGAGGTTCTCGATCACGACATGACGGATGGCGTAGAGCGTGATGCCACAATCGTCTCCGGCAATTGCCAGGTTCTGGTCTCCATGATCCAACAGGGCATCGGTTCGATAGTAGATTCGGCCACGCCAGGAGGCCCAGTGCCCCTTGGGGATCGACAGCAGGTTAGAGGCCGGGGTGTCGGTGTCGAGCGAATGCCGGGGCAGCGGGTTTCCGTCCTTCAAGAGCAGGTAGTGTCCCTTGCGTCGTGGTGCCATCCACCAGAGGTTCCCTCGTGAACGCCAGGCGGCAGTTGGAACCGGCTTGGCACCGGAAATCACCGAGCCGTTGCCGCGGATTCGGAAAGGTCGGGTGGGGAAGCCGCTGTGACGATGTCCGAACAGTCGCAGGTCGCCCCGGTAGGGACGGCCTGTGTTGACCAGGTGAATCGTGTCTGTCTGTCGGGCCAATGCCAGGGCGCGGTCAAAGGTTCGGACCGGTCCGACCAAAGTGTCGATGGGGTCCACGGTAGATCCGTCGCACTGGTCATGTCCTCGCAGGTTGTCGACGAAAATCGTGCGGGCCGCCACCGTTGAAGTGAGTCCGCTGACCAGCAGCACGAGGGAACAGGCCCAGGGAAATGCACAAGTCGCCCGGCGCCGTTGACGCGGGTCCTGTTTGCTGTGCTGCGATGACGGTGCTGACATGGTGTTGGTTCCTCGGGAAATCCCCCGGGAATAGATCGGCGTTTTTCGGCATGGAAATCAAGTTTGCTCGCGGGTGTTCGTGTCGTACTGAAGCTAACGATCAGGTCCGACGCTGGGCCAGGTGCCGGGATTGAAGCTGAACCGTACGCCGTGGAAAAGTTTGGCAATCTCAGATGATTGGGGGGTTTTTCTGTGAACGATTGAAGGGTTTTTGTTAGAGTCGCGACCTTGAAATTCGACCGACCCGGTTGGCCAGGAAGGCCGCACAAGCTGGTTCGGTCGCTGAGGTTCTCGTCAAGAGAGAATGGATGCTGTCGCTGAGAGCCCGCTGCCGTGATGGCGCGTCCGCGCCACCGACGCCGCGTTGGCTGTTGCCGATGGCGATTGCAGGTCTTGGAATTCCAGGGAGGGAGTGCTTCCGTGCATCGTTTGGACACCGCGTTGAAGCAGATGGTCGCCACGGCGACGGAACGAGGATTCTTGACATTTCAGCAGGTCGATGACTACCTGCCTGACGAGGGGGGGGACCCGACGCTTATTGATCGAGTGATCATGATGCTCGAGGAGACCGGACTGCCTCTGAAAGACGACCCGATCGTCGTTGCCGAACGGCAGCGAAAGCAGGCACTTCAAGATGCCGTCGAGCGACAGGTCCTCGTCCCCGAAACGCCGGTGATTTCCAGGGACCCGATCCGGATGTATCTCAGCCAGATGGGGAGTATCCCGTTGTTGAGGCGTGACCAGGAGATTTTCCTGGCCAAGCGGATCGAGATCACTCGCAAACGACTGCGACGGACGATTCTCGAATCCGACTTCGCTTTGCAGATCGCCGTTTCGGTTCTCGAGAAGGTCGAGGCCGGAGAATTGCCGTTTGAACGGACGTTGCGGACGTCGGAGACCGAGAACGCTCAGAAGGAGCAGATCATCGGCCGGATGCCGGCGAACCTGAGGACACTGCGATTGTTGATGGTCGACAACGAACGGGATTACCGCGAGCTCGACAAATTGGCTCTCCGCTCTCGTCGTCGCGAGGAACTCGAAGAGGACATGACCTGCCGTCGAAGAAAGATGGCCACGTTGTGCGAAGAACTCAGCCTGAGAACCGCTCGTCTGCAACCGTTGATGAAACGAATGGAGCAACTGGCTCAACGCATGGTCAATCTGCAGGCTCAGATCAAGCAACGGACGGGCCGTGGCGGTGCGGATGAACGCGCCCTGGCCAAGCGAGAGCTCGTCGAACTGCAGTTGATGACGTTCGAGCCGGTCGATGCTTTCCTGGCCCGTGTCGATGAACTCAAACGGCGGTTTGACGACTGGACCGAATCCAAGCAGAAACTCTCTGGCGGCAATCTCCGTCTGGTCGTCTCGATCGCCAAGAAATACCGCAACCGGGGTCTGAGCTTTCTGGACCTGATCCAGGAAGGGAACGCCGGGCTGATGCGAGGGGTCGAGAAGTACGAGTATCGTCGTGGGTACAAGTTCTCGACCTACGCGACCTGGTGGATCCGCCAGGCGATCACGCGCGCGGTGGCCGATCATGCCCGCACAATCCGGATCCCGGTTCACATGTTCCAGAGCATCTCGTCATTGAAGGCTGAGGCCGAGAAGATCCGGCAGGTGACCGGAAGAGATCCTACCACCGAGGAACTGGCCAAGGCGTCGAAGATGACCATCGAGGAAACCGAGAGGATCATGAAGAGCTGGCGAAACCCAGTCAGCCTGGATACGCCGGTTGGAGAAAGCGAAGACAGCAACTTCGGTGATTTTCTCGAGGAAAACAACGAGGGGAACCCGGTCGAGACGGCCTCCCGCAAGATGCTGCGAACCAAGATCGACCATGTCCTCAAGAGCCTGACTTTCCGCGAACGCGAGATCATCAAGTTGCGTTACGGGCTTGGTGACGGCTACAGCTACACGCTCGAGGAGACCGGGCGGATCTTCAAGGTGACCCGGGAGCGAATTCGCCAGATTGAATCCAAGGCACTCAAGAAGCTGCAGCAGGACACCCGCAGCCGTCACCTCGAGGGATTCATTGAAGAACTCGCCGGTGAGGAGGAGGAAGTCGTGGGCGCCGAAACTTATGCGGAGGCGGCGTAGTCGTTGGCGGTTCGGACACCGTCAATACGGTTCGGTGGCGAGAATCGCTGGAAGTTCTGCAGAATCGAGATTGCCTCCCGAGAGGATGCCGACGACCGTCTGGTCGGCGAAGCGTTCGCGGTAGCGGACTGCCGCTGCCAGGGTTGCAGCCCCAGCGCCCTCGGCCAGGTTGTGCGTGTGTTCCAGCAGTGTGCGGCAGGCCTTTCGCAGGTCGTCGTCATCGACGAGCAGCACGTCATCCATGACCGATCGCATGATCTCCAGTGTCATCCTGGCTGGCACGCGGGTGGCCATGCCTTCGGCCCAGGTCTGGGCCCGTTGGGTCGTTGTCCACTGGCCGGTTTGCCAGGTCCGGGCGACCGCGGCGGCCCCGCTCGCCTGGACACCGATCACTTGTGTGGCGGGTCTCAACGCCCGGGCGACCAGCCCGGTGCCGCACACACCACTGCCCAGGCCGATCGGTACCAGCACGACATCCGGTTCCGGCAGCTCCTGGAAGATCTCCCAGGCCATTGTCCCCACGCCGGCAATCAACGCGGGTTCGTTGGCCGAATGCACGTAGCGTGCTCCCTGCCCGGCAAGTTCCTCTTCGATGTGGCCGCGTGCCTCGTCAAAATCCTGTCCGTGTTCGATCACCGTCGCACCCAATCGACGCATCGCCTCGTTCTTGCCGGGGTTATTCCCGACGGGCACCACAATCGTGCAGCTGATCCCGAAACGGGCCGCGGCAAAGGCAAGTGACTGACCGTGATTCCCAGTCGAGCAGCCCAGCAGCCCGGCCCGGCGCTCGTCTTCGGTGAGCATCGAGGCCAGGTTCACGCCTCCACGGACCTTGAACGCTCCGACGGGCTGATGATTTTCGTGCTTGAGGAAGAACCGGCCTCCAACCAGTTTTCCCAGTCCGGGCCACTCCAGCAGCGGTGTCGGTTTCAGGAGACCGTGGACGCGAGGCAGCGCGGCGACGACATCGTCGTAGCTGACCGGCGGGTGAGGCGAGAGATCCGTCATGGTGCAGCAAGCCGATCGCGGTTCCTCAGGAACTCTGTAACCGTACGCGGAACTGATCGAGCGTGACAGCGGCAATGATGATCATCCCAATCAGGATGTCCTGGTAGCGATCGGCCACGCCGATCAGGACGCTGCCGTGCTGGATCACGCCCATGATGCAGGCTCCCGAGATGGTTCCGAGAATACTGCCGCGGCCACCGTTGAGACTGCCGCCGCCGATGACAACCGCAGCGATGACCTTCAGTTCCAGGCCGAGCCCCGACGCCGGGTCGCCCTCGCCGGCCAGGACCGTGAACTGATACAGCCCGGCGACACCGACAAACAGGCCAGCCAGTGTGTAGACCCAGATACGAGTGCGGACGACGTTGATGCCGCACAGCCTGGCCGTGGCCTCGTTGGAACCGATCGCATAGACATGCCGACCGAAGACGGTGTACCGCAGCATCAGTGCTACCAGGCATCCCAGGATCAGCATGATCCAGACACCCGGCGAAACCACCAGCCATTCCGGATCGGGGTAGGGTTGTTGCAGCGAGAGCACGGCATCGGGAACCTTGCCAAACGCCCGGACAGGCGTGTCGCCGGCAATCGTGCGACCGATTCCCTGAAAGGCGGTCATCGTGCCCAACGTGACGATGAACGGTACCAGTCGCAGCAGGCTGATCAGCCCACCGTTGATGAAACCGCAGAGGCAACCGGTGACCATGCCGCCGAGAATCGCGACCAGCGAGAGGGTGACGGTGCCCAGCAGCGGCGAATCCGCCCGCCAGGTCTCGGTGTAGGCAAACCCCTCACGGTAAAACCACGCGGTCACGGTGGCCGTCAGTGCAATCGCTGTTCCCGCCGACAGGTCGATCCCTCCGGCGATGATGATCAACGTCATCCCCAGCGCGGCCACGCCGACCAGCGACGTATAGCTGAGCACCGCCTGGGCGCTTTCCAGGGTGAAGAACCGGGCCGGTCGATTCTCGTCCCCGGCGACCTTGTACTCGATCAGGCCGAAGACCAGCACGACGACCACCAGCCCCAGCAGGGGGCCCAGCGACCACAAGAGGTTCGTGATGCGTTTTCGCCCGTTGGTCATCGGGAAGGCCTCGTCGTCTCTGTCATGCTCGCAGAACAGTCAGCGGTCGTCGAACCCGTTGCGCAGTTGAGCAGCGATTCCTCGGTCCACTCCGATGCGGGACGTACTTCCTGCAGTCTGCCGCGGGCCAGCACGGCCACGCGATCACAGACCGCGAGCAACTCGGGGGCATAGGAACTGACAAACAGCACGCCCTTGCCAGCAGCCGCCTGCTCTCCGATCAGGCGGTAGACCTCGGCCTTGGTTCCCACGTCGATGCCGCGGGTCGGTTCATCAAGCAACAGCACCTGGGCATTCTGGTGCAGCGCGCGGGCCAGTGCCACCTTTTGCTGGTTTCCCCCCGAGAGTTCCCAAACCGATTGCTGGCCGGAAACGGCCTTGATCTCGAGTTGCTGCATGCACTCGGACACCGCCTGGCTGCGACGGCGGAGGTTGAGCCAGCCAAGTCGGCCATAGGGTTTGAGGCGGCTGTAGGTGATGTTGTCGGCGATCGATCGTTGTTGTGCCAGACCCTCGTCCTTGCGGTCCTCGGAAACAAATGACAGGCCGGCATTGATCATCGTGCGAGGAGCCGGGGTTCGGGTGATCCCGCCAATGCAGACGGTGCCGGAAGCGATCGGGTCGAGGCCGAACAGGCAGCGCAACAACTCGGTTCGGCCGGCTCCGACCAGGCCGGCCACCCCGAGGATCTCGCCTTGATGCAGTGTCAGGTCAATATCGCGGGGAATCGCCCGTCCGCACAGGCCCGAGAGGTCAAGCAGAGCGTCACCGGGGGAGTGGGGAACCGTCGGAAACAGCTCGTCGACGCTGCGGCCGACCATCATCGAGATGATGTCGGCTTCGCTGGTTCCCTGGAGTGATCCGGTTCCGGCGACCTGTCCATCGCGGAGCACCGTGTAGTCGTCGCACAGTGTCCGCACCTCTTCAAGAAAGTGGCTGATATAGACGATCCCGATCCCGTCATCCCGCAATCGGCTGATGACCTCGAAGAGCCGGGTCACATCCTGGCTGGCCAGGGAACTGGTCGGTTCGTCGAAGACGATCACGCTCGCTTGCTGGATCAGGGCCCTGGCGATTTCGACCAGTTGCCGGGCACCGACCGAGAGTTGCCTTACCGGGGTCTCGGGATGCAATTCCGGATGTCCCAACCGCGCGAGGGCTTCGAGAACCCGGGGCCGCTGGCGGGATCGCAGCAGGATCCCCTGTCGCTGGTGCTCCTGGCCGAGCATGATGTTGTCTTCGACCGAGAGGTCCGGGGCCAGGTTCAGTTCCTGGTAGATCATGGCGATCCCGGCATCGCGGGCCGAGTGTGGACCGGTCGGCCGATAGGGCCTGCCGGCAACCTCCATCTGACCGCGGTCGGCCGGGCAGGCCCCGCTGAGCACTTTCATCAACGTGCTTTTTCCGGCACCGTTTTCTCCGATCAACGCCATCACGCGACCGGCGCCGAGTTGGAACGAGACATCGTCGAGCGCCTGGGTGGCGCCGAAGCGTTTGCCGATTCCGTGCATGCCGAGCAGGGGGGCGGTCATGAGCCAGGCCGGCACGGTGCAGGCGGTCCGAAGGCAAAAACGTTAATGACCAGGCGACGTCAGGGAGCGTGCTTTTGAGGCTTGAGCACCTGGGCGATCTTCTCCTCGTCCTTGTTTTCCGGTGTCGCCACGTATTCGCCGGTCGAAATCCTCTTCTCGACGGGTTGATTGGCCAGGTGCTTTGCCATGGTCTTGACAGCCATATAACCCATGTTGACGGGATCCTGCAACACGACACCGTGGACGGTATTACTGGCCAGGCCTTCGATCATCCGGGGATCGGAGTCGAACGCGATGAACTTGACCTTGCCGCTGAGTTTCTTGTCCGAGAGCGCGGTGAGCATTCCCTTGTTGTGGGGTTCGCAGACGGTGAACACCCCGTCGACTTCGTCCTGGAACCGGATCAGCAGCGAGGTGGATTTCTGCTTGGCCTCGGTGATGTCGGAAGTCGCCCGCTGATTTTCCGAGAGCACGTTGATGCCGGGGAATTCCTTGGCGAGCGTCTCCAGGAAGCCCTTCTCACGGTTCTCGGTACTCTGGCTGCCCGCCTGGTAACGCAGCATGATCACGTCACCTTTGCCATCGAGGACTTCGGCCATCCGGCGGGCGGCCATGACACCACCCTTGTAGTTGTCCGTTGCCACGTAGCTGACATAGGCACTTTCGTCGGCCAGGCCACTGTCGAAGACGACCGTGGGGATCTTGCGGTCACGGGCCCGTGAAACCACCGGCACCATCGCCTCGCGATCGATCGGTGCCAGGCAGATCCCGTCGACGCCCTGGATGGCAAATCCCTCGACGATCTGGATCTGACCTTCCTTGTTGTCTTCCTTGAGCGTTCCCTTCCAGACGACCTGAACGTTGCCCAGTTCCCGGGCGGCCTTCTCGGCGCCGAAGCGGACCGAGAGCCAGAAGTCATGAGAGGTGCCCTTGGGGATGACGGCGATGCGGAGTTTTGCAGGAGTGGCTGCGGTGGTGCTGCCGGCCGTTGCTTTCGACGGGTTGGTCGAACCGTCATCGTCGCTGCAGCCGGTCAGCAGCAGTCCACTCAAGACGAAAGCCAGGTTCAGTGAGAGACGGCCACGCATGAAATCACCTCGGAGGAGCCTCGATGTCGAAGGGGTCATCGTATCAGCCTCTTTCGGTAACGAAAAGCAATTCCGGCCCCCCCGTTTATCGCGGTGTAAACGCCGGGACGGATTCGATATGGTACGTCACCGTTCCCCGGTCAGATCATGCAGGATGCAGAACTCGTCGTTACCACCGCTTGCACGCGACCGTTGCTTCTGGGGCATGATCACAACCCAGCTGCTGGGTGCCTTCAACGACAACCTCTTCAAGCAGCTGGTGCTGCTGTATTGTCTGACCGAGCTGGGTGAAGGGGGAGGCTATTATCAGCCGGTCGCCTTCTTCCTGTTCTCGATTCCCTTTGTTTTTGGGTCGGGTGTTTCGGGTTTCCTGGCCGACCGCTGCAGCAAGCGATCACTGATCATCGGCTGCAAGTTTGCCGAGATCGCTGTCATGCTGGCCGGCGTCTTTGCCTTCCGAGTCGACCGTGCCGACGTGTTCTACCTGGAAGATGTTCCCTGGGCTCCCTTGCTGGTCTTGTTTCTGATGGGATTGCAGAGCACCGTGTTCGGGCCGTCGAAGTACGGGATCCTTCCCGAGATGTTGCGGGTCCGCGACTTGCCGTCGGCCAACGGCATCATCCAGATGACCACATTCGTGGCGGTGATTTTCGGTGGAGCGTTGGCCGGCGTACTCAAGGAGTGGGCCAACCAGTACCAGCTGACGGGCCTGCAGTGGATCTGCTGGGGCTGTGTCGGGATCGCGGTGGTCGGGACATTGTTTTCATTCCTGGTCCGTCGGACTCCGGTCGCAGTTCCGGATTTGAAATTCACACCTGCGATGATCATCGCGCTGGATCCCCCCGTGCGCAGCTTGTTACGCGAGGACCGGCTCGCGTTGAAAGTCCTGCTGATCTCCAGCCTGTTCTGGTTCGTCGGTGGGATGTGCCAACAATTGATCAACGAATTCGGCATATTCGAGTGGAAGATCGGTGAAGCCAGGACCAGCCTGTTGCTGGCCGCGATTGGTGTCGGCATTGCCTTTGGCTGCATCTCCGCCTCGTTGCTTTCTCGCAACCGCATCAACTTCCGATTGGTCAACCGGGGGGCCTGGGGAATGACGGTGTGCCTGGGTGCCCTGTGGCTGATCGCCGGCAAGGCGGCTTCACCGGTGCCGGAGGGTTGGTTCGCGGCGGCCGGAGCAATCTTGTTGCTGCTGGGCTTTTGTGCCGGGATCTTCGTCGTCCCGTTGCAGGTGTTCCTGCAGGTCTGTCCGCCCGCCGATCTGAAGGGGCGGATGATGGGGACGATGAACCTGATCAACTTCTGCGGGATCGTGGCTGCGGCGGTCGCATTCTGGCTTCTACGCACCGTGTGGGGCTGGCTGGAGTTGCCGATCAGCTGGACATTTCCCGTGCTGGCGGTCGTCGTGCTGCCGGTGGCGTTGCTGTTCCGTCCACCCGAGGCAGAACTGTGACAACCGTCGGACTGGCGGCGGGAAGCCTGTTCCCTGCCGCCGGGCTGCTGTCGGCGACTAGTCGTCGGATCCGGCGACCGGAAGTTGCCGCGCCTGCAACTGGCGGGCGTCGCTGCCGTCGGTGAGGTCGCTGTGGCAGGGAGCCGGAGCGTCGGTTTCGTCCTGCATCGTTCCCTGCGTCTTGACGGCTAACTTGTGGATCTCGTCAGGGCTGAGCACACCCCGCTGTTCGAGGATCTGCTTTTGATCGTCGTTGAGGGCATCAGAGATCTTCGCGTTGTCCCAGGCGTAGGCTTCGTCCTTGCCCGAGAGGAACTCGGTGATCTCCTTGGAAATCCGCACGCTGCACCAATCATGTCCGCACATCGCGCAGAAGTCGGTGTCGACGTCCAGGTCCTCGTCGTGCAGGGCTCGGGCGGTGTCGGGATCGAAGGAAAGGTCAAAGTGCTTCTGCCAGTTCAACGCGGCCCGCGCCCGGGTCAACTCGTCGTCACGATCACGCGCCGAGGGGATTCCCAGTGCGATGTCGGCCGCATGAGCGGCAATCTTGTAGGCAACGCAACCCTGCTTGACATCGTCGCGCTTGGGCAGTCCCAGGTGTTCTTTCGGTGTGACGTAGCACAGCATGCTCGCCCCGTGGTAGGCCGCCGAGGTCGCCCCGATCGCGCTGGTGATGTGGTCGTATCCGGGGAAAATGTCGGTGACCAGGGGGCCCAGCACGTAGAACGGCGCCCCGTGGCACAGGTTCCGCTCCACCTTCATGTTGTATTCGATCTGATCGAACGGGATGTGTCCCGGACCCTCGCACATCACCTGCACGCCCTGGCGCCAGGCCCGCTCGGTCAACTCGCCGATCACCTGCAATTCGGCCAACTGGGCAGCATCGGTGGCGTCGGCCAGGCCACCCGGTCGAAGGCCGTCGCCGATCGAGAAGGCAACATCCCACTGCCGCATGATCCCGCAGATACTCTCCCAGAGATCGTACATCGGGTTCTGGCGATCATGGTGCAGCATCCATTTGGCCAGCAGCGAACCACCGCGGCTGACGATGCCGATCAATCGGTCGCGGACCAGCGACAGATGCTGTTGGACCACGCCGGCGTGAATGGTGAAATAATCGACACCCTGACGCGACTGGTGTTCGATGGTCTGCAGGATCGAGTCGGTGTCGAGGTCTTCGATCCGGCGGCCGATGATCATCGAGTAGATTGGCACGGTGCCGATCGGGACCGTGCTGGCCTGAAGAATCGCCTCGCGGCAGCCGTCGAGGTCGCCGCCGGTGGAGAGGTCCATGACCGTGTCGGCACCCCAGCGTTGGGCCCAGTGTAGCTTGTCGACTTCCTCCTCGGTTCCCGAGGAAACTGGCGAGGCTCCCATGTTGGCGTTGATCTTGGTTCGCGAGGCACGGCCGATTGCCATCGCGTCGAGCTGGTAGCCAAGGTGGACGCGGTTGGCGGGAATGATCATCCGCCCCGCCGAGACTTCATCGCGAACCTGTTCTGGCGTCAGGTGACCTTCCCGTTGGGCCACGCGGACCATCTCGGGTGTGATCGTCCCGATCCGGGCGTGTTCGAGCTGCGTGCTGG
>Ga0163108_10001758_pt1 | contig 15796 bp, 17 predicted proteins | sample Fk1155metaG_FD_109644 | JGI IMG/M metagenome (GOLD analysis project Ga0163108, IMG submission 109644) | Marine microbial communities from the Central Pacific Ocean - Fk160115 155m metaG | ecosystem: Environmental > Aquatic > Marine > Oceanic > Photic zone | place: The Central Pacific Ocean...
AAATAAGAATCTCTTTTTAAATTTGCGATACGAAAATCAGGTATGCCGGCTTGACGAGTGCCCAGCACCTCTCCTGGACCCCGTAGTTCAAGATCTTTTTCCGCAATTACAAAACCATTATTAGTAGTCCTCATTATTTCAAGTCTTTCTTTTGCGATATTACTAAGAGGCCTTTGATAAATTAACATACAGTGACTTTTTTCATTACCCCGTCCAATTCGCCCTCGTAATTGATGTAATTGCGAAAGTCCCAATCGTTCTGCATTATCAATAACCATTAAGCTAGCATTAGGCACGTCTACACCAACCTCAATCACTGTTGTTGCAACTAAGAGGTTTATTTTTCCATCTTTAAAGTCCTTCATAATATTTTCTTTTTCGCTTGCTTTCATGCGGCCATGTATTAAATCCACATTAATATTTTTCAATTTTTCTTTAAGTTTTTCTGAGGTAGCTATTGCAGTTTCACATTGTAGTGATTCTGATTCATCAATAAGTGTACATACCCAATATACTTGACGACCTAAATCACAAACGTTTTTTATTCTTTCTATTATTTCATCTCTTTTTTGGTTTGAATGAACACTTGTATTTATGGGTATACGTCCTGGTGGCAGTTCATCAATGATTGAGTGATCAAGATCTGCATATGCTGTCATTGTTAGTGTTCTTGGTATTGGGGTCGCAGTCATAATTAATTGATGTGGATATTTACTGTGCCGTTGACCCTTTTCAATTAGGGCGAGTCTTTGATGTACTCCAAATCGATGCTGTTCATCAATAATTACAAGCCCTAATTTTGAAAAAGTTATGCTTTCTTGAAATAGAGCATGAGTGCCAATGACAACAAGAGGCTCACTATTTTTTAATTTTTTTTCAACAATATCTTTTATAGATTTTTTTAATTTTCCAGTTAATAAAATTGTATCGATATTTAAGTGCTCAAACCAAATAAAGAAATTTTTATAATGTTGTTCGGCAAGGAGTTCAGTTGGCACCATGATTGCGACTTGATAATTTTCCTCAATTGTTTGTAATGTAGCTAAAGCGGCGATTACGGTTTTACCTGAACCGACATCACCCTGTAAGAGTCTTAGCATTGCTGAATTTTTACTTAAGTCAGATGCTATTGTTTTGAATGCTTTTTTTTGGGCATTGGTTAGCTCGAATGACAATTTATTTAAAAACTGTGGCACAAGATAAGTGCTTTTTTTAAATACTGGAGATTCTTCTTTTTTTAATTCATCACGAAGTTCAAGAAGGCTGAGTTGATGGGCGAGAAGTTCTTCAATAATGAGTCTTTTCTGAGCAGGATGTTTTTTTTCAATGAGACTTTCTAAATCAGCAGCGATAGGGGCTTGATGAGTATATTCTAAAGCTTCTGATAGTGTCGGTAGATTTTGCTCTAATAAAATATCCTTCGGTAGTAGTTCAATCATATTTTTTTTATCGTTATTTAAAACTAACAATGCTTGTTCAATTAATTTGCGAATCCTGGGTTGTTGTAAACCCTCTGTGGTTGGATATACAGCCGTTAATTGTTTCTCAAGCCCTATTTCAGAGTCATTTTCAAGTAGGCGATATTCTGGATGGACTATCTCGAGTGAAGTTGTACCTTGACGTACTTTTCCGTAACAGCGTATAAGCTGTCCCCGCTGGAGTTTATTTTGTTGTGATTTTGAAAAATAAAAAAAACGTAAAATAATTGCGCCTGTGCCATCACTCATTCGACATAATAATGTTCTACGTCTTCCATAGCGTATTTGTGTTAGTTCAATTCTACCTTGAACATAGGCATCTTCCCCTATTTTTAATTCACCTAAGGGAATTAGTTGTGTTCTATCAATATATCGGTAGGGAAGATGGAACAACAAATCCTGAATTTTACTAATTCCGATATGCATTAATTTTTCCTGCAATCGAGGCCCGATTCCAGTTAGAGAAGTTATTGAATCTAAAAGATTTGGTTGTTTTTTTGTTATCAAGGCGAAGATAAACTTCGGTTATTTTTTTAAATTGTCATGATTGCATCCATTTCAATCATTGCTCCTTTGGGTAAATTAGCAACGCCAACAACTGCCCGAGCAGGATAAGGCTCTGAAAAACGTTCGGCCATAATTTCGTTGACTAATGGAAAATCTGACAAATTTACAAGATAAATATTTAGCTTACTGATATTAGATAGTGAACCACCTGAAGCATTTGCAACAGCAGCTAAATTCATGAAGACACGTACGATTTGATTTTTCATGTCACCTTCAATAAGTTCCATTGTTTTTGGTATTAAAGGTATCTGGCCAGAAAGATAAACTGTATTGCCCACTTTTACAGCTTGTGAGTATGTTCCTATCGCCTGAGGTGCATCTTCAGTAAATATTATTTCTCGTTGCATTATTACCCCCTTATTATTCTGTATAAAGCTTATATTGTTTAATTTCGATCAATATGTGAAACGCTTTTAATAAGTCTAATCTTTCTGATTACTTTGGCTAGATGGCCTCTATTTTTTACCGCAATAATAAATCGCAGAGTAGTATGACGATCATCACGTTCTTTCATTTCTACACTGTTAATATTTGCATCGGCATCAGCAATCGCAGCAGCTACTGTAGCAAGAACCCCCCGCTGATTATTTACATTCAAATGAATTTTTGCTTGATATTCACTTTCGTTATCTTTTTCCCATTCTACATCAATCCACTTTTCTTGATGGTTTTGGTATTCAACTAAATTTTTACAGGTTTGTCGATGTATAACTATGCCTCGCCCAGAAGTAACAAATCCATGTATGGGGTCACCTGGTATTGGGTAGCAACATTTTGGAAAATTTACGACCATCCCTTCAGTTCCTTTAATTGCCAGCGGAATAGTATTAGCAGGCAAACTTTTTTTATTTTTTGTTGACGCTATTTTTTTTAATACAACAAATTGTCTTGCAATTAGAGGAGCCATCTTATTACCTAGTCCGATATCTTTGAATAATTCATTTTCATTTACAGTTTTGTTTTCACTAATGAGGTATTCCATATTAGTTTTACCAATATCTTGGTAAGTCAGTGAAAATGGCTCAAGTTCTCGATTTAATAATCGCTTACCTAATGCAATTGCCTCATTTTCCTGAAGATTTTTCAAGAAATGTCTTATCTGTGATCTAGCTTTTGCTGTAATAACAAAACTTAACCATGCTGGATTTGGTCTTCCGCTATTCGCAGAAATAATCTCAATAGTTTGACCATTTGTTAACTGGGTACCTAAAGGAACAAGTTTTCTGTTAATTCGTGCCCCAACACATGTATTACCAATATCAGTGTGAATTGCGTATGCAAAATCAACTGCCGTTGATCCATTAGGCAATTCCATAATCTTTCCTTTGGGCGTAAAGGTGTACACTTCGTCTGGGAATAAATCTACTTTAACATTTTCAAAAAATTCCTCCGGATTACCTGCAGTTTTATTCATTTCTACTATATTTCTTAACCACTCTTTTGCACGGCGTTGCGTGTCACTTCGCCCTTTGTTAACACGATTAATGTTCCTTGATATATTTTCAGTTTTATATAGCCAATGAGCTGCAATCCCAACCTCGGCAACATCATTCATTTCCTTTGTACGAATTTGTATTTCTATTGGGACACCGTAAGGCCCAAATAGAGCAGTATGCAATGATTGATAGCCATTTGTTTTTGGTATTGCAATATAATCTTTGAATTTACCTGGTACCGGTTTATATAAATTATGCACAGTCCCAACTATTCGATAGCAAGTATCAACATCATCGACAATTATTCGAAATGCATAGACATCATATACATCTGAAAATGACAAGTTTTGATCTCGCATCTTCTTATATATTCCATGCAGATGTTTTTCTCTACCAAAAATTTGCCCAGGAATTTTTTCTTGTCGCATGCGACGTTTTAAAGCCGCACGAATTTTTGTTATAACTTCCTTGCGATGTCCTCGCGCTTTATTTATTTGTTCATTTAATATTCTGTAGCGAAGTGGGTATAGTGTTGCAAAACCAAGTTCTTCTAATTCTAAACGGATAGAATTTATCCCGAGCCGTAACGCAATGGGAGCATATATTTCAAGTGTTTCTTTTGCTATGCGTTGCCGTTTTTCTGACTTTAATGCTTCTAGTGTCCTCATATTATGTAGACGATCAGCTAATTTTACTAGAATAACTCGAATATCAGCACTCATCGCCATTAACATCTTCTGGAAGTTGTTTGCCTGTGCTTCCTCAAAGCTTTCAAATTTAACTTTATCTAATTTACTAACACCATCTACTAGTTCTGCTATTCCTTTACCAAATTTCTTTCTAATTTCAGTTTTCAGTGTTGGTGTATCTTCAATGACATCATGCAGTATTGCAGCAACTAGTGTTTGGTAATCCATTCGCATATCACCAAGGATATGGGCAACTTCTAGAGGATGATATATATATGGCTCACCACTTTTTCGTTTTTGGCCATCATGTGCTTCAGCACTAAATTGATAGGCGAGTTGAACCTTATTAACCTGTTCTGGCTGTAGGTAAGTACCTATTGTTTTGCTTAGCTCATTAATTGTTAACATAGTTCTTAGGCTAGATTAATTTTCATAAAAGAACCATATGATACAACAGTGAAAAGACACTTGCCGTGTCTTTCTTTAGGTAGAAAAAATAGTTAATTACTCGGAAGAAAAGGGAGGAAGTTCGAAAACGTCTTCAGTGAGTTCTTCATCATTATCTGGCCGGTTTATTTTATCTATATTGTCAGTAGTGACCAAATCTTCTGCAATTTCACGAAGCGCGATGACAGTCGGCTTATCATTATTAGTTGGCACCAATGGCTCAGAGCCTAACACTATCTGGCGGGCACGTTTGCTTGCAAGTAATACTAATTCATAACGATTTGTTACATTATCTAGACAATCTTCTACAGTTACTCTGGCCATTAAAGTTCCTTTATTTTAATTGTTGTTTATAAATTTTCCAATTTTAAAATCGGGCATAATTCTACCTAAATCAGTCTTTTTCTGCCATCATTTGTTTAACAAAATTATCAAAAAAACTAGATTGGCGGTGTAAATCTGTCTTTGGGTTAGCAATAATATCGTTTAACTTTATTAATGTCTCTTCAAAATCATCATTTATGATGACAAATTCAAATTCCTTATAGTGTAAAATTTCTTCAAGTGCAAAACACATTCTTTGTTCAATTATTTTTATGCCATCTTTTTTACGATTTAATAACCGTTCTCGTAATGTTTTAATATCAGGGGGAAGTATAAAAATACTAGTCACATTCAATCCAGTTGTTCTAATCTTTTGTGCGCCTTGCCAATCAATTTCTAGAATAATATTCCCCCCTGCTTCTAATTTAGATTGCACTAAGGAACGAGACGTCCCATAATAATTACCAAAAACTTTTGCATATTCAATAAAGTAATCTTTTTTAATCAAATCTTTAAATTTTGCTGCCTTAACAAAATAATAATCTTTTCCATCAATCTCATTTTCTCTAGGTCGACGTGTTGTATGTGATGTTGAGATTATTAGATTATTATTTTTTTTTAATAATACTTTTACTAGTGATGTTTTACCGGCACCAGATGGCGCAGACAGAATAAAAAGATCTCCCTTCATGTGATTAATCATAATTATTCAATATTTTGGATTTGCTCTCTCATTTGTTCAATTAGTACTTTTAATTCAACCGAAGCATTACTTGTATAAATATGGTTTGACTTTGAGCCTAGCGTGTTAGACTCTCTATTCATTTCTTGCATAAGGAAGTCCAATCGTCTACCAATGGGTTCTTTCTGATCTATTACTCGTATAACCTCGTCTACATGAGCATTGAGACGATCAATTTCTTCTTCAATATCCATCTTCTGAGATAAGAAAAGTAGTTCTTGTTCAAGACGATCATCATTTAATTCGTTTGAAATTTCTTGTATACGTTGTGTTAATTTTTTACGAACATTTTTAAGTATAGTAGGCATTTGTTTGCGAACATTATTTATAATTTTTTTTATTTTAGAGCAACGCTCAGTAAGCATTTTCTTTATCTTTTTCCCTTCACGTTGACGTGTATCAATTACTATATTAATGGCTTCGTCTACTAGCTGAAAAAGCGATTTACCTATTTTTTCAACATCAAGGGTACTTTTTTCTAAAACTCCAGGCCAACGTAATAAATCGAGAGAATTTAATGGAGCAAAAGTTGATAAATTGGAATTTGTTTCTTCAGTGGCTTCAATTATATTTTTTAATAGTTCTTGATTAATTGAAAGTACCTCATTATATGTATTATATTGTTCGATACGTATATTACATTCAATCTTTCCTCTTTTTATTTTGTCTGAAATATGATCACGAATTTTTTGTTCAAGCGGCCTTAATTCTTCTGGTAGACGAATTGATATTTCTGAATAGCGATGGTTGATACTTCTAATTTCGCACGAGATCGAACTCTGACTATTTGAATCTTCAGCTCTACCATAGGCTGTCATACTATGAATCATTAAAATGTCCTTCTTATGTATAGTAGTTATTTACTAATAGTAACGTTTCGTTGCGAATAGAGGAAATACGTAGACGCATTTTATCGTTATAATACAACACTTTTTGGTAGGAGGCTTTTATGCGCTCAGATGGACGCATGCCGGACCAACTCAGAGCTGTCAGTATTACAAGGGATTTTACCTGTCATGCCGAGGGTTCGGTATTGATTGAGTTCGGCAAAACAAAGGTAATATGTAATGCTAGTATCGAAACTGGTGTTCCTAGTTTTTTGCGGGGTAAAGAAACAGGCTGGATAACAGCTGAATATGGAATGTTGCCACGTTCAACGAATTCACGTATGCAGCGTGAGGCAGCACAGCGTAAACAAGGGGGGCGGACGATGGAGATTCAACGGTTAATTGGTCGTTCACTCCGTTCTATTATAGATATGGATTTGTTGGGTGAAAATACTGTTGTTATTGACTGTGATGTTATTCAGGCAGATGGGGGAACACGAACTGCTTCAATCACCGGCGGATATCTTGCGTTGAATGACGCTATTAATAAAGCATTAGCTGATGGATTAATTACAAAAAATCCAATAAAGAAAATGATAGCATCTGTTTCTGTCGGTGTTCATGATGGCAATGTGTTATTAGATTTAAATTACGCGGAAGACTCAACTGCTGAAACAGATATGAACGTAGTTATGGATGGTAAAAATAATTTTATTGAAATTCAGGGAACATCAGAAAAACGTCCATTCACATATCAGGAATTAGAAAGCATGTTAACACTAGCAAAAAAGGGAATTACCGAATTATTCAAATATCAGAGAGATGCTCTAGGGAAATAAGATTGACAAAAGAAAAGATTGTTTTAGCAAGTGGTAATTTGGATAAGGTTAGAGAAATAAATGCGTTGTTGTGTAACACTACCTATGAAATTATTCCCCAGTCGAAATTTAACGTTATCGAAGCAGATGAAACCGGAACAACGTTTATGGAAAATGCACTGATAAAAGCACGTAACGCTGCTCGGTATACTACATATCCTATTATTGCGGATGATTCTGGAATTGAAGTCGCTGCACTTGAGGGCAAACCTGGTGTTCTTTCATCACGTTATGCAGGACTAAATGCTAGTGATGAAGATAATTTAAATAAACTTATCGAAAATATAAATGGATTAGACCCAAAAGATTGTCATGCAAGATTTATTTGTTCAATGGTTTTTTTAAAAAACTTGAATGATAGAGATCCAATAGTTGTAGAGGGAACTTGGGAGGGGTATGTAGTTACAACTCCATGCGGAGAAAATGGATTTGGTTATGATCCAATATTTTATATTCCGACACTCGAGTGTACTTCTGCTGAGTTACCAGATGATAAAAAGAATGAATTGAGTCATCGTGGTCAGGCATTAAGATTATTAATAAAAAAAATAACTGGCAAATAAAAAAATGTTTTGATGCAAACATTTCATCAAGCTCCACCGCTTTCACTTTATATTCACCTTCCTTGGTGTCTAAAAAAATGTCCCTATTGCGATTTTAATTCACATGAAGTGCCGGCATCAGGTTTCGAAGAGAAACTATATATTAATGCCCTAATAAACGATCTTAAGTTCGAACTCAATCGAATTGAGGGAAGAAAGATTGTTAGTATATTTTTTGGAGGCGGAACTCCGAGTCTATTTTTGCCAGAGTCGATTGACCAGTTACTTAATTCAATACAAGCTCAATTAAACTTTGATTTGGATATAGAAATAACATTAGAAGCTAATCCGGGTGCGGTAGAAGCTGCGAAATTTCACGAATATAAAGCTATGGGTATTAACCGATTATCTCTAGGTATACAAAGTTTTAACGACCAATCACTAACTTTATTAGGAAGAATACATAATGCCAATGAGGCAAAAAAAGCAATTGAACTTAGCAGGGAAGCAGGTTTTGAGAATTTTAACTTAGATTTAATGTTTGGCTTACCGAATCAGAAGATTGATGATGTACTAACAGATCTTAAGCAAGCTGTAGATTATTCACCTACACACATCTCTTGGTATCAATTAACAATAGAGCCAAATACTATATTTGGATCTAAACCACCAAAATTACCTAGCGACGATGTTATTTGGTCTATGCAAGAAAAGGGACAAGTGTTTCTTAAAAAAAATGATTTCGAACAATATGAAGTTTCAGCCTATGCAAAAGATAATTATAGATCAATTCATAATATAAATTATTGGCAATTTGGCGATTATCTTGGAATAGGCGCAGGTTCACACGGTAAAATTACAAGCATTATTAATAGTCAGATAGAAAGGTATGTTCGACACAAAATACCGGCACGCTATATTGAATTAGTTGATCTTAAGAACTCTATTACTGAAAAAAAAGTTTTAGAAACTAAGGAGGTTCCGCTTGAATTTATGATGAACGCATTACGTCTTACTGACGGCGTTACGGAGAATCTTTTTTTCGAAAGAACTGGATTACCAATAAAAACAATAGAGAAAGAACTAATGATTGCTAAAAATAGAAATTTACTTGATTACCATAATAAGAGAATAAAACCCTCTTTTCGGGGACATCGTTATCTCAACGACTTACTTCATGTGTTTATGAAATAGCAGGGCATCATTCTCCAATTATTTGCACAATAATTTCACGTATTCTAGCGCGGGTATCAAAATCAATAATAACTACTTGTTGCCATGCTCCTAATGTGAGTTTTTTTTCTAAAAAAGGTATTGTTAATGATTGTCCCTGAATTTGTCCACGTAAATGGCTGTGCCCATTATTTTCTCCGGAGTTCAATACATTATGTTGCCATTCCTTATTAGCGGGTATTAAATTTTTCCAAATTGATTTCGTATCCTTTCGTAAACCAGGCTCGTCTTCAAAAATCATCAAAGAAGCGGTAGTGTGCTTAACAAATATTGTAGCAGTACCGTTCTTTATTTCTATGGTAGAAAGTATATCGGATATTTTTTTTGTAATATTTGTTATTTCATCGTTACCTTGCATATCAAGCGAAAATTTTTCTGTGATCACTGGCATTTACTATCCTCAGTATTTATTGTTCTAAGAAACCTTAATTCTTCCTCTGATATATACCCATTACGCGCTTCCCTAAGGATGTCATCAAAAAAACCTTTGGCAATTAAATCATGAAGTGCAGATAATACTTTACCACTAATTCGGCCTTCATTTTTTAGATTCTCTTGGTAATCAAAAGCCTCTAGAAAACTTTCATTTCCACGATTGTAGTAATCTTTTCCGCGTGTTCTATTACTATATGCTTCTAGTTGTTCGCAAGCGACAAGGATTTCGCCAAATTCCCTTATCCAACCCGGAGCATTATCCATTTTCTCAGGATAATAATAATATAATGTTACTTTTTCCATCCAATCAGCCCATTCTATATTTTGTGCCTTTAGTTTTGGTTTTATTTTTTTAATAAGTCGAGATAAACGTCTTGCGTAACCCAGCCGCATCTCTACTTGTTCTTTTGCCCAATTAAGATTTTTAATCCCAATCTTACAGAGCTGTGAAGAATGCATATCCCAAAATGCCTCAGTTTCATACCCATATTTAGTTTTCGGGTATTTTTTACGCCATTCTAAAGGACGTGTTGGTATTTTATGAGTTTTAGCCCATGACCATATTTTGCCAAATAATTTTTGATCAAGACCAGCTCGACCTAGATCATGAAGAAGACAAGCAATTTGATATTCGCGAACCAATTTCTCATCATAACCAAGATGGATAGCAAGAGCCGCACACATTTTTGAAGTTCTAAGAACATGGTTTTTATCATATCCTTCAATTATTTCGCCTATCTTTTCTGGGTGTGGATAATCATAGTATTTTAGCAATAATTCCACTGTTGATTCTGAAACCAGCAGCAATGATTTTGATGATATTGAATTCATACCTATGAGTCTAAAAGAAAGGTAGAACAAAAGTAAATTAAATATAGTGATTGATTAATATATTTGTTATTTTTTGGTTCATTATGAAAAGAATAAATTTTAGCAAATACTTACTTTTATTAAATATAGTTATTTTAATCACTAGTGGATGTGGAGAAAAAACTACACCACTCCCCTTATTAGCTAATGGTTCTGTAATACTTGCTTTCGGAGATAGTCTAACCTACGGTTATAATGCGAACAGAAGTGAAAGTTACCCGGCGAAGTTAGAAGTTTTAACAGGGCTAAGCGTCATCAATGCAGGTGTTTCTGGTGAAGTATCGGAGCAAGGTTTAAAGAGATTACCAAAGGTTTTAGATGAGTATCATCCTCAATTAATGATTCTTTGTCATGGCGGCAATGATTTGTTACACAAAAAAGATTTGAAAGAAATGGAATCAAATATACGTAGCATGATTCAGTTATCTTTAGATAGAGGCATTCCAGTTATTTTACTTGGCGTCCCTAAGCCGGGTATCTTTTTATCTTCATTTGATGTTTATGAGAAAATTGCCAACTCAATGGACATTATTTTTATTGAAGATTTAATTTCTGATATATTAGGGGATAAGTCACTTAAATCTGATTCTATTCACCCAAATAAGAAAGGCTATAATGTAATGGCAGAAGAAATATATTCATTATTGTTAGATAAAGGTGCAATTTAATTAAAATTTAATAAATTTGATTTAGGATTATTTAAACTTATAAGGAGTGTTTAAGATGTACAATGAAATTAACGAATTTCTTTACCCATTTTTTCAAATTGGCTTTTTGTTATGTGTGGCTTTTTTAGTTATTTGGAATAGAATTTTAATATTAAGAGTCGTTAAGTTAAGGCGTGAAAAGAAAATTTCTTTAGAGTCAGGCGGTGATGAAGAATTAGCCCGCGCAATTAGATGCCATGGCAATTTTATAGAAAGTGTATCTATAGCTGTTATTATTCCAATCATTCTATTTTTTGAAAAAGAATTCGTTATTTTTAGCTTTCTCGCATTAGTTCTACTTTGTATCGGGAGATATACTCATTCCGAGGGGCTCAAAAACGTTGACGAGGATATCCAATATAGACGAAGAGGAATGTATTTTAGCCGCTATTCAAATAATGTATCACTTATTGGTGTTGTTTTTTATATTGCGCATATTGTTATGTCGTTTTGATACTTTCTTTGCAGGTAGAGTAAACCAATCATCTTTTGTAATTTCGTGGAAGTGATCAGCTTCTTCAATTATTAGCTTAGATGTTGTGCTTTCAACCGCAGCGATTTCTACACGAACACCTTCCGACTTTAAATGACGTACAAGTTCAATATAGTCTGCATCACCCGACATAATAATAATAGTATCAACTTTATCAGCAACTTGAATTGCGTTAATTGATAGCGGGATATCTGCACTTTTGTGGCAAGGCCTTACAGAACCATGATAAAAATTATGTAGGCGTTCTTGAAGTTTATTTGAAATGTGCTTTCCCTCTCGAAAATAAACGAGACGACTTAATCCACGGTTGAGTAATAATTTTGGTATTAATATATCAAAATTAAGCATTGTATTAGTATCGTTAGCTTCAGTATGGATACTACGTTCTATATTATTGCCATCAACTAAGATAGCAACAGACTGCGAGATTAGAATATTTTCACCATCATTTTGTGTTTCATTTATTTCATTCATAAACTTTTTCGCTCAAATTTATATTTTTAGGACATTTAATTATATGTTTGCTAGTTAATTTCTCGATTATCATCCTCTGTTTTAGTTTTTTTATTGTAATCAGTATCTTGTCGTTTTATGTTAACCGCATGTTTTTGTTGATAGATATCAAATACCTTTTCTGCAGTTAATCCAGCGCACATCATCGCTGAAACCAAAAAATGTAAAATATCGATTAACTCAACACGTATATTTTGCATATCAATCTTATCTTTGCTCCACCATTTCCATAGTAATTCATCATCTAGTTCGTATAATTCTTCTTTCATTGCCTTTGAATAGTTTACTAACCATTTATTAGGTAAATTATTCACCATCATTTCTTTATTATCAACAGCAGACATGATTGCTTGCATACTTAAATTATCACCTAAGTTATTTCTAAGATTATTATTTTTGAAAACATAATCATTGAGTTCCAATTGCATTTTAAAGATATCTTCTAACATACTTAGCTCCATTTCAGATTACATCTGTTCTAATATGAAATAAATTTAATCAGTATATTTAATACTATATAATTATATTTTTTATAGCTAGTTAAGTTTTCCCAACAAAATAGATAATTAATAAAGTAAATGCATATTGATAAACGTTATGTTGTGCACGGATTTCTGCCGGCCTTTTTTTCGGCTTGTTTTTTTGCTGTTATGGTTACCTGTATTAAGGCCGCATCTTCGGAATTACCAGCAATTCAGCTAGTTTTTTTAAGAAGTTTTGTGGGCCTAATTATCATTATTCCGTTTATTCTGCCTCGTGGGATTTCATTTATGAAAACATCGGTTTTTCATATACATATCTTTCGTGGTCTTATTAGTATTTCTGCGATGACATGTTTATATTTTGCCATTGCAAATATTGGTTTATCCGAAGCGACATTGTTAAATGCTGCATCTCCTTTGTTTATTGCCTTATTAGCGGCTCCAATTCTTAACGAAAGGATAAACACGAGAATTTTTCTCATATTAATCATTGGGTTTATCGGCGTATTACTTATCCTTAAGCCGGGCACTTCTATGTTTACATTTGCCGCTATTATTGGGTTATGTTCAGGTTTTTTTATTGCATGCGCAAAAATACTTATACGTTATATGGCAAGGACTGAGCCCGTTATACGTACAGTATTTTATTTTAGTATTTTTTCCACATTTTATTCTGGTATAGCAATGTTTTGGTTTTGGCAAACACCCACCATTTTTGATTTATCAATTATGATTCTAGCAGGTGTTTGCGCAACAGGCGGACAAACATTATTGACCTACGCTTTTACCAATAATGAAGTATCAACGATTTCTCCATTTACCTATGTAACGGTATTAATGGCGACGTTATTTGGCTGGATTGGTTGGAATGAAGTACCAGATATTGGGTCTGGCATTGGTGCAATTTTTATTATTGGTTCTTGCCTATCTCTTACACTTCAGGGCAAATTACCGACTGCTTGGAAAATGAAGTAAAGGTATAGTATAGACAATATTATTCCTTTGATTTTTCAATTACTTTCAGAATATTTTCGATTATTTTTTCGGGGGCTTCCTCATGTATGTTATGACCACTATTGTCGATTATTAAGTGCCAGCTATTTTTACTGAGATTCAGAAGATCTTTTTGCATATCCTGCCACTCATTTTCAAGAGATACTCCATTTAGTTCAGGCAATTGGCTAACTCCTCTTGATAAAACGGCTATGGGGATATCTTTTAATGGCCCCGAATGCTTAACTTGGTAAGCACTTTGTTTAAAATATTTCAGTTCAGCCATTTGTGCAAAAGTAGCTTTTCGACTCGAATTTAAAAAATACCATTTCTTTTCAAATTCTGAAAAATTTTCAGGAGCGATTGCTTTGCGTCCGGTAATAAGTGGTTTTTTACTTGCGTTATCTAATGCAGAAAGTCTGTATATTTGTTCAGGGTGGGATGAATCAACTAATACTAAACCCGCTACATTTTCTGGAAATTTGGCAGCAAAATAACGAGCTGTAAATCCACCAAAAGAATGACCAACCAGAATATAGGGACCGGGAATTTTTGCACGTTTAACAAGCAGTTTAAGTTCATGAACAATTGTTACGGTAGTTCTTTCACCTCTACCCGGGTCACTCCAGCCGTATCCAGCTCGATCATAAAGGCAAATACGGGCATCTTTAGACAGTTCTTTGGCTATTTTATACCAGCTAGCTGATGACTCCGCGATACCTACATCAACTAAAATTGTTGGTTTATTATCTCCAAGGCAGTCGACATACATTGTTTGGAAACCGATACTTATAAAACGGCCTGGCGGTTTGAAGGGTTTGTCATCATAAGCGCTTACAATACTGAAAGTTGATAGCGATAGAAGTATAGTATAAAAAATATTATGTATTTTTTTTGCTTTCATTAGTATTTATCTTTAATAAGTATCTAATATATAAAATAAATAAATAAATAATATATTGCTATGTACGAAAAAGCTATTTAAGGATATTTTTTTATTGAGGGGATTACCGAAGGTGATTGATTAAAATATTTTTCGGAATAAAATTAGTTCTTATATGACGAATAAGCCCACATATATTGAGGATTTAATTAAATCAAGACGTACGATTCATGATTTTATTCCCGATAAAATTCCTGATAAGGCCATAATCAAAGAGGCGATTAAAATAGCATGTTGGGCACCAAATCATCATCTTACAGAGCCGTGGTATTTTTATTTATTGGGCCAAGAGACGATTGACGACATTTGTCAACTAAATAGGGGAATTATGACAGATACGCAAGGAGTAGAAAGCGCTGAAAAAAAATTTAAGCGTTGGAAAAACATTCCTGGTTGGATAATTGTGACGTGTAAAAAATCAAAAGATGATATTACTTATCAAGAAGACTATGCAGCATGTTGTTGTGCTATTCAAAATCTAATGCTTTTTCTTTGGCATAATGATATTGGAACAAAATGGTCAACTGGCACAGTCATTCGAGATGATCGTTGTTATGAGATTGCTTGGATAGATAAAAAATTAGAAAATATTATAGGCTTAATTTGGTATGGTTATCCTGCAGAGAGCATTAATACTGCTAGAAAAAATATAGAGCAAGTACTAACCGAGTTGCCATAACTAAATTATTATTCACAATCTCTAATTTTGATCCATTTATCTTCATTAATCTCTAATTGGGATGCTTTTTTAAAATATTCATCACAGAGTTTTGCGTCAGGAGTTTCCGATCTGGACAATAACCAGATGTAGTTCAGATTAGGGCCTATGATAAGAGCCATTGTGTATGCTTTGTCTAATTTCGCTATATGGTATGCCCCATAGAATGGCCAGAAGAAAGAAACTTTTAAACTTCCAACATCTTTTTTGTCTATAAAATAAGCTCTTCCGGTAGCTTTTTTCCATTTGCCGTCAGCACTATTTTTTCCACGATTTACAACCTTAATTCCACCATCATCTCGAAGTGAATAATTTGCATATACGTCAATTAAGCCTCTTTCAAAACTATGGTCAAGCCTTGCTATTTCATACCACGTCCCGAGATATTTCTGGATATCGAAATTTTAGATAGGTTTAACACCAGCCAGAGTGGATGTGCACCCAGATAAACTAACTAGATAAAAAAGAATTAATAAACA
>Ga0163108_10001762_pt1 | contig 15774 bp, 10 predicted proteins | sample Fk1155metaG_FD_109644 | JGI IMG/M metagenome (GOLD analysis project Ga0163108, IMG submission 109644) | Marine microbial communities from the Central Pacific Ocean - Fk160115 155m metaG | ecosystem: Environmental > Aquatic > Marine > Oceanic > Photic zone | place: The Central Pacific Ocean...
CTTCCAACTCTCGCCAATCGATGCGGCCTTGCTTGTCGTAGCCCACGTATTCCGTGATCCCAATCGACTCCTGCCACGGCAAATCGTTGGAATGGTGCTCCATCCGGCTTCGGATAATCAAAGGGCGTGCGGCATCATCAATGTTGGCTTCACACCCGTATTGGCTCTGCAAGGTGTCAGGAATTCGGATGCCCATGCAGGCGATCAACTTGTTGATGGCACCCGTCGCGCCCGACCCTGAAAACACAACGGCGTCGTTTGAATTGGCATTGAGGGCCTTCCGAACCTTCTCGTGCGCTTCACGGTAGAGGTTGGTCATGTAGCAGCCGGTATAGCTGGCTTCCGTGTGGGTGTTCGCCATGTACGGCAACACTTCATCGCGAATCAAATCTTCGATGGGCGCAAAGGGCAAGCCCGACGCGGTTTGATCAAAATACCGCTTGCGGCGCATGCCGCCAGGGGTCGGAATTCGGGCGGTCCGGCCTATGATTCCGTTTCGTACCCAGCACAAAACCTCATCCGTGCGCACATCCAATGGTTCAGACATTCGGCCCTCCGGTTGCACAAACATAGCCCCTGTTCACACCTCATGCGTGTCCAATCCGTCAGGTTGCGGTATGAACAAGCATGTTTACCGCTGCATCCATAATTTGGTTTTTCGCTTGTTCAGGGTCCAACGGACCCCTTCCGGCTGACACCGTCCGTGCCATTGTCGATCCAGATCGGACGACGCATTTCTTTGATCTTCCCTTTCCAGACGACAGCATGCTGGATGCGGAGATGCATGTGGACTTGTCCGATTTTCCGCAAACCCCCAGCGAGATCACGCGCAATGTCATCGCTGGGTGGGCAAGCAGAATCAGCAAGACCAGCCAAGGTTTCGCCAACCATGGTGCCAGCTATTTCCGTTTTGAGGGACCCCTCGAGATCCCCTCTGCACTTGCGGGCCTGCCCACCGATCCTGTGGTGTTGATCGACGTCGACACAGGCGAACAAATCCCACTCGCTGCCCGATTCACAACCTCCGCATTGGATGACCCGTTTTTGGCGGACAACCTGTTGGCTTTCGCTCCTGCATTGGGGCACCCCCCACCTGCCGGAGCAACACTGGCAGCGGTGGTCATGGAAAGTGCAGGTGCAAAACCCGCAAAAGGCTGGTCACCCAATGATACCGTGGTCGAGGCACTCGGGCGGGCTGGGATCGAAGGGAATGCCGCCGTCGCGACAACATTCACCATCCAAGACACGACCGGTGAGCTGTTGGCGCTGTTCGATGATGTCGACGCCCGGCTGGGGAGCGATCCAGACTTCGGGAACGTGACATGGCGAAGAATGGTTCATGTGGACTTTGAACAAGGTGAAACCACCTCCGGCGAGGAGGCGACTGTCGTCACAGCCACCTTTGAAGATGGTTCCATCGATACCGTCAATATGTATGCCAACCCCGATGGCACACACACCCACGATCTGATGGATTGGCCGATGGCGGTCTATCAGGCCGAAATTCCCATCTACAACTACTCCGGCCTCGAAGACAGGCCCTATATGAGCCCGGGTGTGTCCCATCTCTTTGACACCGATGAAGAGTCCGGGTGGATCGATTTTGGACCCGACGGCGTGTTGACCGAACCCGATGTTGAGATGATGCGTGTGATTCTCTCCATACCAAAAGACGAGAATGGAGAACCGATCACCGATGCCCCGCTGGTCATGTACGACCATGGAACCGGCGGTTCAGCCATCAACTCCGTCCAGCGGGTGAACAAACATGATCTCGGGCACGAGGTGGCACAACGGTTCGCCGACGCCGGATGGGCGGTTCTTGGGCGTGATGGGCCCCTGTATGGCTCACGATTCGATCTCACAGATGCGGGCTTCTCAGGAGGCTCTCTCGGCTTCTACAATGTGGTCAACTTGCCCGCTTTTCGAGACAACCAGCGTCAAACCGCTGTGGATGGGCACACCCTGCTTCGGTTTATTCAACACGGGCTCAATGCTTCCATCGAAAACGGTTCCATCGATACAACCCGAATTCGACGCATGGGTCATTCACTTGGAAGCCTGACCTCAAACCTGGGGGTGGCGCCAGAACCTGATGCATACGAAAGCGTCTTGCTTTCCGGCACGGGAGGCGTGCTGACCCACTATTTTCTGGACACAGGCCTTATCGAAGATTTGGGCGACACCCTAATCAACCAAGTTTTCGCACTGTTTCAGGTCGACGACCCACCAGACCCCATCACCGCACCCGCTGTCTTGGGTGCGGCGGCTGGTTTGCCAGAAGAGGCCTGGGACAACATCGACAGGTTGCATCCAATGCTCACCATATTCCAATGGACCATGGATCCATCAGACCCCATGAGTGTGGCTCGAGACGAACAACTACCAGCCACCGTCTTGATTGGTGTCGGTGATCACCAAGTCCCCAACTTCACAAGCCATGCCTTGGCGACTGCCCTGCCCAATTCTCAGACCATATCGATCGAGGCGAGTTGGGACTATGACCCGCATGTGGTGCTCCACCGAGAGGTTCCTGGCTTCGAGGCCTTGACCGACTGGCTCAGCGATTGACCCAACTATAGGGCCCACTCCTGAGCAAACAACACGCGTTGTGTTGGATAGGACTGCAAGGCTTCTACCGATGGCCCTGGGTGGCCAGACTTGACCAGATCAAGGTGATACCGAAGGTTGGACTCAGACAAGCGAATATGATGAACAGTGACCTCGATTTTGGTGGCCGAGGCCGGGATACTCGGCGCCCAATCCAACCGCCGTGTTTCGCCAACATCAATGCGGTTGTCAGACACCTGCTTCGCTACGGGTGACCACTGCCAGACCTGGCCGATGGTTTCAGTCCGAACCAGCAATGGGTCACCGGACGGACCCAGTAGCCTCATGCGCACCTCTATGGACCGCTCTGGGTCACCGGTGGGCACCATGTGGCCCGCACGGGCGTTGCGCAGAGAGACCTGAAGCTGAGAGGCCGAAGACCACGTGGCATCGATATCAAGCCCATTCAGACCGGAGACCGGATCCGCATGGCCTTTGCCAATTCCACTTCCTGGCCAATCGTGACGGCCAACGGACCGAACCGGCCCTCCATCCACTGCCGGTCGTCGAACACGGGGCATGTGGCATGAAGAGCATGCTTGCGTGACGCCAGCAGCCCTTTTCTCTTCTCCTGTATTGAAATGACAGACCAAGGCTTCCTCCAGACGAGCGCGCGCTTGGTGACAATCCACACACATGGCATCGGTAGAAAGGTCTGCGTCATAGACCGTGGCGTGGGGTGCCTGAACGTCCGCATGGGCCACCGCAATGCCTTCGGGTCGCCAGTGACATGCCAAACAGGTCACGCCTTCCTGTTGGAGTTGAGCATCATGGTGAGAATTTGAAATGCTTTTCGGCTTGCGAAGTGTCCCTCCTTCTTGAACCAAATCGACCTGTTGATTGCTGAGGGGCGTGTGGCAGTTCAAGCAGAGCCAAGCCACTTCGGGATCCTTGTGTAATTCCGCCTGAAATTGTGGGTCGATCCATGCGGCCGCGTGAACGCTGGTACGCCACTCCTCATAAATCTTGGTGTGGCACACACCACAATCGGAAGCCTGTAAGCCCGCAAGCCCAAGGGCCTTGGCATCCAAAACAGGCGTTCTTGGTTTCTCCCAAACCCGAGACTCTTGAGCATGTACAAGGCCCAAACAAACAAAAACCCAAAGAAAGAACATGGTTTAGTCGAGCGCAAAGATGCTGATGCGACCCACGGTGGTGTTGCCCACCGAACACCCAAAAATGCTCCACACGAAAAACAATCCTGTACACCGCGACATCTTGTGCCTCTCCTCTCTCTCATTGTCCTTAGCAAAGCGTGCAGCGTCAATGAGAGACACAACAGACATGGAGGACCGGTATACTGCCCACCTATGCACTGCTCATTATTTTCAGTGGTCCTTCTGACCGCCATCGGCTGTGGAAAGAACAGCGCTCCAGCAGACGGGACCGCCACACCCTCCGACTCTGGGCACGCAGAAACTGAACCCTCCGATGAATGGGATGCACTTGATTTATCGAGCTTTCGCGAGCTCAGAAAAACCGAGTTGACCCAATCCGTTTCACCGACCTCGATGGCGCTGGATCGCCAACATGGACCTTCGTTATCGATTGATCCATCCGCAGCGATGGTGTGGGGCACCGATTCACTCTTTCTCCACGACCCAAGACCCGTTTGCATCGACAACACTGCGGTCCGAAACTCCTCACCACCCATACCCGGTGGAGACTGTCCTGCAGGAAAGGACAAAACCTCGCGGGGAGCCATTGGTACAGCGGGCCCACCCGTCGCGGTGGCCATGATCGAAGGAGGAGGAACAGCCGGAATTTTAGACACCCGGGGACAGGTTCACTGGGTGATTACCGACCCACTCGCCACCACTGCTCACGATTACATGCGCGCCACTCCAGGGCCCGTGCTCGATTTGGACACAGAAGAAATAGAACAGGCATCACTGTTCATCACACCGGATCAGATCGCAGTCGGTGGCGAAGGATCCCTGCACATCTTCGATCATGCAGGAGCGTTGTTGGAGGAGTTCGAAAGAGAATCACGCATATTGGATCTCGTTCGGCACGATTCGGCTTGGTGGACACTCACAGAAGAAAACGTGCATAGAAACGAAGATGAAGTGACCAGTGGGGGACACTCATTCTTTGTCCACCAAGAGAATCTATGGGTTGTGTCCGATGACACACTGAAGCAAATCACAGGAGAGGAGCAAACCATTTCCCTCCCAGGCATCCGTGGACCAGCGGTGAGCTGGGGCCAACAAATCTTGGCCATCACAGATGAGGGAATCATGGCCGACAATACGGGCGAACTCGTTTGGGCTGGCCAGGCCATAGACATGGACGTCACCGATGCGGAGGAGTTGGTCATCCTCCAACAAGACGGAACGATTCACATTTTTGTGAACGAATCCACCTATGGAAACGACACCAAGCTTCACGCATGGATATCTGCCTTCATTGAAAAACCACGAAAGGCCGACATCGATGTGCCTTGTCGTGGCGATGGGGAGACCATTGAACAAATATTGAATCAAGCCAACACCAACCTTGATTTGTTGTTGGATCTGCCAGCACCTTCAGCCTTGGGAATCACACCCGCACACTGGCGCCGTGCCGAAGAATGCGATGCAACCGATCAACTATCGGAACTGGTAAACGAACTGGAACTCGGTGTTCTCTTTCATGATGCACCGGAGGAATGCACAGGCGACCAAGCTTGCTACACGGAAGCATTGCAGGCCCACCTCAGCGTTTTCACTACCCAACCCATGTGGGTCAGCGGTCTCGGTTCACACACAGAACTTGGTATCGATTGGGTCCAGGCACTCAAAGACATCGACGCACCCAACCGCTTTTCTTTCTTTGGGATGTCAACGAGACCAGATGTCCCGCACGAGGGCGATATTCGCGCAAAGGACAGCTGGCCTTCCACCATGACGGGCCAAAGCCAAACCTGGGCGGTGGATGCCGTCGAAGACATCGTGGACGGACATCCAGATGGATGGTTAACGATGCTGCCTGGGGACAATATTCCCGCATTCAATCTCGGAAGCTGTGCCAACCTGTTCCTCAACGAGTGTCACCCATTGGGGCGCGGCAATGGGGATGAGATTGGCGAAGAAGACATTCGTTCTCTCGATATACTTCTTCATCGTGCGCTGGTTTCTGCACAGAGCAATGGGTTCCACACATGGAATTTCCACCTTCCGGATATTGGTGCTTACGACTACACAGACGGATGCGAATCAATCGATGGAACCTGGACAGGTGATGAATGCGAAGGCGCTCGAATTCAAAATTGGCTAATCGATGTACATCGAAGGTTCGCCACCCGCGGTTTCTTGGTCTGGGCCACACCCGGAACATTGGCGCTTCCATGACGAAGTTCCTCCTGCTGTTGTCCCTCAGCTGCTCAGAAAAGGGCGGGGATTCTGCAAACCCCACAGGCCCAAACCCGCCCAATAATGGTGCGGAAGAAGCCACCAGAAGAATCTCTGTTGCAGAGACGTCGAGCGGAAAATTGCTCATTACAGACGGGACCGGAGGCAACGTTGGTGGTGAAATCTGTTTGAGCGAACTGCATCCCGAGCACTGTTCGGGAAACACATCGCTGGAAAATCCATGCCTGATGTTTGGAACCGACATCCAAGAAAATGGCCATGTCCTGCTGACATACGCCCTGCGTGACCCATCTACGCCCGTGGCCCCAGGTGCCATATCAATGGTCTCCCCAACGCACCCACCCACCGTGGAATGGACCATCCATGCTTTGGACTTGTCCCCCGACATTCAAGTCCAAGAGCAGATCGACTGCACAAACGACCCAGCCACCCCGAGCTGCCATCTGTATGGGGCACACAATGCGTGGGTGCTCGAAGATGAAACCGTACTGGTCGCCGACACCAGCAATTCCCGAATCCTCTGGCTGACACCACCCAGCAGTGGGGAAACCGGCGTGGTGAACCACGTCCTTTCCACATCTCACCCCCAATGGGGCAAAGAGCGGTACCCCAACCAGGTCCAACCCCTCACGATCGGTGGCGAAGAACACCTTCTGGTCACATTCAAGGCGCAAGTCCTCCCTGGAAATGAACTCATCGACGAGGGGCGCATCGTACTGTGGAATGTCAGCGACCGAGAAACCCCCACCCGCGTTTGGGCCTTTCCTGAAGAGGGGGGCCTGGCCGCCGTCCACCAAGGCTGGATCGAAGACACGCCTGCCGGCATGCTCATGCTCTACGCACACAGTGCTGGGGCGGTGGTTGAAGACGATCCACACCGCTATGGCAGCATCGGCTTTGCGCAATTCAACGGAATTGAACCGCCCACCTACTTGGCAGACGGGGTCCTGCCCGAACCGGGCCTTGGATTCACCCGAGAGGTTGAATGGGATGAGGACAACGAAGCCTTGCTGGTCGTGGATTCCGGGTGTGAAAACTCACAAGATGACTGCGGCCGTTCTGGACGGGTCCTGCTGATCGAATTTCCCGAACTGAGCAGCAGCGAGAAAACCGGCGCATTCACGGCCGGCCATGAACATCAGACATTTGTCGATATGCAAGTACGAAATAACCTTATTGGCCGGTCGCTTCGATTCCCTTTCGAGGCCGATCCGCTCGCCGAAGGGGAGCTGGTCAATATTGGTCTGTGTGATTGAAGACTACAGTTTCTTCAAAATGTATTTCATCAAGTCTTCACGCTTGTGGAAGGCTTCATGATTGCTGTTCCGCAGACCCTTGTAATCGTTGTAGTGCGGGTAGCTCGTCTTGTCGCGTCTGGTTTCCATGGACTCGAAATCACCGGCTGAATTCTTCTCATAACGGTGGTTTGTTCCCCTATTGGTTTTCTTGAATTGCCACTCGTCGAAAGAAGAGCTGGATGACCCGGCCTCTTCCTTGGCCACATCCAAGGCGAACTCACCAGAAAAGAACGCGGCGTAGTCGGAACCAGGGGCAATGTCCTGCCAGTTGGACATTCGTTGGGCTTCTGGAAATGTGTTGGACACCCAATCTTGGGTGCTGCGTTCATTGCCCTCGGAATCCCTGAGACCAAGGTCGTGGGTGTTGCAGGCGCTGAACATAAAGCTATCGACCTGCGCAAAAGCCTTTGGAAATACGGTAGACAGCTTTTCAATGTCGCGAACATCCAATGTGTCGCCCGTCGTTTGATCACTGTCGTACTCGTGGTCACCATATTCGCCAAAAATATAGCTTGTACCTGAATAGTGATGACCCGATATAACGAATGAAGAAATCTCAAACTCACCTTTTTCAGCACGATTGAGCACGCTGATGAGTTGAAGCAACTCATTGCAAGCACCGCCACCGGAATGCATCAACTTGGCCGTGTCATTCTTACCCGTCATAAGCGCACGAATGACGCCGTCCGCATGGCCAGTGGACAGTCCCACATGGGTGAGGGCGGTTTTCCAGTCCTTGCGGATGCGATCAATGGCGGTCTTCTTCACCGACACATTGGCATTCCATTCCTCGTCTTCCATCAGGTGACTTTCGTTGGCTCCCAGGGTCAACACACGGTCACCAACACGCACTTGGCCGGATTCGAGTGTCGGGTCATCGTGCCACCAGGTCATGGTTTCAGCCGTGGACTCACCAAAAGCGTACTGCTCTGTTCCGGTGCCATCCGAAAATTTATCCGAAATGGGAATCATGGACTTCTTGCCCAAGCCCAACTGATCTGCCTTTTGTAGCGCTGCCAAGGTTTCCGGAATTTCATCCTTGTGATGCGTGACGCTGTTCTGCGTCAGGTACACCATGACCTGCTCTTTTGGCATGTCTTCCAATGCCGCAGAATTGCTTTCTATCGCAGGCGAACTGGTGCCTACGTCCGAGCGTAAACCCGAGCCTCCGATGTTGTTTCGCCGGCGAGCATAGTCAGACAATGGCTTTCCTCAGACCCAATCCTACACACCTTTGGCCTCAAGGACAGTACGAAAGCCCGTTTTTCTTTGATTCATTTCTTCCGTACTGGGGTCCAACGGTATAGATTCCGGGCGACACTGAAGCCCACCTGCACCAAGGTTTACCTCCCTAAGGATGTGTCCCATGAATCAGCCCGCCGACGACCGCGGAGAACTTCTCCGGTTGAATGCCGCCTTTTTGCTCATCACACCCCTGCTCGCCATCGCAGGAATGATCTGGTATTTCACCACCCAACCATTCTCATGGGCCCCCATTTTGGCCTGTGTATTGCTTCACATTGTGACTGGAATAGGCATTACAGCTGGGTACCACCGGCTGTTCAGCCACCGCAGCTACAAAGCAAACCGGTTGGTCACCTTTACTTTTGCCATCATCGGCGCGGCCTCTTGGCAGAACAGCGCGGTGGAGTGGTGTTCTGATCACCGTCGTCACCACCGAATGGTCGATACAGACAATGACCCGTACAACGCAAAACGCGGATTTTGGTGGTCCCACATGTTGTGGATCATGCACGAAGGGCGCTTCCACGGTGATCTGAACAACGTCAAAGATCTCTTGAAAGACCCGATTCTGGCCTGGCAACATCGCTACTATTGGCCACTCAGCATTGCGTTCAACGTGGGCGTACCCGTTCTTCTCGGAGTGATGACCAATGATATTGCAGGCATGCTCCTCTGGGCCGGTCTGATTCGCGTGGTCAGTGGCCACCACACAACCTTTCTCATCAACTCATGGGCGCACATTTTCGGTAGCCAGCCCTACTCCAACCAAAACACCGCTCGGGATTCGTGGTGGTTGGCATTTTTCACCTACGGCGAGGGGTACCACAACTACCACCACGCCTTCGAGACAGACTTCCGAAACGGGCGGGCTTGGTACCATTGGGATCCAGGCAAGTGGGCCATCATGGCCATGTATTGGATGGGTTTCGCATCCGACCTGCGGAGAATCCCTGATCACATGGTTTTGCGTCGCCGTTTTGAAGAAAACCGCACCCGCTTCTCCGACCACCTAGACTCTCTTGGTAAGGCGTGGGACACGTGGAAGGACGAGGTTTCAGAAAAGGCCACGGAGACCCAAAATGCCATGGCCCAACATTTGGTGCGGGCTGAAGCGGGCATTGAAAGTGCGCTCGCAGACTTGCGAAGCAAGCAGAGTGCATGGCAAGCCGCAATCAAGAACAATGACCTCTCCAAGGACCAAATGCGGAAGCTCCGCAAAGCCATGAAGCGTGCTCAGCGCTCCATTCTCATCGCCATTGCAGACTGGGAAAAAATGACCGACCAGTACGCCATGACCATGGTTGCTGCCTGAGCACATGCCCACACCGGATCCAAAAGCCGCTGCGACCGAGTTCGATAACTGGGCCGATGCTGGCCGTGCAGAATCGATGGCCGTTGGTCACCAAGGCGTAACCGAAGCCGCCATAAGAAACTGGGAACTCCATGGCGCGTCAACCGTCTTGGATGTGGGCTGTGGGAATGGATGGGCTGTTCGGGAATTGGTGACCCGCGGCGCTGGTCGCGGTTTCGGTGTCGACATTTCCCCACGGATGATCGAAAAAGCCCAACAAGCCACCTCAGGGGATGTACGGTTCGGCTTCCAGGTTTCAGCCGCTGAGAACTTGCCCATGGAAAATGGGACCATTTCTCACCTGCTGAATGTCGAGAGCCTCTACTACTATCCATCCCCCAAAGAAGCCCTTGTCGAATGGGCCCGTGTCACGGCAGCCGATGGCGTCCTGGCCATCGTTGTGGATCTCTACGAGGAAAATCCGGCCACGCATACATGGATCGATGCATTGGACATCGATGTCCATTTGCTGAGTGCACCACAAATTATGTCGATGGCAAGAGATGCAGGCTGGCGACAGGTTTCATCGGAACAAGTCTTGGACCCAAGACCCATTACGCCAAAAAAAGACTTCACGATCAGCAAGTACTGGCCCAGCTACGAAATGTACCTGGATTACCGTCAAACAGGGGCACTGGTCGTCCACGCACGACGATAAATTGAATGCAAGCAGACCCGGTACATCGACGCCAAACAGAGCCCCAGGTAAAGTAGACAGCATGAGTCGCCGAGCCCTGTTGATCCACGCGCCCAAGATAAATGACCAATTTGGTCCTCTGGGGGCCGCCATGTCCATCAACTATATGGCTGTCGGTTTGCCTGCGTTGGCGGCTGCCTTGGAAAATTCTGGCCGGCCAACCGAGATTCTGCACCTGGGTGTTCAACGACTGGCCGAGCCCGGCTTTGATTTGGCCGCCGATGTGGCAGAGAACCCACCACAAATCGTGGGGTTCAGCATGCATTGGCACCCCCAAGCGTGGGACACCATCGAGGCCATCCGCGCGGTCCGCCGGGGTGCGCCCAATGCCTTCATCGTCCTGGGTGGATTCACCGCTTCTGCCATGCATGTAGACATCTTGGAGACGGTTCCCGAGGTCGATGGGGTGATCCGCGGGGATGGGGAGGCTGCATTGGTGGCGCTGGCCGAAGCGCTGGATGAAGGGACACCCTTGTCGAGCGTTCCGAACCTCAGTTTTCGCAGCAAAGAGAAGGTGGTCGAGAATCCGATTACTGCAGTGGCAAATGCCAACGATATTTCGGGCTTGTTTTATGAACGCTTTGACTTGTTGAGACACGCCGACCGCTACATTCACGAATTTTGCGGGCCATTCTTCATTCCACACAAGAAACCACAAGCAAAACTGATGCAGGTAGGACAACGTTTGTTTGGCGGAGCCACCGGGAAAACGATGATTCTACCCGCCGGACGCGGGTGTTCGGTCACCTGTGGTTGGTGCGGTGGCGGAAAACTGAGCCACAAGAAATTCCATGGACGTTCAAACTGGTTTCAGATGTCCCCAGGCAGGACCGCCGCGTTGATCGCACGTTCGGTAGAACTGGGTTTCGGTGGCGTACAGGCATGTTTCGACCCCACCCCAAGCGATCCCAAACACTGGATCGAAGTTGCAGAAAAGGTGGGCGCTTCGGGTGTCCGCACCAACATGTACTTCGAATCCTATGCTGTGCCCCACCCAGACTTGGTAGACGCCCTGGTAAAACACTTCGACACTGTCTTGATTTCAATGTCACCGGAGAGCCCCGACGAAGCGGTTCGAAAGCGTTTTCGCCCCTTACACTTCAGCAATGATGATCTGGTCAACGCGGTGTCCATGTGTGCATCCAAAGGAGCGAACGTCATGCTTTGTTTCGGGCAGGGACTTCCCGGCGAAACACTGGAGACCCCCAAGATGGCCTCCCGCTTGGTGGGCCGTTGTCGAAAAGCCGCCCGCGGCGTGCGGCTGCAATGTCGTTCTTTTGCCATCGAAATGGAGCCCGGAAGCCCATGGGCCCTCAAACCAGAAGCCTATGGAATTGAACTCGAGCGCCGCACCTTCACAGACTATCTCGAGACACATGCGCCGGGTGCCTCCGGTGGGCTTGGCTACCGGGTCAAAGACGCGCCGCCCCAATTTGCGCAGATCATCAGAGAGGAAGCCTGCAAACAAATGTGTCCTCTTCCTCCCTCCCCACGCTTGGGGCACCTCACTTGCAAAGCTTTGCGAACCGTATCCCCCAACAGTGCTTGCTCGGGGTAGCCTGTGGGCATGCAATCTCCAGCACGAAGCGCCGGCCTTCCACCCAATCGGCCGCCTCGCATCCTTTTTTGCCGAACGCCACGGTATATGTGGCCCATCTTGTCGGAGGCAGACAACTTCCTGATCCCGCTCGGATACCTGTGCTTGGCCGCAGCCCTCCGAGAGTCCATGCCGGACGTCGAAATCAAGCTCATCGATTGCCCTGTCCAACAAATAGGCTGGGGCTCTCTGGAAGCGTTGATGCGAGAATGGCAGCCGGACATGGTGTGTGCTGGAGATGAAGCCATCTACGTGCACGAAACGGCCAAATTCTTCCGGACAGCAAAACGGGCCAACCCAGAATGCATCACCGTGGGCGGGGGCTACACGCTGCCGCACGTTCCGGAGTGGGCGCTCGGGCCCGGGGCAAGCGATTTCCTGGTTTTTGGTGAGGGTGAGATCACTTTCGCCGAGTTGGTTTCCACCCTTCGCTATGGTGGAGACCTCTCGAAAGTAAAGGGCTTGCGCTACCTCGACACGGACGGCACGGTCTTGGACACAGGCTTTCGCCCCCTGATCAAGAACCTCGATGACCTCCCGCTTCCGGCCTACGACCTCATGCCACGCATCTCGCACCGCAAAGGTGCGAGCCTGTTCCAAAACAGCTTCAACATTGAGAAGGGCAGGGGGTGCATCGACACCTGTAGTTTCTGCGCCATTTGGACCCAGATGGGCAGCTGGAAAAATGGGACCCCACGGCCTCGATATCGCGTGAAATCACCCGACCGTGTGGTGCAGGAGATGGAGATTCTTCATCGGCAATACGGCTACCACAACTTCATGTTCGTGGATGGAACCTTCAACATCGATCCTGATTGGAACAACGAATGGGCAGACAAGGTCATCGCCAAGAACTGGGATGACATCGCATGGTATGGCTTCTTTCGCGCGGACTCCTATGAACGCGAACACAAGATGGGTGTTTTCAAGAAACTCGTACAGACCGGCCTTCACTGGTATTTGGTCGGGGTGGAGCGGGAGACTGCAGACGACTATGCATTCCTGAGCAAGCACAACTACGACACCAACCTGATGCGGGCCATGTTCGAATCCTTGCGGGTCGACTACCCACAAGTGGTTCGACACGCGACCTTCATCATTGGGCTGCCCGAAGATGACCGACAGAAACTCGATCGATTGTTCGACTACGCCGTCAGCTTGCGGCCCGACTTCATCGCCTTTCAGACCATCAGCCCCGAACCTGGAACACCCCTGTGGAACCAAGCGATTGCAGAAGGGTGGTTGGAAGACAAGGGTATGGATGAACTCAAAGAGTTCTATTGGTGGCAACCCGTCATGAAGACAAACCACCTTTCCATGCAGGACATGCTTGAAGTCGCCAACACAATGAACCGCAATGTGTTCTCCAGCTATGTGCGCTGGGACACGCTCCGTTCACTGGTGTCTCCTTCTCGTGCACGCCGGGGCTACTACCAGTTCATGGTGGGTGTGGGTGCCAAAACCATGGCACAGCACATGTTCGATTCCGCCCGAGGCAAGACGTCCTTTTCGCACCTCAATGTGATCAAGGACATGGTCAAACCCTATTGGTATGACCTCTGAACAATGTGGGTACCAACGGACACCTCCGTGTATTCCTGAGGCTCCCCACCGAGGGGCGTAATGCGAACCCATTCGGCAGCCGGATAGCCAGCCAAACCAATCTGCAATCCGGGACCGGACGAGGAATAGGTCGTAGAAGGCAAAAACCAGCGCACCCGGTCCTCTCCACCCACACGCCATTCCACTTTGGTCCCGATGTCTTGTGCTGACATTTCGGGAAAACCCACCGTCACGCCGGGTCCGCATCCACCCGCACCCGCCCAAATCTGTACATACGGGTGCATAGCGGCGGTCATTCCCGCGGTCGCCAGGTCCGGAAGACCATCTTGGTTAAAGTCGGCGACCACCAAGGCCCGGCCAACATCACTTTGGTTAAAATTGAGCGATTCAGAGATGTCCGTGAAGGATCCTTCTTGGTTCCCCAAGATCATGTCCTGCTGCACACTGCTGTCATCCAGATCCGCAATGGCGGCATCCGAGGCCCCGTCGCTCCAGTCCCCAGGGAAACCCATCATCACAGGACCAAAAACAGTCGCTATCTCGTCCCAGCCATCCAAATCGAGATCGACAAAACTCGTTCCCCAGCTCGTGACATGCTCTTCCGATGGTTCGACAAAGGCACCGGCCGCGACCGCCCCATCGTAGAACTGAGCGGATCCCATGCCCATCAATAGCCGTGGGCTACCAAAGTCCGTGACATGAAGGTCTGGGAAGGAGTCATTGTTCGCATCCGACACCGACAAACCCATGCTGAACATCGCCAAATCACAGCCGCAATCTTCCGCCTCCGTGAACGCGCCCGTCCCGTCATTCAACATCAATGCATTCGGCTCAATGAACATGCCAAAATCATTCCCGAGAAAAATGTCCAAATCACCGTCGCCATCGGCATCCAAAGGGGCGCCCTGAAAGGTTGCTGCATCCGCCTGACCCACAGCAGGACCCACCTCAAATTGACCCCCTTCGTTGATGTAAAGGCGGTTCGGATCCGCCCGAACCGTTCGTGCACTCAACGCAGCGGTATCCGTCTCATCCAAGTCCAAGTGTCGGGCAACAAAGAGGTCGAGATCTCCATCTTGGTCTACATCGAAAACCGTGGGTGTTTGGCTCTCCCAATCCGAGTCGGGAAGTTCAATGGATTCAAACTGACCCCCACCTTGGTTGAAAAAAACAAGATCCGTAAAGCCAACGGAACGGGCCAACACCACATCCGGTCGACCATCTCCATTGAGGTCTCCCACAGCCAATGCATTGCCCTGTGGGAGCGCCCCTCCATCGAAGGTGATGCTGCTGTTCGGCTGCAAAGTGCCTGCAGAATTGACCAACGCGATGGTCGAATCGTAAGCCCCTGCGAGCAACAAATCCGTCTGTCCATCTTCATTCAAGTCCACAGCAGCCAAACCCCAACCACATGAGCCCAACACCGAAGGGTCCGTGGGTGATGCTGAAGCATAAAGTTCCGCGCGATCAAACCGTGCGACATCGATCAGGTTGGGGGCCGAACACGCCATGGGCGCTTCATCCTCGTCACCTGTGTCCTCTCCTTCTGGAAACGAACAATGGTCATCTGCATCCCGTTGGGTTCCGTCCATGCACGGGACGGAGGACTTGCCGGAACACCCCATCATCAACAATACGGAAAAGACTCTCATGGTGATTCCAATTGTGACTCATTCACAACGGCTGCGCGAACATCATCCGACAAGAACACCTTCGCCCAAGCCGCAAAAAAGAGTCCTGCACATGCAAACCCAAGCAAGTGGACCATTCTAATGGCCACCAACATCATCCCGGCGGCGGTCAAATCGACACCACCAGCCCCCGTCAAGCTGGCCACAAAAGCCAACTCAAAAGTCCCCAAACCACCCGGCAAGAACATGCCCACCAAGATGGCCAGACTGCCCGTTCCTTGCGCCATAAATAGACCTGGCCAGGCCGCGGACACGTCCATCGCATGTGAAATGCAGAGCAGGGCGCATACCTGAATCAATTGAATCCACAAACTCCACCCATACACACGCAACCATGTGCCAAATGAGGCATCTGCAACCCGCGACAAA
>Ga0163108_10001764_pt1 | contig 15772 bp, 17 predicted proteins | sample Fk1155metaG_FD_109644 | JGI IMG/M metagenome (GOLD analysis project Ga0163108, IMG submission 109644) | Marine microbial communities from the Central Pacific Ocean - Fk160115 155m metaG | ecosystem: Environmental > Aquatic > Marine > Oceanic > Photic zone | place: The Central Pacific Ocean...
ACACAAAGAAAAACCGCCACAGACTGGGGTTTCCAGTGTGTGGCGGTGTCTTGTGTGGTGGCGGACAGTTGACCATGTGCCGACTGGCCTCCCGAGCTCATGAGCACTGGCGCGGGTTGCTGCGGGTTCGCGCGCAGTTATCCGAAATTTCAGGACAACTGACTTCTATCGTCCATCGTTGATGTTGATGTCACCACTCGTTCAACAGCGATCCTGACTGTTTGAGTACCAAGCTTGCAGGCAGTTATTCGAAAATTTCGAACAACTGTCCAGCATTCGCCTTTTTGAGCATAGAGGTTGATGTACCACGTAGCCGTTTTCCCTCAGTGGTAAACCGGCGTCCCCCCGCCCAGGCCGGCGCTGTAGATGTGTGCGAACACGGCGCCCGCCTTGATGTTGATTTCGTCAGGGTCATAGGCGCTGGCTGGCAGGTGGGCATACAAGTGCTTGATGATCTCTGCCTTCATTTGCGCCTGCACGGTCGCCATACTGCGCAAGCGCTCCAGCGCGAAACGTTGATCGGCCAATTTGCCCAGTAAGTCCTTGGCGACTTTCTTGATCGCTTCACGATCACCCTTGGTGAGTGAATCCTTCTGAAGCAAGTCGAACACGGCCAGTTCAGTTTCGCTATCGAGCCCTTCGCGCAGGTAGCGTTTTTCCTCTTCGCTGCAATCGTCATTGAAGGCAAACAGGTCGTCCATCACCTTCTGTATTTCTGCCGCATCCTTGTCTTTGTTGTATTCCTGAACGATTTCCTGATAACGCTCATAGAGGTCCACACGAGTGGGGTTGCGCGCCACCATCGCAGCCAGGCGTTCCTCGATCTTCTCCATCAAGTTCATCGCCACGACATTCTTGAAGGGCGACTTCTCGAATTCGGCACGCAGGCGAGAAAAATCGATGTTGGAAAGGTCATACCGGGCTGTAGGTTCGCGCACTGATGGAGCGTCAGTTGCTACTGCCACATCTACCACGTCGTACAAATCTTGTAGCAAGCTACTGACATCCGGTGATACACGCGCATCCTGCATCTTGTTGTAGATGGCAGTGACAGCACTCTCCACCGCATCGAAATCAAACAGACCCGGATGCGGGAACAGGCCGCGATGGCGCGCTTGCACATCCTCAACAATCACCTGATAGGTCTTGCGGCGCTCGTCACTTTCGCAGAGAAGGTTGACTGCCACCAAGATCTGCTTTTGTTTATCGAAGCCTTTGGCATTGACCAATTCGTCAACATCAAAACCCAGATCCATCAGGAACTCCGTCGCAGCCTTGAGGCTATCGGCATATTCCGCCAGAGCCTCCGCATCGTCCCGCACCGTATCCTGTTCGGCCTCTCCCTTGCCCGTGCCAGCACGATCACCCTGGGCAAAAGTCGCCAGTGCCCGTCGCAGGCTTTTGATCATGCCGTTGTAATCGATGATCAGTCCATGCTTCTTGCCACCGCCAACCCGATTAACGCGGGCGATGGCCTGCATCAGGGTATGGCCCTGCATCGGCTTGTCCAGATACAGAGTGGCCAGGCATTTGACGTCGAAGCCGGTCAACCACATCGCGCAAACAATCGCGATGCGGAACGGGTTGTCTGCCTTCTTGAACTCCTTTTCCAGGTCGCGTTTGACCATCTTTTCGCGGTGCGGCGTGATATCCAGCGGCTCATCACGGAAATTCTTCCACTTGGCAAACTCCGCGATCTCGCCTTGCTCCTGTGAGACCACCACACAGCACTCGGTGGCTTTCATCCACTCCACGTGCTCCCGTCGCTGCTTGAGGAGTCCGGTAGGTGCTTTGCCCTTTGCTGCGAACAAGGCTTCTTCGGCCGCCACCGCCGTTTCCAACTGGGCGGCTTTCTCCTGCCACTTGGCCACGATCAGATCGTGCATCTTCACGCAGGTGATCTTGTCCAGGCACACCATCAAGGCCTTGCCACCCCCGTTTTCGACCACGCGCCAGCGCTGGTGAAAGTGGTCAACAAAGTCTTGCGCCACCTTGTCCAGTCGCGTGGGTGATGTCAGGATGGGGTAATCACGTGCCAATTCCCGGTAGAGCTTTTCCTCTTTTTCGTCAGTCCACGGATCATCCAGCGTGGCCGCCTGCTTTGCCGCTTCGATGTGCTGCGCGATGCGTTCACTCACCTTGGGATCGATGATCTTCAGCTTTTCGCCAGCGTTCTCATAGAACAAGGGCAGCGTCGCACCATCGGCCACCGCACGCTGGAAATCGTAGATCGAGACATAGTCACCGAATACCTCCCGGGTCAGTTGCTTCTCGCCGGCGTCGATCAACGGGGTGCCCGTGAAGCCCAGGAACTTGGCGTTTGGCAGTCCTTTGCGCATATTCAGCGCCAGCCGTCCATACTGCGTCCGGTGTGCCTCGTCGCTGATGACGATAATGTCATCACGGTCGGAATAAGCCTCCGTGACGCGCTCCCGATATTTTTGGATCAGGCCGAACACATAGCGGCGGTTCTGGTCGCGCAACATCGACCTCAACGCAGCACCATTCTTGGCTTGATCGGTTTTGCTATTGGCACGCCCGCAGTTGGTGTAGGTCGATGCAATCTGATCATCCAGCTCGGTACGGTCGGTGATGACCACGAACGACCACGATGCCGACAGTTTGCGATGGATTTTTTCGGTCAAAAACACCATCGAATACGACTTGCCCGAACCCTGGGTATGCCAGAACACGCCCAACTGCCCGGCGGCGACCTCTGCCTGAATCTTGGGGTCGGTGGAGGTCAGCCGGTCGATCACGCGATTCACCCCGAGGTACTGGTGGTTGCGTGCCACGATCTTGTGCGTGCTGCCCTCAGAGGCATCAAACAGGATGAAGTTCTCAACGATATCCAGCAGGCGTTGCTGCTGCAGCATGCCCTGCAAGAGAAACGGCAGCAGGGGCTGGTCCTTGCCGGGTTCCGGATCGTCCTCGTCGAGTCGCTTCCAGCGATAGAAATGCTCCTTGCTGGAGGTCAACGAGCCGTACTGCGCGTCGTGGCCGTTGGAAATGATGACCAGCGCGTTCCAGTGAAACAGATGCGGGATGGTGTCCAGGTAATCGGCGTAGTTTTTCTTGTACGCGCTGTCGATGTGCACCTCGAACCGCTTGAGCTCGATGAACACAAGGGGCAAGCCGTTGACGAAGCCGATCACATCCGGGCGACGCAGCCACAATTTGCCACGTACCCACAACTCACGCACCGCCAGGTAGCGATTGTTCTTGGGCTCATCAAAATCGATCAAGCGCAAGCGTTTGTCGACCAGCCGACCCGCAGCGTCGCGGTATTTCACCGGCACGCCATCGCGCAACAGCTTGTACTTTTCCTCGTTTTGCGCGATCAACGATTTGGTGATGTCATCCTGAACCACCAGCGCCAAGGCATCCTGATAGGCCGCATCGGGCAAGCCCGGGTTCAAGCGCTTGAGTGCTGCCAGTACATCCCGGGTGAGCACAACTTCCGCATCCGATGCACGGCCCAGCAGACTATCTGGCCCCCATCCACCTTTGGCACCTTCATCCTGCGCAAACACGCTCTCCCAGCCGAGCTGTTGTTCCAGCAGTTCCGCCGTGGGTGCCTGAATCAACAGGTCTTCGGAATAATCCTTCTTGGCCATCGGCCCCCCTGTTTCTTGTTATGGCGTGCCTGGCTTTGGGTCCTGCCAGATGGGCAGGTTTTGCCGGTTGGCGGGAAAGTCCATGGCCGCTACGGACACACCGTGCCGGGCGATCAGACCTTTCAGACGACTACGCCAATGATGCTGTGGCGCGATCACATCCATGCAATGCAGCAGGATGACCAGTGCGTTGTAAAGCTTGCGCGAACCACCATGGAACTGCGCCGCCAAACCGGCCGGCTTGTTGCGCGGCAGCAGCGGTGTGATGGTGAACTCGCGGTTCCACAAACGGCTGTGATGCGCGCAGGTATTGCGCACCAGTGAGAGGTGCCGCAGCCAGGATTCGAGCACCTTCTCGTCCACGCCATAGGCAGCAGCGATGGCGCGGCGCGTGGGCATCGGCTTGAGATTGTTGTACCAGCGCGAGAGCAATCCCAGCGACATCACCTCACACACGGCCCACACCGGCGGCAGGCTTTCCGAGTAGGTGTTCTGCAAATGCTTGATGAAAGCCTCGTCAGAGCGGCCCACTTCATCGCTCAGCTTGTCGAGGTTGGTTTGCCAGAGATGCGGCTTGAAGGCCAGCGTGACATCCAGGTGGGCATGTGGGCCATGCTGGTGTGCCAATTGATAAGCCCACTGGCTACGCACCGACACCTCCACGCGCTCGATGGCGTCCAGCACCAACAGGCGCAGCTCCCGGTCGAACACGTAGAGGTCCAGCACCTGCGCAAAGTGGGTGCCGGGCTTGAAAGTGTGCGTGGCGTGGTCGGCTTCGAAGGGCAGCCAGTAGGCCCCAAGCCGGTAGTAGTTGAGGTGCTGCAGGTAGAACTCGGCGGCGGCCGGGTCCTCGATGACCATGCCACGCTGCTGAAGCAGCGCCACTTGTTGGGCGTGGGTGGTGGCAGGCTTGGCGAAGGGGCGCTTCATCGTGCGCTCCCCAACCCGCAGTGGGTTGCTGATTTCGGGCGCACAAAAAAGTAACCCGCCGGTTTGAGGATACGCTCGCGCGCATAGCCTTGGCGGGTTTTGTTAGGGCGCAGTATACGCGCAATGCGCGCGTTTTGGCAACCCAACCGGCTGGCAGTGGGTAGAAGGTCGGGGGCAAACGGGGCGGTATGCAGGGCTTCGATCACGGCTGTCCGCCTCCCAGAACGAACTTGGCTTTTTCCACACGCAGCATCTCGTAGGGCGTCATGAAGCGCAGCCCCAGTCCGATGCACACATTGGGAATCTTGATGCGCTTGACCGAATTCGCGGCCACCTCGTGGGTCACCACGATATGCCCGCCTGCAAGGGCATGTGCCACCAGGTAGAAATCGGCCACCTGCAAAAAGGTGTTGATGGCCGCAGGTTCGTACTGCTGGCCAGTCACCCAGGTGCTCACCTTGCCGAACTGGGCGGCCACAGCGGCATCCGTTTTGCGGAACAGGCCATTGCCGTGGTCGTGCATCCACTGGGTCAGCTCGTCCGCGCCGGCGGCGATCTCATCGGCCACCTTGTCGATGCTGAACACCCGCCCGTCGGCGTGGCCGTCGATCAACCACTGCCAGAACGCCGGGCAGAAATCCAGACCGTAGTGCAGGTTCTTTGCCTGGATGAAGACGTTGGCGTCCAGCAAATAGCTCATGCCATCACCCCCAGCTCGCGCGCCGCTTCATAGAAGGTGGCGGTTTTGCGCACGCCCAGCATGCGGAAAGCATCCTGGAACAGGGTCTGCCCCTCCAGTGTGCTGGTCACAATCGCGCGGGCAAAACGCTTGCTGGTGCGTGCGCTCAAGGTGCGGTAGAAGTCGCCACCGCCGGTACCGTGCCGCTCCAGTGCACGCAAGCGGGCATGTTCATCGCGGTAGTGCTGCCACAGCCGGGCCTGATCCAGAAATCCGGCATCGAACAAGCGCCGCAGGGCCACCAAGGTGCTGACCTTGAATTCCCGTGCCAGCCGCTGGATTTCATCCGGCACAGGCGTGCCGGGTTGGTAGGCCACACGCAGCGCCTCCAGCGGCATCAGCAGTTCGGCAGCCACCTGGTTGCACCAGCGCTCAATGCCCTGCTCGGGCACCTGGCCTGCCTCGGTGTCCGATACGCCGGTCGCGCCCAGCCACAGGTGGGCCAGCTCGTGTGCCAGGGTGAACATCTGCGCGGCCTTGCTGTCCGCACCGTTCAGGAATACTAACGGGGCCAGATCATCGGCCAGCGCAAAGCCGCGAAACTCCCCCACATCCAGCTTGCGGTGGCTGTTGCTGCCCACGATGCCACTGGCCATCACCATCACCCCGGCCTCTTCGGCCTTGGCGATCAACTGCCGCAGCGCGTCCGTCCAGGTGGGCAATTGGCGTCGTTCTTGGGTGGAAAGCTTGAGCTCCACACGCATGCGCTCGGCCACGGCCTGCGGCGCTTCGTTCACCTGCGCGCTGCCAACAAAGGCCAGACGGGCAAGGCCGTGCACACGGGCATAGTCGCGGTACCAATCTTGCCGCTGCTGGCACAGATACAGCGTGTCCAGCAAGGCGCTGCTCGGCTCGCGCAGTTCCTCGTCGCGCAGGGTGCGGAAATCCGGCACCGGCAAAGCCAGCGCGGGCGGCTCGGGCAGAAAGAAATAGCCGATGGCGGTGTGGGTCAGCCGCGCGAAGTCTTCCAACTGCTTGAGCGTGGGCTGGGCCTCGCCGGTTAACCACAGGGGCCACTTGCGAAAGCGCGCCGACAAATCTTCGTCGTGCAGACGTGCCCGCTGCACGGCCCAGCGCAGCACCGGGATGGAAGCCGCGACTGTGGTCACGCTGCGACCTCAGCAGGCAAGGCGATACCGGAGACATCAAGCTGACCGGACATCAGTTTGGGGAGCAGACGGTCGCGTGCTTTGGTCAATTCTTGATTCTGTTTCTTGATCAATCGAACCTGCTGAATCAAGGGGTACGTTTTATCCTCATAAAATTTCAAGAGAGCATCGGTTGGCCATAGCACTGGCAGTGCCCGGAAAGTCTTTTTCGAGAGCTCTTTGAAGGTCGCTCCCGTTGCCAATCCGATCATTTCTTCGACTCGGTCCAGCAAATTGAACAGCAGGAACATCCGAGCACTATCTTGCTTGGGCAATACAGAAATAAACCCTTGGTTCGTGCAGGCGGGCTTGTCCATCAGCGCGAAGAAACCAATCGATGCGCGACTGGTCATCAGGATCGTTTCAGGTGGCACCAGTTTGGCCGACGAGTTGGCAAGACCGGCTTCGGTGATTTTCTTTTCCGAGTCGAGCATCACGAGGCAATCGTTCCGGGTCACGTCGGTAGGCGTCACCCATGTCACATCACCACCCCAATACTCAGGGCGCGCCGTGGATGGTGTTCCACCGCCCACTGCGTCACAGACATCACCCAAAGTCAGCGATAACCACCCCGCCGGCACCCCATCCTTCACCGGCACCGATTCATGGCCGGGAAAGCGCAGGTGCACGAACCACTCGCGGTAGAGGCGGCGGGCGGCGTCTTCGAGCAAGGCGATGCGGCGCTGGTTGGTGGCGATCAGGTCGTCGTACAGGGCAACAACTTGGCGAATCGCGATCTGCTCGTCAAGTGGTGGCACATGCACCTTAATCAATTTCAAGTCGCTGCCACGAATCCCTTTTACGGCAGCACCTCCAACGATTGCTCGAATTCTCGATCGCCCGATTGGGGAACGAAAGTAGTTAAAGAAAAACTCGGGGTCGGCAATCGCTCTATCGAGACGAACTCGAATGATGGACGATTCAAAGGTCAGTGGCCCGGCTGGCTTGTAAACGATGGAGCACTTGCCCGCACCTTCTTCAACAAGTGAACGGCGGCCGAATAGCAAATCGCCATCGATGAGGCCACTTTTGTCCATTTCTGCATCGGACATCCGAATCAGAGACATTGGCTGATTGCCTATCCGGTTAAACGCAAACAGCTCCCCCATGTTGACGATGGGCACCCCCGAACCGTGGTGATCCTTGCTCTTGTAAACACCATTACGACTTGGTGCTGCGAAGAGGGATTCAAAGTCAACTTCGGGCCAGCTCATCCCAACAACTCCTCAAAGTTGCCGGCAATTCGCCCTGCCAGTTCCACCGCCTTGTCGTTCAGTTCCGCCAGTTCGGCATGGATGCCGCGCAGGGTTTCCGCAAAGTCTTCTTCATCGTGCTCTGCGGCGGCTGCCACGCCCACATAACGCCCCGGCGTGAGCGAGTAATCGTTGGCGGCGATGTCCTCCACGCTGACGGCCTTGCACAGGCCGGCCACATCTTCAAACAAAGCCTGTGGAAAGCGGCTGTGCAGCCAGTGCACCTGATGGATGAAGTAGGCGGCCTGCTTGAGGGCGTCGAGCACCGCGTCGCGCACGGTGGGGGCTTCGTTCTTTTTGCTGTCGGCGGCCAGCAGGGCGCGCTTGGCGTCGCGGGCGGCTTTGCCGTCGAAGGCTTTGCTCTGACGGGCGCGCAGCTGTTTTTCTGCCGTGTCTAAGAGCTTTAACCATTGCTTGTGGCGGGCTTCGAGCAGCTTGGCCGTCGCTTTGAGTTGCGGGGCCAGGGCATCGAGCGTGGCTTGCAGTGCCACTTGTGCGGCGTGGTCGCTCAAGTCTGCCTGCGCAATGGCGGCGCGGCTCTGGGTGCAGGCGGTGAGCAGCGCGGCAATGCTGTCCGCCACGTGCGTGTCGGCCTGGGCTGCGGCCAGCTCGGCTTTGAAAGCATCAAGCTGGGCCTGAGAAATCTGCGCGTCCTCGGCTTGGTCGGCGTTCAATTCAGCAAGCGTGGCCTGGCTGGCAAAGGCTTGCAGCGGCACAGCCAAGGCCTGCACGGCGGCGGTGTCGGCCTCGATGCGTTCGGGAATGGCGGCCAGCCAGTCATCCACTTGCCGCTGGTAGCGGGCCACCAAGGCGACGAATTTCTCGCGCTCGCCCCGGTACAGCCAAACGATGGCGTTGAGGTTGGCGAGTTGCTCATCGGTGAATACATGGGAGCGCGCCGAGACCACGTGGTAGACGTTGCGCGCGTCGATCATCAGCACCTGGTCTTGCAGATCCTGCGGCTTGCCTTTGTCGAAGAACCACAGGGTGCAGGGCAGGCTGCGGGTGTAGAAGAACTTGTTGCCAATGGCCATCATCACATCGACGTGGCCGGTTTTGACCAGTTGCTCGCGGATGTCGCGGTCTTTGTTGCCGGCGTCCGAGGCACTGGAGGCCATGACGAAACCGGCGCGGCCAGTTTCGTTCAGGTAGGCGTAGAAGTACTGAATCCACAGGCTGTTGGCGTTGCTGATGGCACCTGTTTTGGCATTGGTGCCGGGCAGGCCAAAGGGCAAGCGCCCGGCCTCATCCACCTGGGCTTCCACCTTTTTGGTATCCACCCCGTCCACGTTGAAGGGTGGGTTGGCCATGACGAAATCGCACTGGCCGATCAGGTGTTCAGCCTGGTCGTAGAAGGTGTTGCCCTGGCGGATGTTGGAGGCATCCAGCCCGTGCACCACCAGGTTCATGCGTGCCAGTTTGGTGTTGGTGTCGCTTTTTTCCTGACCGTGAAAGGTGACGGAATCGTTGACCACGGCATGACGCACATCTTCGATGAAATGGCCGGTCTGCACGAACATGCCCGCCGAGCCGCAGGCCGGATCGAGCACGAGGCCGTGATCGGGCTCGATGACGTTGACGATCATGCGCACCAGCGACGGTGGCGTGAAAAATTCGCCGCCTTCCTGCGCGCCGCTCATGGCGAACTTGTTGAGGAAGTATTCGTAAATGCGCCCGAAAACATCGCCGGTGGCGGCCTTGATGGCGGGGCGGTCGAAAATCTTGACCAGTTCGGCCAGCAGATCAGGCTCGAAGGCGGCATAGCCACGCGGCAAGGCACCGGACAACACCGGGTACTCGGCCTCGACCGCGTCCATGGCGGCGTCGATGATTTCGCCCACCTTGGCCCCTTGCGGCAGGCTGACGATGCGGTCAAAACGCGCCACCTCGGGCAGATAGATGGCGGCTTTGCCTTGAAAGCCGAGTTTGATCAGTGCTTCGCGCTGGGCGGCGGGTACTTGCGGCGGGATGTCGGATTCGATTGCGGGCAGGTAGGCCTTGAATCGGTTATCGGCGTGGCGCAGGAAGATCAGGCCCAGCACCGGCATCGAGTATTCGGCGGCGGTGAGCTTGGAGTTGGCGCGCAGCTGGTCAGCGGCTTCCCACAGTTCGTTTTCGAGTTGCTGCACGTTCATGCGTTGTTCTCATTGTTCTGTTCAGCGGATGCGCTGCTGTCTTCATCCGCGCCCCCGGCACGCACCCATTCATCCACCTCGGAGAGCTGGAATTTCCACAGCCGCCCGATCTTGTGCGCGGGCAGTCCTTTGCGTTCACGCCAGCGGTAGACGGTGTCTTTCACCACGCCCAAATGCCGGGCGACATCGATGGCAGTGACCCACGGTTCGGCGTTCATGGCATTGGCGCTCACAGAGGCATCAAAGTCGTTTTAAGTCGTCATCAGTCTACCAGACGGCCGCGGTGGCGGCCACCTTGAAATGGCTGTGATTGACGGTGTGGCGATTGGGGTAATGGCTGGCACCGTTACCCCATTTTTGATGGTTATTACCCCTATCGCTTGGCTTCTTGATCGTTCAGCGCGTGAATGGTGGCGTCATCAATCAACCCGGAGCCCACCATGAACACCCAGACCACCGCCATCGACGCCTACCTCGCCCGCGCCGCAGACATCCACATCAAGTTCGCCCGGCTGCAGCAATTGGCCGACGATCACTTCGGCCACGACCCGGAGGCCATCCACTGGGGCCACGTCGGTGACCTTGGCCGGGTGGATCAGGCGCTGGATGACCTGCTGGCGATCTTTGACGGCCAGGCCAAGTGACGGAGGCCATGATGGAGACCCTGCTCAAACTCTCCCCAGCGCAAAGCCTGCTACTGCGTACTGCGGCCCGCCGTGCCGATGGGCGTGTGATTCCGCCTCACACCCTGCGCGGCGGCGCTCGGGCCAAGGTGCTGACTGCACTGCTGCAGCGCGGGTGGATCGAGCCAGCCGGCGGCGGCCACGTGCTGACCGACGCGGGCTACGCGGCCATCGGCCAGCAACGCCCCATGCCGCCGGATGATGTCCAGCCGATGGACACCACCGACGACCTCCAACTTCTGGATGGCATCCCGGTGCGCCCCGGCTCCAAGCTCGCCGCGCTGGTGGTGGCGCTGCGCCGCCCGCAGGGGTCGACCAGCCTGCAACTGATGCTGGCCACGGGCTGGCAGCCCCACACCGTGCGTGGAGCCATTTCCGGAATGCTGCGCAAGAAACTTGGCCTGAACGTGGTGCTGGCGCACAACAAATCCGGCGAGCGGGTGTATCGCGTGGTCTGATCGGCGGCCAAGGGTGTCCAGTTTCTGGAGGTCCTTGCCGATACCAAGGTCTGACGCAGTTCCACGTAACTCTCTACACGCGTGCGCGTGTGCGCGCCTCACGGAAAGTTATGACAACCTGTGTCCGATGCGTCAGACGTTGCGCAAAGGCTCGTGGGCCGATTTCTGCAATCCAGCCAACGAATCGACTGCAAACCCGCGCCAGCATTGAGTTTTCTATCCTGGCCGTTTTTCGTTTCGCCTGGGTGCAAACCTGCGAGCCGGGTACGCACGAAGGTTCGCACCTTCCGCGTTGCCGCCATCCCGCACAGGCGCGCGCTGACCGGGCTTTCGGCCCGCTTGCCCACACTGCCAGGTGCGAACCGCAAACCCTGCAAACCTTGTTTCCTGGCCAGACGGTGGCGAGATGCTGCGCTTGCGCCCTCCGTATTGGAATATCGCCAGTAAGGACCCCTTTTACCTGGGGCATATGTGCATGCGCCGACCATAACAATGGCGGTGACCATCACTACCGTCACAACCATCACGGTCGATGGCCCGCTGTGACAGTGGTGATGGTTGTGATGGTCGTCGCTTATTGTTTACACAGGCGAAAGCGCAGATATCTCCCGGCGGTCCGACCATCACACTGCGTCGGGCTCCTGCATCCACGCCGGGATGTCGCGCTGGCCGTGAAGTACGCGCCAGACGTCGATGTGATCGGGACGCTCGACGTAGAAGATGATGTACGGGTAGCGCGTCAGCGGCCAGGCGCGCAGGCCGGGCAAGTTGAGTTCGTGTGCGTAGCGGGGAGAACCCGTTGCCGGATGGCGGGCAATGTGGCCGTAGGCCTTCTCCAGCGCATCGATGAAGCCAAGCGCCACGGCCTCATTTGCTTCAGTCAGATAGTAGGTAACGGCCTCGTCAACATCCCGGTTGGCCTGCTCACGCGGGATGACTGGCTTGGCCTTCACGCCTTGGCAGCGGGCTTGCCGGCCTTGCGCACCCGATCCCGCAGGTCTTCGAAGTAGCTGGCATCGGCATGGGCCGCCGGGGCCGAGGCTGCTCCGGCCAGCAGCAGGTTGCGCAGTTGCAGGCGGTCTTGATCCTTGCGGATCAACTCGCGCACGTACTCGCTGCTCGTGCCGTAGCCGCGCTGGCTGACCTGTTCATCCACGAAGGACTTCAGGGTGTCGGGGAGAGAGATGTTCATCGTGCTCATGGCGCAAGCGTAGGTTCTTTGGCAAAATTTGGCAAGACGAAAATTCCACCATACCGAAAAAAGGCATCCATGCCCAACCCAAACAACTGCCTGCGCTACTGGGACCTGGCCGACCACATCCGCATTGATGACGCGATTGCCCTGTGGTGCGGCGTGGAGCCTGCCGAGCTCGCCAGTCTGAATTTCGAGACCCAGTGCATGAGCGCCAAGCGGGCCGCGCTGGTCACAGCCCTGCGCACGGAGCACCTCGAATATGAAGACCTGGGTATCCTCACCGCGCGTGGCCAAGTGTTCAAGGGCGCTCCCATCGACGAGTTGCTAGAGAAGGATCGTCTGGTGATCGACAAGGCCAGCCTGCGCCGGTGGTTCGAGCAACTGCCGTTCGAGGATCGCCCAGCCTTCCTGTTTGACGAGGCCCGCCAAGCCGTTCTGCCTGATGGCAGCGAGGCAGCCGAGATGAACAGCCTGAAGGCCATCGCGCTCATGGCGCATCTTTTGGCCAAGTCCGCCAGCAAATACCAAGTGGGCAACCGCCCAAACGCCTCTGCCATCAGCGAGGCCGTCATCCAGGCGGCCGAAGAGCTGATGCCCAGTGACACGCGCGGCCTGCTGTCCTTCAACAAGAAGCTGGGCGAGGCGCTCAAGCTGTTCGGGCCGGAGATCAATCGGCACCGGACCTGACGATGGATTTTTGAAGTTCAGAAAACCTTTCTGAACTTCCTGTTCGCCAAGTTCGAGGCGAACCACGATGGCGGCATTCCAAATGAACCCGAAGGAATGCCGCCATGCCCAAACGGGCCCGAACATCACACATTGCCAGCACCGCTGATCTGCGTGCTGAATTCTGGCAAGCGCCCGTCGAGGCCTTGCTCGACCGTAAAACAGCCGCCGCTGGCATGGGCTACACCGTCGGCTAGCTGGAGTGGTCTGCCACCCACGGCGGCGGCCCCATCCTCACCAAGATCGGACGTACCGTCCGCTATCGCAAGGCCGATGTGCTGGCTTGGCTGGAGGCCAACAGCCGCCGCATTGAGCGCACCTCCGAACTGGCGGAACGGGGGTGATGGTGAGCGCGTCCATCCCTTCGCCGGACGGAGCAGTAGAGAACGACCATCACCACCATCACGACCATCACACGGTCGAGGTGGATGCTGCGGCAACTCTGGCACCGACACCTGACACCGATCCCGTTGGTGTGATCGAGGCGGCGCTGGTCCGTCTGGTCGATGACGTGGGCGTGTTGGCCAAGGAAGACGTGGTGCGCGCCTTCGCGATCCTCAAGGCCACGGACCTGCCCAGCTACTTGCGTTTGCGCCACGCCGCCAAGAAGACCAACCGCGATTGCTCGGTGACGGTGCTCGACAAACTGGTGCGTGACGAACTGCCGGGCAGCGACGACGATGCCAGCGCGCTCGATGAACTGGTCACCCTGGCCCGGGCGCAATGCCAGTTGCACCCGACGCGGATCGCAATGCGGTCGCCGTGATCCCGATGCCCAGTCGGCGCGAAGTGTGGCGGGTGTATTCCTCCGGCTTCGAAGACTGGCTGCGCGCCGCCTACTGGCGCGCCAAGGAAATGGGCGTGCCGGAAACCACAATGAAATCGGCCCTGGCCACGCTCGCCGCTGCAGGCGTCAACGATGGCGACGAGATTGAAGTCCACGTCCGCGCCGCCCGCTGCGACGACGGCTACCTGATCGATCTGGCCGATGAGCAGTGGCAGGCCATCCACGTCACACCCCAGGGCTGGCGGGTGGTGAACGAGTCGCCGGTGTATTTCACCCGCACGCCTTCGATGCGCCCGCTGCCTATGCCGGTGCCGACAAGGATGACCCATGGCGATGTCGGGCTGCTCTGGCAGCACACCAACGTCCCGACGCACAGCCGCGTGATGGTGCTGGCGTGGCTGCTGGACTGCTTCCGTCCGGACACCCCTTTCCCGGCGCTGGAGCTGGTGGGCGAGCAAGGCTCGGCCAAGTCGACCACGCAGTCCGTGCTGCGCAGCCTGGTCGATCCCAACAAGGTGATGCTGCGGGGGCGGCCCAAGACGGTGGAGGACGTGTTCGTCGCCGCAGCCAACAACTGGCTGGTCAGCTACGAGAACCTGTCCGGCCTCACGCCCGAGCAACAGGATGCCTTTTGCACCCTGGCCACCGGCGGCGGCTTTGCCTCGCGCCAGCTCTACACCAACGGCGAAGAGCATGTCATGGAGACTAAACGACCGGTGGTGCTCAACGGCATCGCCGTGGTCGCCACGCGCCCCGACTTGATCGACCGGGTCATTCACGTCGATCTGCCGACCATCCCCGCAGATGCCCGGCGTGACGATGCAGATACCCACGCGGGCTGGGAACGTGATCAACCCAAGGTCTTCGCGGGTCTGCTGGATCTGTTCTCGGCGGCGCTGGCCATCCTTCCGACGGTCAAGCTGACCCAGAAACAGCGCATGGCCGATTACGAGCGCCTGGGCGAGGCAGTAGCCCGCGCCCTGGGCTTTGCCCCGGGTGAATTCCAGCAGCAGTACGCCGAGCTCGTGCGCGCGGGCATCGACCGGGCCTTGGAAAGCAACGCCGTCGCGCAAGCCCTGGACAAGTACCTCGCCGAGCGCGTGCTGCCCATCAACTGGCAAGGCACCGCAGGCCAGCTCTACGACCTGCTGAACACCCACAGCATCCCCGACCGCAGCAGTTGGCCGCGCTCGCCCAAGGGTCTGTCGGATCAGTTGCGCCGCATCGCCCCGGCCTATCGCGCCAAGGGCATCGACATCACCCACCTCGGCCACAGCCGGGAGGGGGCGCGCTGGCGCATTGCCCAGACCCGTTCCCAAACCAATCCTGCCACGCCACCCGGCATCGAGGGTGGCACTCGATATGGAGCTCACCGTGAGTAATCCCAACTTGCATCCCATCTGGGCCAAGGTTCTCAGCATCACGCCGCAGACCACCAGCCCATCCACCTCTGCCGAAACGCAGCTGTCCCCGCTGGCTGCCGCGATTGCGGCGATGACCGGGCAAACCAACTCCCACCAGGGTTGGCAGGCCACTGGTCATCCGCATCGCCCCGGCGGGCCGGTCGGCATCAAGAAACAGGTCGGCCCAGGCCTTTGGGTCAGCACCGTTGCGCGGCCCGGCGACACCCATTACCCCGTCCATCCCTGATCAAACCCGGAGACCACCACCATGAAACTGAACCCGTTCAGCAAGAAGTCCAACCCCTACCTCGACAAGATCAAGTCTGAGCACGACGCGCTCAACTTGGAACTCGCGCCCCTCAAGGCCGAATTGGCGGAGGCGGAAGCCGAGCACGCCGCGGCACGCGAGAAGCAAAACCGGCTGCGTGATGCCGCTGGCTCTCTGTCGATGAACACGCCACCGGCCGCCAAAGCCCACTGGCCCATCCTGTGCGAGGCCAATCAGCGGATGGAAAGGCTCAAGTCGAAGGTGTCCAACCTGGAGAGCCAACTGCGTCCGCTGCAGCAGGTCCTGGCCACCCCCGAGCGCTTCGCAGTGGCACGCAAACAACTTGACGATCTGATGGCACAACGCAAGGCGCTCACCGCTGAAGCGCAGACGGTTGATGGCCAACTGGGCAAGATCGCCAAGCGGCTGG
>Ga0163108_10001765_pt1 | contig 15763 bp, 15 predicted proteins | sample Fk1155metaG_FD_109644 | JGI IMG/M metagenome (GOLD analysis project Ga0163108, IMG submission 109644) | Marine microbial communities from the Central Pacific Ocean - Fk160115 155m metaG | ecosystem: Environmental > Aquatic > Marine > Oceanic > Photic zone | place: The Central Pacific Ocean...
GTTTCCGTTCGACTTGCATGTGTTAAGCATGCCGCCAGCGTTCAATCTGAGCCAGGATCAAACTCTTCATATTATTATATTTTTAATTTGATTCGTGCTCACAAAATTACAAAAAAATTTGTTGGTTTTGCTCGCACCATTGACTATTAATCGACACGAGCGCCCACACAAATTACCTAAGTTTTTATTTTTTAAAGATCACAATGCTGAATATAATTCAGACGAACGTGCAATTGTAATCCTAATCAGAAGATTAGCAACACCTATTTCAAATAATTTTTACTTTAATAAATCGCCTTTTACCAAACGAAAAAACGAGTTGTTTATTAGGCTGATTCTTGATGCTTTTAATATTAACTTTTTCACCATCAATTCTAATAGACCCAGCTTTAATCGCCCTGTGTCCTTCAGTAACAGATGAGACTAAATTGGTAAGCGCAAGAAGCTTTGGTAAATTAATGTCACCATCAGGATTTTCAACATTACTCATAAGGATTTCAATCGTCTTAAGATCACTAGGAATCTGTCCTTTTTGGAAGCGCATTAAAAAAGAATCTTTAGCTTTTTGAGCTAAAGATTGATTATGGAATCTTGATACTAGTTCTTCTGCCAATTGAAACTTAATATCCCTTGGATTAGACCCTGATTTGACCAAAGATTTTAAATGATCAATTTCTGTTAAAGTACGACTACTTAATAACTCGAAATATCTCCACATAAGTTCATCTGATAAAGACATAATCTTTCCGAGCATTTCATCTGGAGTATCATTAAGGGCAACATAATTATTCGCAGATTTTGACATTTTTTTGATGCCATCTAACCCCTCCAGCAATGGAAGTGTTATGACAGTTTGAGGTGATTGGCCATATATCTGTTGCAGATGCCGGCCTACTAATAGATTAAACTTTTGATCGGTCCCACCCATTTCCACATCAGCCTGCAACACCACAGAATCATATCCTTGTATTAATGGATAAAGAAATTCATGAATTGAAATTGGATTTTCAGATTTGAATCTTTTCTTGAAATCATCGCGCTCCAGCATTCTAGCAACGGTATATTTGGAAGCAATATCTATGAGTTCAGCGCTCGTTACTTTATTCATCCATGATGAGTTGAATTCAATCCTAGTTTTATCTTTATCGAGTATCTTGAATATTTGGTTTTTGTAAGTTCTTGCATTTTCTTCAACCTGTTCTTTGGTAAGTACTGGCCTTGTTTCATTTACACCTGACGGGTCTCCAATCATGCCTGTAAAATCACCAATGAGGAAAATAACCTCATGGCCAAATTCCTGGAACTGCCTCATCTTATTTATGATGACTGTATGGCCCAAATGAAGGTCTGGTGCCGTTGGATCAAAACCGACCTTAATCTTTAGGGGGTTTTTCTTTTTAAGTCTGTCTAGAAAATCTTTCTCTACGAGGATTTCATCGACACCTCTTTTTATTTCTAGAATTTGTTCCTTATTCGAAGTCATGTATAAATATTATATAGATGATTAAATGTGTGGCATAGAAAACATTTTTGAATTTGATTATGACTAACAATAGATATATAGGTGTAATGTCTGGAACCAGCATAGATGCAATTGATATTGTGCTGATGGAGATTTTTTATGATCATTCCTTTGCTTTCCTAGGTGGAGAAAGTTTTAAGTTTGAAAAAAAATTAAGAAAAGACATTCTAGAAATTTCAAGAAATGGTTTTGGAATAAGTAATGCTGATTTGAAAGTTATTGATCAGAAACTTGCTCATACCTATGGGGAATCAATCAATGATTTTATATCAAAATTGGAAATTAATAAGAATGATATTGTAGCTGTTGGTCTACATGGCCAAACGATTTTGCATCAACCAAATGCTATAAATCCAATGAGCCTCCAAATTGGAGATGGGCAAATTGTTTCTGACATCACAGGATTGACAGTAATCGATGACTTTAGGTCAGCTGATATCAAAGCAGGAGGACAGGGTGCTCCTTTAGCCCCAATTTTTCATTCACATTTTTTTAGATCAACAGAAGAAAATAGAGCTGTTATAAATATTGGCGGAATTTCAAATATTTCTATTTTGAAAGTCAATGGAAATTATAGTGGTTATGATATTGGTCCAGGTAACATACTCCTTGATTCTTGGTTTCAGAAATATAAAAAAGGAGATTATGACTCCAAAGGATCTTGGGGTAAGCAAGGCTCAGTGAATGATGTTCTTCTAAAAAATTTTAGACAAGATAGTTACTTTAAAAAATCCTTCCCAAAAAGCACAGGTACTGATTATTTTAATCTTCGGTGGATTGAAAATAATCTTCAAAAGACGGGTAAAATGATAAAGCCCGTTGATGTTCAAGCAACGCTTGTGGAGCTGTCTGCATTAATCATTACAGAAGCAATAAATAATGATCACAGTATTAAAGGTGTTGCTCTATCTGGTGGTGGAATGAAAAATGATTTCTTAGTAAGTCGTATCAAAAGTAAATATCAAGGTCCGATATTTACCTCAAATCAATGGGGTCTAGAGCCACAATGGATTGAAGCAGCTGGATTTGCCTATTTAGCTTATCTTAGAATGATGGAAAAACGATTAGATTTATCCCAGATCACTGGATCAAAAAATAAGGTTATGCTTGGAATCATTCATTTACCATCACAGTAGGTAGAATGAGGTCGATTGATTGCTGACTAATTAAGAGAAAGATGAGCCACAACTGCAAGTTGTATTGGCGTTAGGATTTTTTATTACAAACCGTGCCCCTTGGAGATCCTCTTGAAAATCAATCTCAGCACCCATTAGATATTGGATACTCATAGGGTCCACTATTAATTTAACCCCATGCTTAATGACTTGTGTGTCTGCTTCATCTCTATCTTTATCAAACGAAAACCCATATTGAAAACCAGCACAGCCACTGCCAGTAACATACACTCTAAGATGCATATTGGGGTTATCTTCGTCTTCTAATAATGTTCCAACTTTGATGGCAGCAGCATCGCTAAATATTATAGGTTCTTCATGCATGGTGACATTATAAAAGTTATATTTATCTTATAAAAGGGCTAAATTCATTTATAACTTTTTCATACACATTACGCTTAAAATTTATAACCTGTTTAATAGTAGTCACAGGCTGCACCCACTTCCATGAGTCAAATTCCTGTTGCGAACTAGAATCAAGATTAATCAAGTCGGGATTATCATTAAATTTCAATAAAAACCATTTCTGCCTTTGGCCAATGACTGTTATTCCATTTGTTTGCTTTCTAATATTTCTTTTTGGCAAGCGATATTCATACCAACTATCTGAGATATATATAACTTCTATATTGTTTTCTTGTAGGCCTGTTTCTTCATTAAGCTCCCTATACATTGCTTTCTTGGGGCTCTCTCCCGATAGAATGCCGCCTTGTGGAAACTGCCAACCTGATTGATATTTTCTCTTGGCAAAAAAAACTTTTCTGTCTTTGTTGAAAATCACAATTCCGACATTAGCACGAAACCCATCATCAAAAATTAAATCCCCCATTAATTAATCCTAAAATTTATTCGTTCTTATTAAAATAGGATTGGCCTTCTTTCATCATTGCAACAAAGGTATCTTCTTGGCCTTGAGTGATCGCTTCTGTTATCTCATTAATTGCAGAGTTAAGCTCTTTAATTGTTTTCAGGCTGTGCTCATTTAAATGCTGAATTTCAAAATAAAGATGAGGGTTCTCATCAGTCACTCTTTTAGCAACATTCAATTGATCTTTAAAAGTGGTGCTAGATAATTTCGGAAGTACATTTCTATTATCATCACTAGAGGCTAAGACTTTAGCAAAAGCTATATTGATCATATGAGATAAGCCTAAAACATAAGCGATTGCATAATCATGATTCTCGATAGACATATCAATTAACTGGGCTGTGGTTGACTCAAATAACTTCTTTACTTCTTGATGTGTATTTTGCTGATCAATGTCCATAAAAATAATCTGCTTACCGGTCAATAAATCACTGTCTGGGCCAAACATTGGATGAATGGAAGTAACTTGCATGCCTGAATTTACCATATCCTTTAAGATGCTTTGTATCGGCGATTTTATTGAACCTATATCAAAAATTATGCCGCGTCTTTTAGCAGTCAGCATTGCTTGCAGTATATCTATTGACTGCCTTAATGGGGCTGCAACAACTGTAATGGTATAATCATCATTCGCTTCCTCCCATGTTGGGTAATGTCTGGACCCAGCTTCAGATTCAATTGGATCTGCGATATCAACTGTGAAGCCCTGAAGCATTAAAAACTCTACGAACCAACCACCCATCCTACCTGACCCTCCAATAACCAGGGCTCTTTTGCCACTGCCGCGACCCTCTTCTTTGACGCGAGCAAATTCCTGAGTTTTAAGGGAACTTTTTATTAGGAGTTGCATCAAATCTACAACCAAATGTGTATCAACATCTAAGGTCTTAGCATGAGACTGTGCTAACTCAATAACTTGCTTTTCTCTAATATAATCACGAGTGGGTTGCCCTTTGTCTCTTTTATAAGCACCTATTTCTTCTGCCAGGACTTGTCGTTGATGAATTAAATCTATGATCTTCAAATCAACTTCACTTAGCTTTGATCTTAATTTCTCTAAATCTTTCATTTATTAAAAATAATAATAATTTTCTTTTTTTGTAATTAGCTTTCTATTCCTGATAATCTGAATCTATTATTGAATCGAAGTACACATTATAGCAAATCATCAATTTAGTTTATGGTCTCAGAATTAAGAAAGAGTAGCATCACTAACCCCCTTCTAGTTCTACAAGAATGGTTAGATGAAGTCAGACAATCTGAAATTCAACCCAACCCAAATACTATGTCAATTTCAACAGTAGACTCTATGGGTTCCCCTAATTCTAGAATGGTCTTATGCAGAGAAATTAATGAGCATCTTGGATATCTGGTCTTTTACACTAATTATAATTCCAAGAAATCTAAGGAAATTGAATCCCAAACTAATTGCTCTGCATTGTTTCACTGGGATTCACTAGGCTATCAGGTGAGAATTCGAGGCACACTTATCAAATCACCCAATCTTGAGAGTGATGATTATTTTTCTACAAGGAAATTGGGGAGCCAGCTTTCAGCCTGGGCAAGTAATCAAAGTGATCATATTAAAAATCGTGAGTCACTGGATAATCAATTTCAAGAAATTATGAAACAATTTGATATTCAAGATGCAGACTTAGATTCAACAGACATTAAGATACCTAGGCCTGATTTCTGGGGAGGTTACCGAATCTGGGTAAAGGAAGTTGAGTTATGGTTAAATCAGAACAATCGATTTCATGATCGCTTATCGTTTAAACGAGATCTTATTGAGACCTCTTCAGGTTTTGATTCTGAAAATAATTGGGTTGTAGAAAGATTACAACCTTAATTTACAACATAGCTAATTGATATTAAGATAACCACATTGAGTTTCAGTTAATGAATGAACTGTAAGGGAAGTTGGTGGAAACAATCCAACGCTGCCCCCGCAACGGTGATCAAGTTAACTCCTCTACTGAAAACTTTCAGTTTTCAACCACTGTCAATAGATGGGAAGGTGTATTGGAGTCATAATCTTGTCAGTCCGGAGACCTACTCAATAAAAAAGTACGGTGGGTACGCATTCTCATGTAGGTTGAGCCTGTCCATCGCATAATAATTATTAGGAAACACTGCTAATGAGAAAAAGACTATTTATAACGATTCTTTTTTTATCTTTTATTAATTTTGAAGCGATTGCAGAAGATTCAGAATTGATTGAGAATCTGATTATTACAGCTGCTAAAAGTCAACAGTTACCCAATGAAATCATTGTGCCTATTATTGTGATTGATCAGTCAGATATTGAGCTGGCAGGTGTTAATAATATTGCCGAATTACTTGGTTTTTTTAATGGAATTGATATTTCTACCAATGGAGGTCCTGGCCAATTAACTTCAATTTTTGTTCAGGGGTCCAATAGCAATCAAGTATTAATTCTCGTTGATGGGATAGCAATAAACGACTCTGCAACAGGCGTAGCTGCCATACAAAATATTCATCCTGATATGGTTGAGAGAATTGAAATAGTTAAATCTCCAAGAGCTTCACTATATGGTTCAAATGCAATTGGAGGGGTTATTAATATTTTCACCAAACGTGGTTCAGATGGGACAACGGTAGGTTTTAAATATGGTTCTGACAAAACACAAATAATAAATATTTCCACTGTGAGTAAAGCCACACATGGCACAGTAGGGTTTCACTTTAATGATTATGATACTGATGGCTTTCCTAGTAAAAAAGCAAGCACTATCAATAGCAAACATAATAATAGATCAATGAATGGTTTTTATGATGGTCAATGGGGTCAAACGATTATTAAAGCCAGTGTTTTGGATAGTCGAGGAACAACTAATTATCTAGATTTTTTTGATAGCCCTATAAGCCAAGACTTTAATAACACCACTTTCAGTTTGAATTTAAATCACAAAAGAAATGAGGTCTGGGCATCCAATATTAATTTTGGTTTGAGTAAAGATTTGCTGGATCAAAATAATTCCAATGACTTTAATCATTCTAAAAACTTTATAGTGGAGTGGAAAAATAATTATAGATTAAACAAAAATAATGAATTATTAGCCGGTTTAACTTTCGAGAATGAGCAGTTTGATGCCAGCAATTATAGTTTAAATATTCATAATAGTTTCAACAATAAAGCGCTCTTTCTAGAGAATATTTTTTCTAATGAGAAAAGCCAATTCTTGGTAGCAATTCGATTAAATGATAAAGAAGATATTGATGATAAAATGAGCTGGAACCTTGAATATGGTCATCATCTTAGTTCTAATACACGATTATTATTAAGTGCTGGGAAAGCCTTCAGAAACCCCTCTTCTTTTGATCTTTATGGCTATGGTGGTAATACCTTGCTACGACCAGAATACTCAGAAAAAATAAGCTTAGGTTTATCCTATCAACCTAATTCCTCAACAACTGTTGATCTTCACTATTTTGATAATAAAGTTAAGGATCTTGTTGCTTTTAACTATATAGATTTTAAGCTTTATAACATTGACAGATCAAAAACGTCTGGGATTGACCTTAATCTGCGGACAAATATAAAGCAATGGGTTTTCAATCTTAATGCTACTGTCCAAGACCCAAAAAATTTAACTAGCTCAATGCAGTTGTTAAGGCGACCAAAAAATTCATTCGGAATTGGGGTAAGACGAAGTTTTCAAAAGTTAACTTTTAATTTAAACCTAGCTAAAAACTCCTCCAGAAATGATTTTGGTGGGGTCATTCTTGATGCTTATACCTTGGCAAACTTAACAATTCGATATCAGGTTAATAGGCACTGGACAATTAACAGTTCAATTAACAATCTTAATAATGAAGAATATACACTAGCAGATGGCTATGTTGCTCCAGAAAGAAAGGTTTATTTTGGGTTTATTTATAGCCCTAAAGATTAAAGTTTTTGCTTCATCATAGAGATAAACGCTAAGATAAAAGAATGGGTAATCGATTAACAAAGATTTATACAAAAAAGGGTGATGATGGCAGCACCGATTTAGGAGGAAATCAACGTGTACCAAAATATGACCAGCAAATAGAGGTCTACGGTTCTCTTGATGAGTTAAGCGCTGCTATTGGACTTATAATCACACAAACAGATATCCCTGAAGAAATTAAAAAATTTCTCAGCAATTCTCAACAAGATCTTTTCAACATTGCTGGAGAAATTTCTGCTCCTGAATTCAATAGCATTGATGAAGATAAAGTAGAGAAAATTGAAGCCCTTATAGAAAATATTAATCATGAATTACCCCCACTAAAAGAATTTGTGGTTCCAGGTGTTAATAAAGAATCAGCTCAAACACATCTTGCAAGAGCAATTTGCAGAAGAGCTGAAAGGTCTATCGTTAAACTATCGACTAAAAAAGAAATTAATCCATTTGCTCTAAAATATATAAATCGATTGTCAGATGCCTTCTTTGTTATTGCTAGAAAGTTGGCTAGAGAAGATAGTGAAAAGGAAGTTGTTTGGGATCATGAACGCCCTTAATAATAATCTATGGATATAGAAATTATCCTTGAGCCTGATTTACACCCTAATCAGGTAGCTGAACTTGCGATCAAAGCAGAAGAATATGGAGTAAGAGCTCTTTGGACTTCAAATTATCACCAACAATGGGATGCCTTTATGAGCCTAATCCCTGCAGCACAACAAACAAAAAAAATTCTTCTCGGGCCTCTAGCAGTAAGTCCTTTTGAGATGCACCCTTTAAAAATGGCGAATGCTCTTTTAACCTTGAATGAACTTTCTAACGGTCGGGCAATTATTGCCGTAGGCGCGGGTGGTGGAACACTAGGTGCAATGAGGTTTTCATGTGTTGAAAATAATTGTCCGGGATTAAAGCCATTTCGAATCATCAGATCAGTTAAAGAAGCAGTTGAAATATTGATTAGCGCTTCTGAGAAAAAATTTAATTTAAAGTTTGAAGGTGAAATTTTTAATATCACCAGACCATATATGCAGGGTTTTACATGGGCACAATCTAGTCGGCCAAAAATTTATACCTGCTCAACTGAGCCTCAAATGTTAAGGCTAGGAGGTCAGTTTGCAGATGGGTTACAAATGAGTGACGTGGCCTTGCCAATGCTAAAGGAAGCAATGGATAATATTCATCAAGGGCTTGCAAAAAGAGAGGAGTCAATTGATGATTTCAGAATAAGCAATTTCTGGGCTTGGCACATTAAAGATAATAAAGAAGAATCGTTGAAAGAAGCTCGTAGAGAATTGGTTTTTCGTGGATCGTTGCTGCCACCATTCTCTCTTCATCACTTCCTAAATGAGGAAGAGGCAAAAATTGTAATTGATAACTTTAATGCTGGGCCAAACAATGAGTTTGCAAAAGCTTATATCAGTCGATCAGGAATTATAGAGAATGTCCCTGAGAGTCTGGTTGAAAAATTAATAGATGATTTAAGTTCAGCTGGAGATATGAATGATATCGACAAAGAACTAGAACGATTTTATGAATTTAAAAAAGCTGGAATGACCGACTTATCAATACGCTTATTTGATAACCCAATGGCAGGACTTAAAATGATAGGAGAAAAAGTTCTTCCAGCTCTTAAGCATTAGATGAATATTTTTAAGTGGTTTGAACTTGAATTTAGAAGTCTATACATGAGACGGATGCTCAGTTTTGAGACACAACAAAAAAATAGTCTCAAAAGAGAAAAAAAGCGTCAAAAGGAACATCGACCACATACGGTGTACTATTTTCATGAAGTAAGTGACCCATATAGTCATTTGTGTACCCAGACTCTAAAACCTCTAACGGATAATTACGAGATTGATCTCATTCCTTTGATTGTTGGAGAGCCACCCAAGTCTTCAACACCGGAGGCTGAGCTACTGATACAACATGGCATTCAAGATGCGACTATGATTGCCCCTTATTACAATCTGCAATTTAATCCGCTGACAAGTGAGCTTGATAAACGAAGTATAAAAATGGCTCAATCAATTTTAGTCAATTGTGACCAATCAAAGTTTATAAAAACTGCAACCCAAGTTGGTGAGGCGCTTTGGTCTGAAAATTATGATGAGCTCTGCTCAATGAATGACTCTAACAATCACATCAACAATATCCATTTATCATCAGTGATAAAGAAAAATAATCTAACGAGAAAGAAAATGGGACATTATTTTGGTGGTGTTTTTGCTTATGAAGGTGAGTGTTACTGGGGCATTGATCGCCTACCACATCTTGAAAGACGGTTGACTGAAGTGGGAGCTAAAAAAGAAAATAAGGAACAATTTTTAATCCCTAGAAAATCTGCTGTTGTTAATAAAAAGCAATCGCCTCAGCTTTATCTCGATATTTTTTGGTCTGGTAGGAGCCCCTACAGCTATCTTGCTATGAAGCCATTAGCTGAGCTTAGAGAACAATATAACGTTAAGCTTAGATACCAAATTATTCTACCAATGGTCATGAGAGGCATGAAAATTAATCCAGAAAAAGGCTTATATATCATAAAAGATTGCATGCGTGTTGCTGATGAAAATAATATACCCTTCGGAAAAATAATTGATCCGCTGGGTGAAGCGGTGGAAAGATGCTATTCAATGTTTGATTATGCTAGGAAAAATAATAAAGAAGAACGGTACCTTCATGCCTTTGCTAAAGCGGTGTGGGCTGAGGGAAAACATGGGTATTTAACAAGCACACTTAAAACAGTTATTCATCAAATTGACTTAGATTGGGAAGAAGCAAAAACTGAATTAGATTCTACAAATTGGACAAATGAAACAGATAAAAACAGAGAAACGCTATATAAACTGGGTAAATGGGGACCGCCAACAATGACATTATCTAATGCTATAGGAGAAAATCTGATCACTGTATGGGGCCAAGATAGAATTTGGTTAATTGAAGAAACAATCAAATTAATGCAAGTGAACAATAATTAAGATAAATTAAATCTCCTAAATCAGAAGGAACGAAGACTATGAAATCAAATCAGAAAGTATTTATCACTGGAGCCAGCAGTGGTATCGGAGCAGCAATCGCCGAAGAGTATGCAAGCCAAGGAGCAATTCTTGGTTTAGTTGCTAGGAGAGAAGCGAAACTTGAAGCTATTAAAAACAAATGCTTGGAACTAGGCGCTGAAGATGTGAAAACCTATTCACTTGATGTTACTGACATGGATCAATCAATGTCTATCGCAAAAGACTTTATTGCGTGGACACAGGAAGGGATTGATATTGTTGTTGCTAATGCTGGTGTTGCTTTCTCAGATCATCTTTCATCTGGTGACCCAACTCAAATTAATCAAACCCTACTTATTAATATCCTCGGTGTAACAAATACTATTATTCCTTTTGTGCCAACAATGAAATCCAAAAAAAGAGGCACCCTTGTTATTATGTCGTCTATAGCCAGCTTTACCGCGCCAGCTTATTTTGGGGGATATTCTGCCTCAAAAGTTGCAGTCAGAAGATTAGGAGATGGATGGAGAGACACACTTCAAAAATATAATATACAAGTCACCACGATATGCCCTGGCTATATTAAAAGCGAGATGACGGACATTAATGACTTTAATATGCCCTTCCTTATGGACACTGATGTGGCTGCTAAAAAGATGGTACAAGCAATTAAATCGAAGAAAAAAACATATATCCTGCCTTGGCAATGGCGTCCAGTGATTGCTCTCTCAAGATTTTTTGGAAAAAAACTAAAAAGCATCTAACTGAATGGAAGATAGACCCATTGTTTTCCTTGATATGGACGGTGTTCTCGCCGACTTTTTTGGTGCCTTTTCGAATTTTGCTGGAGTCAAGCACTGGAAAGAATTGGGACCTTCAGAATTATCAAACACTCTGGAAGCGGTCATCGGCAGTGATTTCTTTTCAACTATTCCAAAAACATGGTGTTGTGATGAATTGATCTCAATGGTGGTCGAATTTTCAGGAAGCTATTCTATTCTCTCATCGCCTCTGGATGGAGATGAAGAGAATTGTGCCTATTGGAAGAGAGTCTGGATCGAAAATAACCTTAATCCAAAACCATCAGAGGTATTCATTGATAGAAATAAAGGAAATTATGCAATGTATCAAAATAAAAATAATATATTGATAGATGATAGGCCGCATAATATTACAGCATGGGAAAATCAAGGAGGAATCGCGATAAGATTTCAAGCTAATCAAGATCAATTAGGAATCATTGAAGACGTATTTAGGAGTATTAATAAAAACTAAACTCAATAGCGCTAGCTGAAATTAACCTTCATTTGTTTTATTTAATCCCTCAACAACCAACAACTGTTCTACTACCTGTTCTATTTTTTGTATGTCAGCCCACTGTGACTTAAACACAATAAACCCTTCTCTATCGATAACAAAAGCTGCGTTAGGAACCATTCCATAATCTTTTAGTGTTCGTTCATCAATGGGGTCGACAGCAATAGGAACAGCAGTAATGTCTGACAGCATTTTAGCATACGCCATTCTTTCAGATGTTGTTGTGGTTTCCTTAAGCTCTGGATAACCTCTTTCACCCGCGTGTCGCTCCCTAGAATAAATAAAGAAAATTTCAACGTCATTAACATCGTATTTATCATACAAAACCTTCCACAGATCAACTTGTGTACGAGCAGGTGGGCAGGTCATCGCTACAAACATAAACACAGCTATCTGGCCTCGTTTATCAGACAGTCGAACTGTTTCGCCAGTGGTGGTTTCTAGCTCAAAATCAGGCGCCAAGATGCCAATAGGAGATTTGGTTCGAATGGTAGAGAATTCAGCGAATGCTTTTTTTCTTTCCGCTGGACTCTTGCCAAACATCTTTTTGACATCCACCTTGGTTGCAATTCCTAGTTTCTCAGTAAAAGTATAGTGTCCAGGGTGCATGCTATAATGCTCTTCAAAAACTACTCTTCCATTTAGCTCTCTTGGCGAAGAATTCCACGGTACATCGCCGGCCATATATTGGCGTGCCATATAGATAATTTCTTGTGATCCAAATACACCCAGCATGGCAATGAGTAGCAGAGACCCTAAAAACCATTTATTTTTCATAATGATCAGAAGCTTAGTTTTCATATTATCCCCTTTGCTTAAAGCTCATCATTCTTGACCAGTTCTCGAATAATGCCAAGCACACGCCTGGCATTTTGTTCGGTTGTGGGGGGAGGCTTGTTGGCCCCAGCTGCTTTTGCAGCCTCTGATGGAGACACATAATCAGGGTGGTGCTTGTGCCTGAGAGTCGTTAGTAAAAAACAGAGTTCACCGTCCTGTTTTTCTTCTATCCCCGCTATGGCCATAAACCATGGTCCAGCCAGATATTCTGTAATCATCAGATTATCGCCACGAAACGTGGTGCGTTGTAAGTTTGGTGACCCATCAGCCAAGCTGCTTTTTCCATAGTGTAGAATTTCTTTAACAATTTCATTATTGCTTTCTTTAATAATTTTAGAGTCCACAAAAGAAGGAATAAAGCGTTCATCGCCCTTCCCCCATACCCTAAGTGCCAACGAGAGTTGTTTTTTACTGATTAGAGGGGAGCTCCTTTCAGGGTTTACCGGAATGGATACGGTTTGTATTTCCAGACCTGCAGTTTCCGTTATTTCTACGCTTTCTTTGCTTGAGGCAATGATTAGGCTTTATCCTTTTCTCTTAAAAACGGACGCCTACAATAACCCCCCAGCTTCTAGGTCGGTTTAGGTTTGCAAAATAGATGCCAGAATCGGTGACCTCTTGGTTAGTAATTACATCCTCATCAGTGAGGTTGTTGATAAAAGCTTCACCAAACCAACGACTGTCTGCAGATTCCCACATAACTTTTACATCCAGGGTAGTATAGCCTTCCTGGTGGTCATACGGCTCAAGGTTGAGTGCCCTGAGATAGATGTCGTCAGTTAAATAGAGCTGTCCACGTAAGGTAAATGTTCCGAACTTACCATTAGCAAAATCATGTTCACCGCCAATATGGCCCGACCACTTAGGAGCATTAATGAGTTGGTTGCCTGATACATCAATGTTTGTGGGTTCACCTGATGCATCTAAGAATAAATTACTTGGCAAAATAAATTTTTTGTATTCTGTGTCCAAGATACCAAGGCTTGCATCAACTCTTAGGTTGTCACTAATTGCAGCGACAAACTCCAATTCGGCACCAGAAATATCAGCTTCAGCTGCGTTCCTAACAACAATGGTTTGGTCAACGACCTGGAAAACTTGTAGGTCGGTGTAATCATAATAGAAAACCGATGCATTCAACTGCATTCTGCCGTCATTGAAGCGATTCTTACTACCAATTTCAAACGCAGTAACTTCTTCAGGGTCATAACTTTCAGCGCTAGACACGCCAAAGTTAAAACCACCGGCTTTGAATCCTGTTGACACAGTTGCATAAACCATCCGGTCATCATCAATATACTTATCAATTCCGAGCTTGTAGGTGCTTGAAGACCAACTGTCTTCTGGCGAGTAACTCTGGGACCCAACATTTACATAACAATATGGCCAGCCGTCATTACAACCTGGTGCAGGTGGACGGATTTGAACTTTGGTGCCGCCCACGGCATCTTTGTCATCACTTGTGGATCGAAACCCAGCTGTTATCTTCAGAGTATCGTCTGGCTGCATAGAAAACTGACCAAAAACAGCAGAAGAATCGGCGTTGACATCGTGTAAAACATTAATGGTTTTTGCCGCGCCAAATGGTTTTGGATCTCGATTAATTACGGTGTTTTGAAATGCATTCTCATCAAGATAGTAGAGTCCAAGAAGCCACTCCACAGGACCCCCATCGGCAGATGTAAGACGCACCTCTAGCGTTTGTTGATCAGACCTTTGGGTTACAACCGCTGAGTCTGTAGTACCTCCAGGAATACCTTTTGCTCTAGGACTCTGATCAGAGTCTTGCACCAACCCCATATCTGTAGATTGGTCAGCGGCGATAGCCGTCAATGTTGCAAAACCTAAATCATAGTCCAAGGTAAGGCTATAAGAACGGGTTAATAAATCGAAAGACTCGGCAGTGTCCTTATACACTGACCTTAGGCCACCTGCTGCTATGAAACCGCAATCGTCACAATTAGCAGGTGTCCCATTAGGACTCAATGTGCCTGCTCCTGGTGAATTTGTTCGTTTCCGAATCGGCCCAACACCTTCTTTGTGTGTTTCACCTCCCGCGAACAATAGACTTACTTTTTCTGTTGGTTGCCACAGAAACTGAAGCTTGCTGGTCGCATCGTCCTTATCATTACCTTCAGTGCCTCCGGGTATAAGGTTTTCTTGGTAACCGTCCTGTGTTTCGTTATGTGGAAAACCAAACAATCCTGTGCCAGAAATACGTAAACCCATTTTGTCTCCCATTGGGAGATTAACCATTCCTCGAAAGCGCTTCCAACTATTGTCGCCTAGACCATAATCCATGCTGGCCTCAAACTCATTAGAAGGTTTTTTTGAAATAAAATTTATAGCCCCTCCATTTGCGTTCCGCCCATACAGAGTGCCTTGAGGTCCGCGTAAAACTTCCACGCGTTCCATGTCGTAATAGAGAGAATTACCGCCGCTCGGTCTGGCTTGATAAACACCGTCAATATGAATCGCAACACCAGGATCACCAAATGCTTCTAGGTTATCACTACCCACGCCGCGAATCATGGCCTTGAGGTCTGAAGATTCGGTCCCAATTTGCAAGTTGGGGACAAACTTTGATAGCTCAACTATGTCTCTGGTCCCCAGAGAGTTTAAAGTGTCCTCGTCAAAGGCGCTAACAGATATACCAAGAGTTTGTAGATTTTCTTGACGTTTTTGAGCAGTGACAATAATTTCTTCAAGTGTAGCTGAGGTTTCTTGGGCATGTACAACAGTCCATGTGTTCATTGATGCTAGTAGAATGCCTAATAAACAGGATTTAATAACAGTGCTTTTTGTGGTTTCCATTTTCTCCCCCTAAAAAATTTTAGTTAACCAAGATTATATTATGATTTGTTCCAGTGATAAATAAGTCTTCGTGTTTATGTTGTCTATTTACAACACTTAAGCGCCACTATGGCTCAAGGATTACCTTACCAATAACGGCATTGCTTTCCACCAAACGATGCCCTTCGGCTGCATCCTTTAGTGGTAATTTTCTGCCAATAACCGGTCGAATTTTTCCTTCAACCGCAAGTTTCAAGCAATCGCCTTGGACATCTTTTGAGCCAGCGTCCATTGCAGATGAAAGA
>Ga0163108_10001768_pt1 | contig 15756 bp, 11 predicted proteins | sample Fk1155metaG_FD_109644 | JGI IMG/M metagenome (GOLD analysis project Ga0163108, IMG submission 109644) | Marine microbial communities from the Central Pacific Ocean - Fk160115 155m metaG | ecosystem: Environmental > Aquatic > Marine > Oceanic > Photic zone | place: The Central Pacific Ocean...
CGCGGACGCAGGCCAAGACGCTAGGCACAAGCCGGTGTCCCTAACCTTTCTCGAGCAGTTCCCAGAGCTCTTTCGATGGTTAGTGCTGCAGCAAGCAGGGCCTCATCCGCTCCAGAAGCCCCTACTAGTTGGAGACCAACTGGCATGCCCTCGTCGTCGAGTCCTACCGGGATGGTCACTGCGCAGAGGCCAAGCATATTCACACAGCAGGTCGGACGGAGTGCGGTGATGTTGGTCTGCAGGTACGTGTTCATATCCCCTAGCTCAGCTATAGGCGGAGGTGTGATGATTGTGGCTGGAAGTACCAGCAAAGACCCTTCCTGGAAGAGCCGGTCCGCCACAGACATCAGTCGGTAGTGCTCTTTTACAGCGAGGGCATAACCTGGATCAGAAAGAAGGTCTGCGGCTCCGAGTCTATGTCCTATAGTCGGATGAACAATATCCAGCCACTCCGGAAGCTCCTGCTCGAGGAAGGCCTTACATTCTGTACCGACGATACCACTGCGCATGTAATGGTCAAAGGCTTCATCCAATAGGGAGCCGTCTACATTCGTACGTTGTACACCAACCACTTCCAGTTCGTCGAGCGCTGCATGGATCTGGGCACTGATATCGCTCGGGCAATCGTCCCAAATCAAACAACTAGGTAGGGCGATCCGTAGGGATGAGGGTTTGGTCGTGGCGATATGCTTCAGAAAGGCTTCTGGATCCCTCCAAGCCGGATCTACAGCACCAAAAAAATATGCCGCGTCTTCGACAGATCGAGTCAAACCACCAACGCTATCCATTGTACTGCTTAGTGGTACGACTCCATCAACCGGCCAGCGACCCCCGGTCAACTTGTGACCAACGGTCCCAGTCATTGCTGCAGGTATCCGTATAGAGCCTCCTGTATCGGACCCAAGGGCCAGAAAAGCGGACCCCTCCCATAGGCTCACCCCCGCACCGCATGACGAACCTCCTGGTATCCGCTGAACTTTCTCATCCCAGGGATTCCGTGGTGTCCCCCAATGCGGATTGATACCAACTGCCCCAAAGGCAAATTCGACTGTGTGTGTTTTGCCAATCGTGATTGCCCCTTGGGCACGGAGCTGGGCAACCAACCAGGCATCACTTGACCACACATCCGGCAATTGCCGCGCTGTTCCCGCAAATGTAGGGAATCCTTTTACGCCATAGAGATCTTTGGCTGAAATGGGAATCCCATGAAAGGGTCCTGGTACGACTCCTCGAGCCAGAAGCTCATCGGCCCCTCGAGCCGATCGAATGGCTCCTTCAAGATCTAGAGATTTGTACGCGTTCAGGTGACCTCCATGCTCCTTGTGTCGACTCACTGCGATCTCGGTCAACTCTACAGCAGAGATCGCCCTGTTCCTCACGGCTTCTGCTAGCCGTGATAGAGGTTGTGCAAGAATGTCATCCATGCCGGCATGATAGGTTGAGTTTGTCACAACTCGCGAATCTCCTAGCTAGCGGCTTGACCATTTCAGTATGCGCATTGGATGTTGATCACCCCACCACATCTTCCTTGAGCTTGAGATTACATCATGAGACAGCGACTCCTCACTCCACTAATTCTGGTTGCCATCACGTTCGCTGTAACCCACACACATCTCGAGGCGTCCTTAACCCAGCAGGAAGAAGAGCAGGAAGAGAACCCAGGGGACGATAAGTCCTACTCGGACGTCGTAACTAGTGAAGCCGTAACAAGTACGGGCCTCTTCACCACGCATATGATCGGTGACGACCTATACTACGAAATCCCGCTCAATGAACTCGGGCGAGAGATGCTTCTATTGACGCGGATTGCTAAGTCTGCAGACGGCTCAGGCTATGGTGGATCTAAGGTCAATACATCCGTCGTGCGTTGGGACCGTAGAAACAAGCGCGTATTTCTGCGGCTCGTGAGTCATCAAAACTATGCTGATGACGGTGAACCAATTGCACGCGCAGTGGCCAATTCCAACTTCGAGCCAGTTATCCACACGTTTGAAATCGAGACATTCTCAAACGACTCCTCGGCCCTGGTGATCGATGTCACTGATCTCTTTACTGATGACGTCCCCATGCTCGGCTTACAGAAAAATCGGCGTGAAACCTATGGCGTAAGGAGAGTGGATCCAGAGCGTACCTTTGTTCTCCGATCGAGTGCGTATCCCCGAAATGTCGAGGTACGCCGGGTACTCACTTATGAAGCCTCTGAACCTCCTTCCAATGATCCGACAAACACGCTGTCTATGGAGATGCATCATTCGATGCTCGCCCTACCTGACAACCCGATGCAGCCCAGACTCTGCGATGAGCGCGTGGGCTTCTTCAGTACGAGCCAGATTGATTACGGGCTCGATGAGCAGCGTGCTACGGAACGGTGTTTTATAACGCGCTGGCGTCTAGAACCCAGCGACCCAACTGCATTCGCTCGCGGAGAACTCGTCGATCCGGTAGAGCCCATCATCTACTATATCGACCCGGCAACACCCATGAAGTGGCGACCGTACCTGAAGCAAGGCCTGGAAGATTGGCAGATTGCTTTTGAAGCAGCAGGCTTCAGTAACGCAATCATCGCGAGGGATGCGCCGACACCCGATGAGGACCCGGATTGGAATGCCGAGGATGCCCGCTACTCAGTGATCCGCTACCTGGCATCAACAGTTCAAAATGCTTCAGGCCCCCACGTTCACGACCCTCGCACAGGAGAGATCCTCGAGAGCGATATCCAGTGGTACCACAACGTGATGAACCTACTCAGAAATTGGTTCTTTATTCAGACCGCAGCTGCAAATCCTGATGCACGAGGAGTCGAATTTAGCGACGAAGTCATGGGCGAACTGATCCGCTTCGTTTCCTCGCATGAGGTAGGGCACACACTCGGCTTACAGCACAATATGCAGTCGTCTGCTGCATATCCTGTTGATTCACTCAGAACCCGTTTTCCGTGTCGAATGGGTATTGCTCCATCAATCATGGATTATGCGCGTTTCAATTACGTGGCCCAGCCCGGTGATGATACGTGCTTCATGCCCGCGATTGGCCCCTACGATCAATTTGCGATCGAATGGGGATATAGGCCGATGCCGGGAGAAAATGAACTGTCTGAACGCGAAGGTTTACGGGAAATGGTGGTCACACAAACCGCTGATCCTGTATATCGATTCTCGAGTCCGACTGGAGCGGATCCGACCGCACTCACAGAGGCTATCGGAGATGATGCCATGAGGGCGTCTGACCTTGGTATTGCGAACCTCAAACGAATCGTAGACAACCTGAAGGCCTGGACATATCAAGCAGGTGAAGACTTCTCGGATCTTGAAGAGCTCTACACCAACGTCATAGGACAGTGGAACCGCTACTCCGGTCACGTACTCACCAATATTGGAGGTGTCATTCTTACCCGAAAACGCCAAGGCCAGGAAGGAGTTCAATACGAACGTGTGCCGAAGGAAAAGCAGGAAAGAGCGATGGATTATCTGAATAATCAGGTGTTCGCTACGCCTACCTGGATGCTCCGCTCAGATATACTCAACCAATTCCAGGACTCTGGAGCACCGGATGTCGTGCGACAAAGGCAAGTCAGCACGCTGAACCAAGTCCTCAATACTGACCGTATGAAACGTCTCATAGAGCAAGAAGCCTTCCATGCTTCAGGAGCATACTCACTGGGTGAGATGCTCAGCGATCTCCGTAATGGTGTGTGGTCTGAATTGGCTAGCGGAGACGACACAGATGTATACCGCAGAAACCTCCAGCGGGCTTACCTAGGGCGTATGGACGAACTGATGAGCGATGAAGATGCTCTGCAGACCGACATTGCTCCGTATGTGCGGGCACACCTGAATTCACTCCTAGAAGGGTTGCTCCAGGAACGGCAGGCACGAAATGGGGCAAACCCTAACGCCACTGCACTCCACTATGATGACTCGATGGCTCGGATCCAAACTATGCTGGAGCCGAACGGGTAGGTGTCTAGTGGGGAGGTAACTGAGCCTAAGGCCTATGTACATGGGTACGGTGAGCGGGAAGCCCAGCGACTCATGGACCAAGCCGAATCTGTCTCGGATCTGATCCACCACGACACCGAGTTCCCGCCAGACAGCAGGATCCTCGAGGTCGCCTGTGGAGTCGGCGCTCAGACGGTTGCGATGGCTCAGCGACTCCCTGCTTGCCGTTTCGTGTCATTTGACAAAATCCCGCAATCGGTTGGGTTGGCCGCAGAGCGCGTCCGGACAGCCGGACTGCAGGAGGTACATCTGCTTACCGCTGACCTGTTTGAAGCTCCGTTCAAACCAGAAAGTTTCGACGTTTTATTCGTCAGCTATCTGCTCGAGCACCTACCTGACCCTCTTGCTGCGCTGATCAGCCTCAAAACACTTCTGCGTCCCGGTGGTACCTTACTTGTTGTGGAAGGAGATCATGGGTCTTGCTACTTCCATCCAGACACCCCAGAGGCCATTCGTGCGTGGAAGTGCCTTATCGAGGTCCAGGCTGGGCTCGGATGCGACTCCGAAATCGGACGAAGACTGCATCCGCTACTTCAGTCTGCAGGTTTCGAAAATGTGCGAGTCTCCCCACGTATGGTCTATGCAGACAAAAGCCGTCCGCTCATGCAGCATCAGTTCGTACTTCAGACGATCGTGCCAATGGTCGAGGGCATTCGAATTGAAGCACTGACCAAGAATCTGATGTCGCCTATCGAGTGGGAGAAGGGCGTCGCAGACCTCCGGGAAACCGGACTCAGCTCAAAGGGCACCTTCTGCTATACATTCTTCAAAGCCAGCGCTAAGAAGTGCGACTAATCTGAATACCGCTGTGCTAAGCTGGGAGTGAATGAATAGGCACAAATAAGGTTCAGTTAGTATGGCCTACCTCCGAATCTCTTCACCCAAAAGTGGTGGAGTCATCTTAGGGTCACGTCTCACCTTAGTAGCCTGCTCAAATGCATACCCTAGCCCAAATAAGCGGGGCTCACTGAACGGTCGACCGAGAAATGAGATTCCAACCGGAAGCTGATCACTGGTAAAACCACCGGGTACAATCAAGTCTGGGAACCCGGTGAGATTTGCGATGTTCGTAGCAGATACTCCTCCACCGCCACCGTTTACCAAAGAAGGACGAGTAGGTGAAGTCGGGTATACAATCGCATCGAGGTTTTGGGCATCCATGAGCCCGGCCACAATACTTTGTACCATCGGGAGTCCATAGTTCTTCATCGCTATGTACTCATGGTCATCGAGCGTTCCACTCTCCTCCTCCTGTCTGAGCAGTGACCAACGTGTAGGGTTTGGTGTTCCGCCCTCTGGGGTGAGTGATGTAATCTCCATGGACCGCTCTACCATCTCCTTAAGCGTCTTTGGGTATTCCGGTCCAATCGTGGCCAGATACTCAGGGATTTGAGCACGAAACTCTCTCCACCGTATAGTCGTATACCAGTCACCCTTGATATCCAGAAGCCACTGAGGAAAATAGACATCCACCACAGTGGCACCCTCGGCTCGCATCGCCTCAAGCGAAGCCTCAAGAATCCAGTCAACCTCGGTATCTTGCCCCAGAACATCTCGGGCAACCCCGATTCTTGCATCACCGAGTGCGCTCACGTCCAAGAATTGGGTGTAATTGGTTTCAAAACGATCGGCGCTCTTACTCGTCGCAGCGTCCTCCGGGTCGATTCCGGTCATGACACCCAGCATTGCTGCCACATCGTATACATGCCGCGCCATAGGGCCTGCCATGTCAAAAGAGAGGGCAAGCGGTACGATACCATCACGACTTAATAAACCATGTGTTGGCTTGAGTCCGGCTATACCATTGGCTGTAGTTGGTCCACGAACAGATCCACCCGTATCCGTGCCGATACCCAACTGCGCAAAAGCGGCTGCTATTGCTGCGCCCGTCCCTCCAGAAGAGCCTGCCGGGGAACGCTCTGTATCATGAGGATTCCTGATAAAGCCACCGACCGAACTCATCGTTACACCAGAGGCGAGTTCGCTCATGTTGAGCTTCGCTAGAACGATCGCCCCGGCGTTCCTAAGTCTTTCAACGATAAACGCGTCATCTGGTGGCAGTGACCCTGCCAAAAGCAATGAGCCGGCAGTGGTGGGCATGTCAGCAGTATCGATGTTGTCCTTAAGTGCTACGGGGATACCATGTAATGGAGAACGCGGTCCACTCAGCCTGCGTTCCTCATCAAGGATTCTCGCGGTCTCTAAAGCCTGGTCATTTAGCCAGAGGACAGCGTTGAGACGGGGGCCATCCTGATCGTAGGCCTGGATCCGAGCAAGATACAGTTCGACGAGGCGCTCAGAAGTCAGAGTTCCTGAGTTAAAGGCGGCGTTGATATCCTCAATCGTTGCCTCGGAGAGGCCGAGCATTTGAGCCGATAAATTATTGGTAATAGGTGCGTATAGGCCCGTGAATAGGCCAAGTAGTAGCATGGTACGCCAAACACATCTCGCTGTACTCATTATCACACCTCTTTCACTAGATTTCGGGACTGCTAGATGCCACATATCGGGTTTCTCGAACAAGCGCACAAGCTCGTCACCCTCTCTACTCCTTCGACCGTAGCACAATCCGATGGCTCTCGCCAAATCTGACAGACGCGTCAATAAGTTGTCCGCTAGCCCACCCTACCTTACCATGCGCAAGTTCCCCAGGCAGGAGTCAGGTTAGGTGAGTGATACAGACACCTTCGAAGCCGCCCAAACCACAAGCGCTTCCACTCACGCTGTCAGTGACTCGGATACGGTCGTCATCAGGCCCGAAACAACACCCGAGTGGTCCCGTCGCAATTTCATAAAAGGAGTCATCGCTTCCGGAGTCACTGTTTCCGGAGCTGTGTACTTTGGCCCGGCACTAGCGCCTCCCCAGCCTTTATCAGCGCAGGGTGTACCGCGTCTGATCACACTCAATGTCAACGGTCAAACTCGTCGGGTTGACGTACTGCCAGGTGAGACACTCGCGATGACCCTTCGCTATAAACTCGGACTCACAGGAACAAAGTTAGGGTGTGATCGTGGCGAGTGCGGTGCGTGCACTGTACTCATCAGCGGTACAACTCATTATTCCTGCTCGACGCTCACCCAACGAGTACGTGATCGTAAGATCACTACTGTCGAAGGACTCGAAAGCCCGGACGGCAACCTACACCCGGTTCAACAAGCATTTGTTGACGAACTCGGTCCTCAATGCGGCTTCTGTACGCCAGGACAAGTGATGTCAGCTGTCGCATTGCTTGAGGCAAATCCTAAGCCCACACGAGCAGAAGCCCGTGTCGCCATGTCAGGAAATCTCTGCCGTTGTGGTGCATATGATCATTATTTGAACGGTGTGATGCGTGCCGCGGGGGAGTCACAAAATGGCTGACCTGATCGGTAGAGATTTCACCCCACCTGACATTCGCGCAAAAGTTACCGGTAGAGCTAAGTACGCAGAAGATTTTCGGGCTGATGGAATGCTCTTTTGTCGACTTCTTAAGAGTCCGATGCCCCACGCTCGTGTACGAACCATCGATACTGCTGAGGCACTCAGCATGGATGGTGTCATCGCCATACTGACAGCAGATGAAGTCCCTAAACAACAGGGTCCTGCCAATAATATCCTTACAAATGAGCCCCATTTCGTCGGGGAACCGATCCTTGCCGTAGCCGCTGTTGATGAAACCACTGCACAAAATGCAATCGAAGCAATCAAGCTGGATCTCGAACCACTGCCCTTCTGTCTAGATCCATTAGAAAGCCTCAAGCCCGGAGGCCCAAATGCGCGCACGGACGGCAACACCATCGTGCCGCGTGAAGGTGTCAAGGAAATCAAATGGAAATCAGAAGACTTCATCGCAACGGATGAGGGCAAGCTTCCAATGGGCGAACCAACCACTGAGTGGTCCTACGGTGATCTGGAGCAAGGTTTTGCAGAGGCCGCACTTATCGTAGATGAAAGCTTCGTCACGGCGAGCCACTCGCATCATTCGATGGAGCCCCGGACTGCGATGGCGTATTGGCAGAACGGGAAGTGCTATGTCCATGGGTCAAGCCAAAGCCAGGCAATCGTTCTACCCGGGCTGGCAAATTACATCGGCATCGAGCCTGAAGACCTAGTGTATATCGCTGAGTACTGTGGAGGTGGCTTCGGCTCAAAGGGTGGTGCGTACCCGACAATGGCAATTCCCGCGCATATGTCGAAGAAGACAGGGAGACCTGTCCTCATGCGCATCAGCCGTGCAGAAGAATACTTCCTCGGCTCAGCGAGGCCCGGATTCCAGGGCCACCTTAAGATCGGATTTCGCGAAGATGGTCGAATGACTGCCGCTGACCTGTACATCGTGCAGGAGAACGGTCCCAATTCTGGATTCGGAGACATGGGAAGTGCAGCTGGAGCAGTATCCATCGTCTATACTCCCCATGCGATGCGCTTCCGGGGCATCTCCGTTTTGACGAACACTCCACCTCGCGGTGCGCAGCGAGGCCCGGGCCAGAACCAAATGGCGACTGCAATCGAGCCCCTGCTCGACAAGGCAGCTCAGGAATTGGGAATCGATCGGGTTGCCATCCGCCGAATAAATGCACCCGATAGCAACTCACGTTACGGAGCCAACCAAGGTCCAATAACTAGCGCACACCTACGAGAAGCCTTGGACATAGGTGCAAACCAGTTTGGCTGGGCTGAGAGAAGTACCCGCAGTGGTCAACGCACTGGGTCCAAAGTGATTGGGATTGGCGTCGGCCAAGCCTTCCACTCAGCTGGGTCAAGTGGCTTTGACGGCCTGGTCCGCATAACGCCAGACGGAAAGCTGCACGTCCACACCGGCGTTGGTAACCTCGGAACTTATTCTTATGCGGCAACGTCGCGTGTTGCAGCTGACGTACTCAAGCATCGATGGGAGAATACAGTGCTTGTGCGAGGAAACTCGAGCCACCACCTACCCTGGAACAATGGGCAATTTGGGAGCAACACATCATTCACGATGACTCGCACAAACTATGCAGCTGCGATGGACGCGTTGCAGAAACTTAAGGAGCTTGCCGCAATTGAACTCGGTGGTGAAGCAAATGACTACGACGTCGCCAACGAGACAGTTTTCAGACGTGGTAATCCATCGAGGTATATCACCTACGCCCAAGCAGCGCAGCAAGCAATTAAGGTCCAAGGAGCTTATAGCGGATATGAAACGCCTGATGAGATCAATTCTATGACACGGCGTGCGGTGGAAGGGTTAGTGGGTACGGGACTCATCGGAGTTGCCCGTGACAACTTGGAGCGACGCGGCACTGTGCCAGCACTGGCTGCAGGCTTCATCGAGATCGAAATCGACGTCGAGACTGGACGAATCGAGATTCTCGACTACCTCGGAGTCGCAGATTGCGGAACGGTCCTACACCCGCAAAGCCTCGCGAACCAGATCAAGGGCGGTGCAGTGATGGGTTTTGGTATGGCGTGCACCGAACGTCACATTTACGACTCGAAGTGGGGGCTCCCAGGAGGTGTCGGCTTCTACCAAGCAAAGCCCCCATCCTATGTGGACGTTCCTTCGGAGATGGACTGGGCAGCTGTGGGTATTCCAGATCCACAGAATCCGGTAGGAGCGAAGGGGATTGGTGAACCGCTAATGGGCTGTGCCGCAGCGGCGCTTTTATGCGCGATCTCCGATGCGTTAGGTGGCCATTACTTCAATCGGACACCTGTCGTCCCAGACATGATCGTGAATGCGTTTATGGGTCAAGAACAGTCACATCGTCCACTCCAGGTCAACACCCAGTAGAGGAGTAAGCCCAATGATGAAAGATATGATCCCGGGCTTCGAACTCTTTCAGCCGACAGAAGTTGAGAGTGCCCTTGAGCTCCTCGACCGCTTTGGGGAGGATGGCTGGGCCCTTGCGGGTGGCTACGATAGCCTAGACTGGTTCAAGAATCGTGGTAAGCACCCCGAAGCCGTGATTGACCTCCAGGGCCTCGCAGGATTGAACCGGATTGTTGAAATCCCAAATGGTATCGAGATCGGCGCGCTCACAACCCTCACGGAGATCGAACATAGTCAGATCATCCGAGAACACTTCGGACTACTAGCTGAAGCTGCTAGCAAGGTAGCAAGCCCTCAAATTCGGAATGCTGGGACGCTGGGAGGGAACCTCTGCCAGGATGCCCGCTGCTGGTACTACCGCTACGGGGTATCTTGCTATCGGGCAGGTGGGAACACTTGCTACGCTAGTGCTCCGGACGCACTCAATCGGGAACACGCACTCTTTGGCGTGAACCGCTGTGTGGCGGTGACACCCTCAGACACCGCTGTGGCTCTTGTGGCATTGGATGCAGAAATGGTTATTCGCAATTCCGGGGGAGAGAGGATAATCAATGCTGAACACTTCTTCATGGAGCCCTCGTCTGATATCACTCGCATGACCGTCCTTGAACCAAGCGATCTACTCACTGCTATCCGCATTCCAAATACGTGGATAGATGCTGATTTTTACTTTGAGAAGGTCACAGACCGTAACAGCTGGGACTTTGCACTTGTAAGCATTGCCTCAGCAATCAAGAGTAATGCTGGCCAGATCGATGACGCCCGTATTGTGTGCGGAGCTGTGCAATGCATTCCTCGGAGACTGGAAAATGTGGAGGCGATGATTCGGGGTCGGGTCCAGAACGAGAATACTGCAGCCGAAGCAGGTATTCTAGCAGTTCAAGAAGCCGAGCCACTGAACTACAACCACTTCAAGATTCCACTCATGGAGAATCTGGTGAAGCGGGCAGTAAGAGGCTGAATCCCTACCAGACTGAACCATAAGGCTCACTCCCACATGGTTGAACAACGATGTCTGTTATCCTTGGCTGCTGTGCTTGCATTTTCATCTGCATGTTCTAATAACTCAGCAGCCGACTCTCAGCAGGATGGCACTCTCTCATTCAACGACGGTGTCTACCTGGAAACCACATCTGAAACCAGCGCTAACGCGACCCTCGGAGACCTAGATGGGGATGGCGACCTCGACATCGTCTTGGCTAAAGGACGCCATTGGCCCTTGTTGGACATCGTCCTTCTAAACGATGGAAATGGCAGTTTCATAGAGCGCCACAACACCGGTGATTCAGCGGATAGAACGTATACCGCTGCTCTTGCTGACCTAGATGCTGATGGAGATTTAGATCTTGTTTTAGGTAACGATAGCCCGGATAAGAAACGCATTTACCATAATGATGGTACCGGGCATTTCAAGATGACCGGAACCTTCGGTGATGCGTCCTGGCCAACACGTAACGTCACTGTCATAGACGTAACAGGCGACAGGCGACCTGATATTGTGGTCGCTAACCGAGGCGGAGCCCCGAGGGGAACAGCTAACTACATATGCCCCAATGATGGCGAAGGATATTTCTCAACATGTACAGAGTTCTCTTCACAGTCAGCTACTACGATTGGCGCAGGAGATCTCACGGGGGACGGGCACATCGATCTTGTAGTTCCGCACCGAGATGGGGGACAAAGTTTCATTTACGTCAATGACGGTAACGGTGACTTCAAGACAAACGTGCCCCTAGGACCCACTGAATCAGCAACACGGGCTATCGCACTTGGTGACATCAACGGAAATGGGAGATTAGACATAGTCGTCGGGAACGACGAAGAGGGAGGAGCCCTAATCTATGTCAATCATGACAATTTAGTTTTCGAAGGCCCAATCCCCCTTGGGGCCCCGTCAGAACTCGTTTATTCGATTGCCATTGCTGACCTTGATGAAGATGATGACAACGACATCGTTCTGGGCGCTGTTGAGGCACCATCCGCTGTGCTAGTAAATAGTGGAGACGGCCTATCCTTCAGTATAATTCAGTTCGGGGATAGCGAGGGTGCGGTGTACGGCCTGGCCATCGGAGACGTAAACAGGGATGGGCTACCCGATATTGTTACAGCACGATCCGGGGCTCCGAATATGCTGTACTTCAATGCAGGATCTCGATGATGTGAAGAGGGGTTATCCATCAGGTCAGATGGATAACCCCTCCAAATACTGAATATCTAGTCGCTATTTTTTAGCGAATCCTGACATGCTTTCTCAACATCCTGGGTCCAACCTCAGCTCCGTACACATTCCCTAGGGCATCAGCGGTCACTCCCTCTGCTGCGGTCGTTCCACGAACGCCCAAGCGCCACTGTGGGTCCGGGATAAATGCAGTAATTAGACCATCATGGACACTCCCAATCCGGATCCCGCGTGAGAAGCCCATATTCGACATACTACCCGCGTTGCTCGACTCAGAGTCAGCGGAATACATAACATCGTTACCGTCAATATATAGTCCGCTCGGTCGACCAAACTGAGTCCATGTCATAAGGTGGTTCCCATTTTGGTCAAAAACCTGAGTTCGGCTGTTTCCCCGGTCTGCGACAAAAAGGCGGCCCTGGGAATCCATCGCAAGCGCATGTGGATCCCGGAACTCCCCGTTCTCCTTACCCGTCTCACCCCATTGCATAATGTAGTCGCCGCTGCTGTCGAATTTGACTACACGGTTGTTGTTTCCGGCTCCATGACCGTCAACCACAAATATGCTCCCATCTGGAGCCACAAGCATGTCGGATGGTTGGTTGAACGTATCTTCCCCGTCACCGGCCACACCTGCTGTACCCAAACTCATGAGCAGCTCACCCATTGGGCTAAATTTATGGACCTGATGCCCTTTATCTCCCGCCCCAGCAGCATCAGCGACCCAGACGTTACCTTCCGAATCTACGTGCAGCCCATGCGGCCAAACGATCATCCCCGCACCGAAGCTTCTTATCAGCTCTCCGTTAGGCGAAAAAAGCATTATTGGATCCCAGTCCTGTTGTTGCATACAGGCACCCTGGTTCGCTCCACACCGCTCACCTACCCAGACATTCATACCGTCCGGAGCCATGTATACCGCGCTTGTCGAACCCCAGGTCCTACCCTGCTCCAGCTGTCCCCAAACGCCGTCAACGGTGCGGTACGGATTCGGTGCATGATTCTGAGCCAATACGGGACCGGCCAGGGTGGCCAGTAAAGCCGCGGTTGCAGCCAAGTCAAAACCTATTTGGCGTATTCGGGTCATTTTTGTTTCTCCTGTAGAACTTAGCCTTGAACGGGGACGGTGATTATGGGGACGGATCCGGCCTTCAGCTAGAAGAACTAGACTAGTTGAATGGGAAGTTCCCGGATCCTCTGTCCTGTCAGAGAGAATAGTGCATTGGTAACTGCTGGTGCTATCGGCGGTGTTCCGGGTTCGCCCACCCCGCCCGGTGCTTCCTGGCTCGGTACCAGTATCACTTCGACGTCTGGAGCGTCCCGCATCCTTAGCATTTGGTAGTCATGAAAGTTGCTCTGCACAACGCGACCACCCTGAATGTTGATTCGGCCATAAAAGGCTGCAGTGAGGCCGTAGACGATGCCACTTTCCATTTGTGCCCTAACGATCGATGGGTTCACGACTATTCCACAGTCAATCGCACACCACACCTTATGCACGCGCAGTTGGCCATTCTGAATAGAAACCTCTGCGACCTCAGCCACAAATGACCCAAAAGATTCCGCCACCGCGATTCCGCGTGCCCGACCAACAGGAGTTGGTGATGCCCATTCCGAAGCCTCCGCCACCGTGTCGAGCACCGCCCTATGGCGAGGATGCTCCTTCAGCAGGTCTCTCCGATACTCGTAGGGATCCTGGCCGGCAAGATTAGCTAACTCGTCAATGAAAGATTCGACTACAAAAGCATTCTGTGTATGCCCCACAGATCTCCAAAAACCGACTGGAACAGGTAGGTCCACTCTTGAATACGTCACCCGCATATGCGGAATATGGTATGGTTGATCTTGCGCACCTTCAGTGGATGTGGGATCACTACTTCCCGCCCATTTGGTTGCAAAATCGGGAACCCAACTTGGCACCATCCGTTGTAAGATCGACTGGCTTGCGATCCGGTGACGCCAAGCTTCAGGCATCCCATCCACACCTAGTATTGCGGAAAATTCGTGGTAAGAGGCAGGTCGATAGAAATCGTTCTGCATGTCGTCTTCGCGGGTCCAAATGACCTTGATTGGACCATCAACTTTACCAGCCAATTCCGCTGCCTCCCGAACGAAATCTTGCTCGGCACGACGGCCAAAACCTCCGCCCAGGAACGTGGTATGGACTACTGTGTTATCAGGGCTCACTCCAGCAGCCTTGGCAGCCACTTGGCGCGCGCCGCCACCCACGAGCCCTGGAGCATTTTGGAACTGTGTGGGCGCCCACACGGTGCACTGGCCATTACGAACCCACGCAGTGCAGTTCATCGGCTCCATCGTTGCATGCGCAAGATACGGTAGCGCATATGTCGCCCTTATTGGTTCTCTATCCGAGCCCAGAACTGAATCGATGTCACCCTCTTCGCGTACCGTGGCTCCATCCTGACCAGCTGCTTCTTTAAGGCGATCTAAGATTTCTGCGTCATCCAGAGTACTCCATTCCCCATCCTCCCACTCGACATTCAGCAAGTCCCGTCCCTCTTTGGCTGCTACGTATCCGTCTGCAATCACTGCGATTCCGCTCTGTAATTCGACAACTTCATCAACACCCTGCACTGCAAGTGCGCCAGTGGGGTCAAACGCACGGAGCACACCTCCGAAAACTGGAGAGCGAGCAACCACAGCCACTCTTGTATCGCTAGGACCAGCATCCATTCCGAAAATGGCCTCGCCCGTCGTCTTGGTAGGGACATCTAGCCGAGGTACCGGCGTGCCAATAACCCTGAATTCAGAGAGATCCTTGAGTGGCACGTCCTTGGGTACATCCAGTAACGCAGCAGCCGAAGCTAGTTGAGCATAGGTAAGCTTGGAGCCGTCTGGGTGAACGGCCTTGCCTTCGTTCATCTGGACTTGATCAGGTGCGACCCCCCATCTCTGAGCTGCGACTTCACGAAGCATCCAGCGCGCCTTTGCGCCCGCCTCACGCAGCGGCAACCAAGAGTCCCGGATACTCGTACTTCCTCCGGTCAACTGCATGCCACCCATCGCAGTTCCGTACGCAGGGTGGGCCGGCGCAAATTCGAATGAGACCTGAGAGAGAAGCACATGCAGTTCCTCGGCAACCAATTGAGGTAGCGCAGTGGCAACTCCTTGGCCCATCTCAGACTTGGCGACCATCACAGTGATCGAACCGTCCACGTCAATACGTAGGAACGCGCTAGGTGCGAAGGCAGCGTCTGTCGGCGGAGCTTCGGGTCCCTTGATCACCCGGTATGACACTCCTAGTGTGAGCCCCGCACCAGCCAAAACACCGATTTTCACGAAAGTCCGCCGGGACAGGTTCTTTGTGATGCCCCTGCCCTCTATCGGGTCGCCAAGTTGATCGTTCACTCTTCACTCCCGGCACCACCATCATCAGTCGAAGCTAACTGCTCTTGGATACCTGCCGCCCTGTGGATTGCCCGTCTGATTGCGGGATAGGTACCGCACCGGCAGATGTTACTCGACATCGCTCCGTCGATGTCTTCATCGGTGGGATTTGGATTCGCTGCCAACAGCGCGACAGCCGATACAATCTGACCGGATTGGCAGTACCCGCATTGGGGAACTTGCTCCTCAACCCAAGCTTCTTGGACCGGGTGTGCACCTTTCTCGGAAAGTCCTTCTATCGTGATAACCTCAGAGTCTTCAGCGGCGCTAATCGGCATCTGGCATGATCTGGTCGGTTGGCCATTCACGAGAACCATGCAGGCTCCACACTGTCCGATCCCGCACCCAAATTTCGTGCCGGTCAATTCCAGTGACTCCC
>Ga0163108_10001769_pt1 | contig 15754 bp, 14 predicted proteins | sample Fk1155metaG_FD_109644 | JGI IMG/M metagenome (GOLD analysis project Ga0163108, IMG submission 109644) | Marine microbial communities from the Central Pacific Ocean - Fk160115 155m metaG | ecosystem: Environmental > Aquatic > Marine > Oceanic > Photic zone | place: The Central Pacific Ocean...
CTCTTGATAGGTATAACTCGCTCCGGAACTACCGTCTGTAAAAGCTTTGCGGTCCGGAAAAGTCGCTTGAACCATTTCCAATAACATCATTATGTTCATTTCAATATCTTCCGTTTTCCAAAAATAAGTTCGCTTCGTTTCAAGTGAAGGCTCCACAAACAAAAGCTCGTTCCGAATAATTGATACTGCCAACGAAATGTCTTTAACAGTACCCCTACCCCAGCACGCTATTCCAACCTAATTCTAGGATTATCACAAGAAGTTGACAAAAAAACCTATCTAATCCTTTTGTTATCTAGAGAAACATTAGCAGGCCTCAGTCGCTTGTTTCGACATCCTTTCGTGATCCTGCCAAAATAGAAATCATCAACAAAGGAAGTAAATCATGAAAATTTCGATTTCAATTGGTTCGGCTTACTACAACGGTGAAGATTGGGATGAGTTAGTTGAATATACTCAAGCGGCCGACAAGCTCGGAGTCGATCAGGCATGGTCCGCCGAGGCATGGGGAATGGATGCCATCGTACCTTTAGCGTATCTCGCAGCTAAAACTGAAAAAATAAAATTAGGAACAGGGATATTACAGATAAGCTCGAGAGTCCCATCGATGATGGCAATGACCGCCCAAAGCCTGGACACGGTTTCAAAAGGCAGATTCATATTAGGATTGGGCGTGAGTGGTCCTCAGGTAGTAGAAGGTCTGCACGGGGCCTCTTTTGCCAAACCTTTAGGTCGGCTGAGGGAGTGTGTCGAAATTCTTAGAATCGCTCTAGCTGGAGAAAAAATCGCCTACGAGGGAGATCACTACTTACTACCAAGACCAAATGGCGAAGGTAAAGCGATAAGGCTCTCGCAACCTCCACGACCGGAACTACCGATCTACCTAGCCACATTAGGGCCTAAGTCATTACAAATGACGGGGGAATTAGCCAATGGCTGGCTTGGCACCTGTTTCCTGCCCGAACATTCTGGTGTGTTTCTCGATGACCTCACTCTGGGCGCGCAGAGGGCAGGCAGGACCCTAGCCGATCTGGATATTCAAGCGGGAGGTTATTTTGAAATCAGCGATGACGTGGAAGGACTAATCAATAAGTTGAGACCTGGAATGGCATTTACACTGGGAGCAATGGGCTCAGCAAAAACAAATTTTTATAATGATGCCTATTGCCGTGCTGGCTACGAGGCGGTCGCCAAGGAGGTTCAAAGCTTATGGGTGGGCGGCAATCGTGAAGAGGCAATTCGCCAAGTTCCCGATGAACTCATCACGATGTCTAATTTTATTGGGACTCAGTCGATGGTCGAGGAACGCTTGAGTGCCTTTAAAGAGGCAGGAGTTAATACGCTAAGGATTTCAACTGGCGGATCTACTTGGAAAGAGCGTACTTCAGCATTAGAAGAAGCTATGGATGCTATAGGCAAGTCAGCGAGTTAATTAGCACGCTATCATTTGAGGCCAACAACACTAGAACCGGTTATTTACTGATCGTTAAGTTGTGCGAAGGCTGCTACCGCCTCTTCTCTGGCAGCCTCCACAGCTGAATTGATTTCTTGTATTTCCTTTTCATCTATTCCCACACTACTCAAAACATCTGTATTCGCTTCACCTAGAACTGGCGGGTCTCCCTTTTCAATTCCAGGCGTTTCGCTCAGTTTGACGAGATTCCCTACTGTCGCGCGTTCCCCGAGCCCAGGAATATTTACCTTTGTAAAATAACCGTTGATCAAACTTTGTTCGTCCTCAAATACTTCTCGATGATCTCGAACTCGTTCCCAGATGATTTCCGGTTGCGTCCGCAAAAAATCATCCCACTCCATAGCAGTTTTTTTACAAAATGCTGTGGTCAATTTCTCGCGTATTTCTTCAGATTCTTCATCAGTTAGCCCCTCTCCCAATCGACCTCCCGGCGTCTGAAGTTTCGGATGAAAAACCAATTCAGGGACGTCTGCGAACACGCAAAACGCATCCCACGATTCCAGAGTCATACTAGCGGCTAACAAAATCGCTTTTTTATCCGACGTCTCATACAGACCATATGCTCCGCGAAGATTGCAATGATGTTGACCATCGCGCTCCAATAATTTTCCAGTCATCGATTCATGGGTCAGTTCCCACTGCTGAAACCACAACTGAGCACCAAGCCCGCTCACACTCACCCGTTGGCCACCACCATGTCGCTCCCTGGCTAACAACGCCGTCAGCACCCCAAGCGCCAATTGCATGGCACCACCTGTGTCCCCAACCACACTTCCCAAAAGAACCGGCAACTCTCCTTTTTGTCCAGTTAACGAAAGCATTCCGCCACGCGCTACTGCCGCCCCGTCCAACATAGCCTTATCGGCATCAGGACCTTTGGGCCCAAAGCCATTCACGTTGGCATAAACCAAATCAGGATACAGCTCGCGAAGCGTCTCATAGTCAAATCCCAGCTTCTTAAGCGCGGGCATCCGATAATTAGTCAACATTACATCAGCTTTTTCCAGCAATCGATGCAGCGTTTTTTTTCCCAGATCAGTTGTCAGATCGATACACAAGGAGCGCTTCCCTCGATTCACCGCAACAAACTGCGGTCCATAGGTGCCCTCTGGAGTTTCATTGTTTCTATTCCGCCCATGACGACTCGAATCGCCTATTGGAGGTTCTACCTTTAATACTTCTGCGCCCATGTCGCGCAGGTAAAGACCCGCCGCCGGTCCCTGGACCGCCGACGCCAACTCCACTACGGTAAATCCTTCTAGGGGCTCACTCATCTAACTTCCAACTCATTAGCAAACGCGCTTCAACAACAGATACCTTAATGTAAATGCCTCTCAACAAAAAATGCAAACCATGTGCACAATAAGACAATCATCGATAAGCTGATAGTTCTTTAATTCAACAGCAAAAACCAAGTGGATGTACTGATGATTAACAAACAAATCATAACGATCGCAGTAGTCATTTATACGCTCTTCTTTATCTGGTACACAAATTTTAGCGGCCCAATGTCAGACGAAGAAATTGACCAAGCCATCACCGGCTTACAAGCAAACGGAATGGCCGAAAACGCTATCGAGAGTTGGGAACGCTTTATGAGGACAGATACCGGTGATCAATTCATCATGTTGAATAATATAGATATGAATCCATCGCCTCCCAAGATGCCAGATACCCCCGAAGGAGCAAGCGCTCTAGAATTAATGGATGTCTATATGGAGCACATGTACTCAGAACAGTTTAAAAGAGCTTGCCATCCAGTTTTTTTTGGAGAAGTTGTACATGAGACAATGGACGTCACTGGAATCGAAAACGCGACCTCGTGGACTCATGGCGCTTTATTTAGATATCGCAGTCGAGGTGATTTAGTCCAGATAGCCTTGAACCCCGCTAGCCGAGACAAACATGATTACAAAATAGCGGCTTTAACCAAAACGATAGCTTATCCAATTGAACCGACAATATATCTAAGCGATCCTAGGTTCTTACTATTTCTCATACTATTATCTGGTGTATCGCTGATTATCGCTCTAAGAAAATAGTCCCTATCCAATTATGGCGTTGCAATCGTTCTAATATATTCAGCTAATCTAAATCAACAAATCATTCGTAGGAGAGACCAACATGTCAAGCAGGCTTGAAGGGAAAACAGCATTAATTACAGGAGGCACTAGCGGAATAGGTGCCTCAACCGCAGAACTGTTTGCTAGAGAGGGTGCTAGGGTCATCATTTCAGGCCGATCCAAAGAAAAAGGAGAGGCCTTAGCCAATCAATTGGGGGATTCAGTCACCTTTTTTGAGGCGGACGTAACCAACGAAAAAGATATTTCGTCGTCTATCGATTTTACCGTCGATTCACTTGGTAAACTCGACATTTTGTTTAATAACGCGGGTGGTCCGGTAGGCGCCCCATTAGAAGAATTGACCCAATATCATATCGATTATGGTGTGCGGCTACTTCTTTCCAGCGTCATACTCGGAACACGTTACGCGATCGAGCCAATGAAAAATAATGGTGGCGGCGTAATCATCAATAATTCGAGCGTGGCAGGTTTACGGTATCGGCAAGGCGATCCACTCTATTCTGCCCTTAAGTCAGGTGTCACTCACTTCACAAGGATGTCCGGAGTCGAACTGGGACCTCATAACATACGAGTAAATTCAATATCTCCTGGGGCCATTGCCACACCAATTTTTTATGGTGGCTCGGCCAGAGCGAATACCCTATCTGAGGAGGAAAATCAGAAAAAAATGGAAAAGCTAAAAAGCAACCTTGCCAAAGCGGTTCCACTCAAGAAGACGGGTTTAGCAGAGGACATAGCAGAGGGAGCTCTATATCTGGCGAGTGATGCAGGCCAATTTGTTAACTGTCACGATTTAGTCATCGACGCAGGACGAACATCCATGTTTTATGAACCCAATGACTAATCCTGTAAGACTCACCCTTGGGCTGGCTTATTCAAAAAGCCAGCCAAAAAACGGCATAAGTGGACTACACCGAAGAACGACTGTCAGCCCAAAGCCTCAAAAAATTACCGCTATAGAATTTATCCTTCAGACCTTCATCTAAATCAGAGATAGAACGTTCAAATCGTTCAATAGGGTCTTTGGTGCCTTCGACATGAGGATAATCGCTTGAAAACAAATACAGATTTTCATGTGAATCGTTGATCAACCGTTTCACATCTTCATGATGGAAAGGTGTAAAAGCCATTTGATCCTTTATCTGTTCTGAAGGAGGTCTTTCAAATCGCACTGACTCATCAACACGACTATAAACCTTGCTTACCCAATCTAATCGACGGATCAGTTCCGGAACCCAGCCAGCCCCAAGTTCAACCGAAGCACCTTTCAGTGCCGGATGCCGTTCAAGAACACCATCCAAAACCAACATACTGACAAAGGTTTCGGGCGGTTGGTGCAATAACGCGGCATCCTTGGTTCGCACATTTTCACCCCCCCCCATCCAATCTTTAGTCGCTGCCCTCCCGTTCTTACTCCAAGAACCGAGGATCTGTAACGGAGATCCCCCCACGTGCAAGACAAAGGGAGTACCCGACTCGGCAAGGAGATGCCAAAAAGGCTCTAAATCTACGTGTCCAGGTGACATCTCTATAGGAGATCGATGAGGTACCCATATAGCTCTTAGTCCATTTTGAATCGCCCATTCAGCTTCAGCGATTGCAAACGCAGGGTCATCAAGAGGCACTACTCCCACACCCAGCAATCGATCATCATCGGAACAAAAATCTATCATATGCCGGTTATGTGCTCTAGCTGCGCCATAGCGTAACTCCGAAGGTTTTTTTGAACTAGGATGAAAAGGAAAGGCAACACTATGCGTGGCAAAAACTAACTGTTGTTTAAAACCAAGAAGGTCAAGTGCATCAGATCTATCAGCAGAATCAAAAGCACCTAATGCTTGAATTTCCTTAGACTTTGCTATCAATTCGTCGCCCATTTCTAACTGGCTTTTGACATGCTCAGCCGAATGCTTTCCACCTTGCTGCATAATGATCTCAACTTCTTCATCAGTCACCAGTGAAGCGCTATAACTTACCTCAGGTATTTGGTCACGAATCTTAGGGTCTGCATACGACGTCAGAAAATTTGGTAATTCCATGATATGACTATCTGCATCGTAATAGTCTCGATCTGCTGGTGCGTAACTCACTTACTTCTCTCCAATCTATCTTCCACTTACTAATCATGCATCAAAACAATACTGAAGGCACCCCAGCTGATTTTTGTTAGACTCCAAATCACACGTTAGGAGTCGCTATGCCACTTTCGCTTTTAGATGAATTATGGGACTTACATCAAAATCCTAAAAAGCGTGCCCTTGCGGACCTATTAGAGTCTGAACTAAGTATCGACGAGGGCCAAGAAATTCAGTTGCAATTACTCAATCGATGGCTCGACCAAGGAGAAGAAATCGGAGGATGGAAAATTGGTATGACCTCAGGAGCCTCTCGAAACGCGATGGGTGACGGAATCAGGCCATTCGGTTTTATACTCCAAAGTCGGGTCAATCCCAGTGAGACCAAACTCCCTTTAGAGCGCCTATACGATGGTGGGGTTGAAAACGAAGTTTGCTTTAGCTTCAGCACTTTACTTTCTACAGATACTACGCCTGAAGGCGCTAGAAACGCCCTAAGTGCCATCTATCCGGCGTTCGAAATCAATCAAAGACGACTGCCACAAAATGCACAAAGCGGTCTAAGGGTTGCAGATAATTTATCTAATTGGGGAATCGTCTACGGATCAGGCGTAGATACTGAAATCGAAATCAACTCTATTCAGGTTTACTTGTCTCACAATGGAAAAGAAATCGAGCAAACTGATAGCAAAGGACACATCGACGATCATTATCAATCAATTGCGACCCTCGCAAATAAGTTAGGGCAGTATGGGCATTCAATAGAAGTCGGCCACAAAGTCATCACAGGCGCATTTGGCAAGACGCCCTTTGCTGAGGGCACTTTTCAAGGAACTTTCAGCCATGGCATCGGCAACGTGACGGTAGAATTAATAAAATGACCCTGAAGATATTAATCATCCCAGGACTAACGCTGACCGAGATTCCTGAGCATTCCATACAGAAGATAAAGGAAGCCGCTGGACCAGATAGCCGAGTAGTTATTTCTGAACACTCCCTCGCTCACAATGAGATAGAAGATGCCGACGTGGTGTTAGGCCTAGTGACTCCTAAACTTTTCGTCAACGCAAAAAAGTTAAGCTGGGTGCAATCGATCTCTTCAGGAGTGGACTCTTTTATGTATCCAGAGTTCATGAACAGTGATGTGCTGCTCACTAGCGAAAAAGGTCTCGTCGGAGAGCACTTGGCTGACCATGCTTTCGGTCTTTTATTGACTCTGACCAGACAATTGGCGATGGCGCGAGACATGGGTCCGGCTAGCTGGAAGAATCGACCAGCACTCAGAGCAGAAGAAGTTGAATTATCAGGCCTAAATCTTGGGATAATTGGTTTTGGTGGGACAGGCAGATCGGTCGCAAAAAGAGCAGACGCCTTTGGGTTAAATATCAGGGCAATAGACAAAGAAGAGGTGAGTCCTTCTGAGGCCGTCAAGACAGTGGAGTCAACAAGCTCTTTGAGCGATCTTCTATCCTGGAGCGACGTGTTGTGCATATGTTGCCCACTGACAAAGGAAACTGAAAAGCTCGTTAATCGGGAAACACTTAGTCTGCTCAAAAAAGGCGCTTATCTGATTAACGTCACCCGAGGAGAAATCATAGATGAAGATGCTCTGGTTGAATCTCTAAAATCCGGCCACCTAAAAGGCGCGGGCTTAGATGTGACACCTCGGGAACCGTTGCCTGACGACAGCGATCTATGGAACCTGCCCAATGTTATTTTGACACCACATACTGCTGGCGCGAGCCAGTATCGAGCATCAAGAAATCTGGACCGCTTTATTTCCAATGTCGAAAAATTCAGAAAAAAGCAGCCCTTGGAAGGATTAATCAACAAATTGGAAGGTTACTAGGAGAGTAATTGTGACCAAAGAACATCACACAACCAAAATGAAGGACCTTCTAATCAATTATAACCGTTGATAAGGTGTCGAAATTAATTTCAAATAGGCTTAAATATAAAGAATGAGTGAATCACAAACCCAAGAGCAAACAACTCATAACGAAGATGGTATAGAACCTTCACTCCAATCGATGCTGCTCAAGGACACCCTCATCTTGCTGGCCGCTTTGTCGTTATGGGCTGCCGCCAACTCTTGGTTCCAGTTTTCAGAACTTTGGATAGCAAAGACACTCATAGTTGCCGATGCGATCATTGTTGGTTTTATCGTAGCCTCCTTATTTCATGAGTGGGGCCACTATGCTGGGGCAAAATACTCTGGAGCAAACACCAAGAGATTCTCAGCAAAAGGATTATCGATCTTCCGATTTAATTTTGATTTCGAACAGAATACAAAAAAACAATTTCTCTGGATGAGCTACGGTGGCCAGATAGGCAACTGGGGAATACTTGGTATCTTGTTTTTTTCACTTCCGTTGACGAATTTAGCCGAAATCATCCTCGTTTCGTCCATTTTCGGGTTCTGCATTTTCGCTTTAACAGTAGAGTATAAAATTATTTGGGAAGTCATACGCGGGTTAGAACCTTTAGCAAGTCTGAAAAACCTCACCTCGAGAAAATTGAAGTCCGCCCAAATGATCGGGGGTGTTGGAGGAATCACGGCGCTCATTTTTCTCAGCTGAACCTCAGAAAAGTGAGCGAAAGTAATTTCCTAAAACTAGCTCTATCAAAAAAAGTTAGAAAACGAGCGATGAGAGTCAGCGTTTTAGTCGGATCAATCCTGGTTTTAATAAACCATGCCGACTCCATTTACAATGGTAGCCTGAAACCGACTAATCTCCTGCAAATCCTAGCTACCTATATAGTCCCTTATCTGGTATCGACTTATTCAAGTGTTAGCGCTTTAAAGGATCAAGAGAAGCCCAGAGACAATAAATTATGAACAGGTGAATACAATTCTTCCAAATAATTAGCATCCGCCTCATTGAGTTTAATATTGGTCGCATCAACCAATTCGTCCAACTGCTCGGGACGAGAGACACCGACTACAGGAGAAACAACTTCTTTTTTATTGAGCAACCATGCCAAAGCAATCTGTGCTGGTTTTTTCTCATACTTCGCTGCGATTTCGATTACCCGTTCAGCGATCTCGAAAACATGATCTCCATGATAAAGACTTTCTGTTCTTGCTCGATCTTGCCCCTTAGATCGATTCGTACTGCCACCTTCAAAACCACCCTGGTAAGCGCCAGCTAGGATTCCACGCGCGAGTGGCGACCAAGGCATAAGCGCCACACCAGACTTAGCGCAATAAGGATTCATCTCTCTTTCTTCTTCTCTGTAGACTAAATTGTAATGATTTTGCATAGAGATAAATCGAGTCCACCCATTCATCTTTGCAGTTAACTGTAATTCCGCAAATTGCCACGCAAACATCGAAGACCCACCCAAGTACAGAGCTTTACCGGCTTTAACCACGTCATGCAGCGCTTCCATGGTCTCTTCAATCGGAACCTCCACCTGGCCAGGAACTCCGTGCGGGTGTCGGTGAATAACAAGGTGATCAATATAATCATGACCTAAGCGTTTCAAACAGGCGTCAACCCCCTCCATAACATGCTTTCTAGACAAACCGGATTGGTTCGCACCAGCCCCCATCGGCATCGAAATTTTTGTCGCCAACACATATTCGTCTCTAGGCAGCAAATCATTAAGAATGGATCCAACAACCTCCTCGGATGCACCCAAACCGTATACATCAGCGCAATCAAAATAAAAGAGGCCATGATCCAGTGCTGCCTTAAATATAGGTCTGGCCTGATCTTCGGTAAGTGTCCAGTCACCTTGATGGCCACGGCCAGGGATCCCAAAATTCATCGTCCCCAGACAAAGTTCCGACACCCTCAGACCGCTAGATCCCAACTGCACACTATTAAGCATTGATTAACCCTTACACATTCAATTCCCTTTGACCCATCTTAGAGCTTGCCGACAAATAGTTGAACCACTAAAAAAATCAGGTCCAGTATTTATTCAGGCTCTCTAAAAAGAGATAATGTATTAATGAACCTTGCTTTAGCGAAATTGGTAAATAATGAGTGAGTCTGTCGCAATAGTAGGTGCAGGTATTTGTGGTATGTGCACCGCCCTGGCCTTAAGTCAAAGCGGCTTTCGAGTTTCCGTGTTTGAGCGAGATGTACCTCCGCCTCCAGGAAACCCTGATCAAGCCTTCTTTGAATGGACCCGAAGAGGTGCAGCCCAGTTTCGTCATCCTCATGCATTCTTAGGCCTGATGTGCAGTGTATTAGAAGAAAGATATCCCGAATTGCTGGAGGAATTTTTTGCCGCGGGTGCACGAAAAGTCGAATTCAAGGATATGATCCCCCCCCATCTCATAGACAAATACCAACCCGAACCGGGCGACGAGAAAATCTGGATCCTAATGTGCCGGAGAGCCACTATCGAAACAGTACTGCGGCGATACGTAGAAAAAATCGAAAACATCGAAATCCACAACAAAACATTCATCACCGATCTCGAAATAGAAAACGAAAATGGTCAAAGCATCGCAAGCGGACTTCAAATCACAGACCGGGGAAATGACAATCAGAAATCTTCAATGAAGTTTGATTTGGTAATAGATGCCACAGGCAGATCAAGCAAATTTCACCAGTGGCTCAAAGAAAAAGGGGTCAACATCAGCGAACAAAGGGATGATGCCGAAATCGTCTACTACACGCGCCATTACAAACTCCTTGATGGTGTGTCTGAACCTTCTAGACACCAAGAAGAGCCTAGCATGGGAGATCTCGGCTATATGAAGTATGGCGTTTTTCCTGGCGATAGTGGACATTTCGCGCTCATCATATGCCTGCCACTAGCCGAAACCGAACTTCGCGAAGCAATTAAAACAGGAGAGGGCTTTGACTCAGTATGCCGAACCATCCCGGGACTGTTGCCCTGGATCGGCCCCGACAAAGCCAAGTCGACAACCAATCCCTTTGGAATTGGTCAAATACATGCCGTTTGGCGAGAATATCTGGAGAATGGACAACCGCAAGTCTTAAATTTTTTTGCGGTTGGAGATTCCCACGCCAGAACTAATCCGCTCTATGGCAGAGGATGCAGTATTGGCACACTCCATGCGCATATCCTGTCAGATGTATTAAGCGAGTCGAATGACCCAATAGAAAGGGCAATAAGTTTTGCCGAGCTGACAAAGGAACGTATCGGGCCCATATTTGAGGCGAGTCTTCGCGAAGACAAAAATGGAATCAGGAAATCCGCGGAACTCTTAGAGAAAAATCAAAAGAAAGAAAAGAGGAGCCTAAAAAAATGGTTTGGCAAAGCCTTCGGAGATGCACTGGGAGCCGCAGCCAGAGAAAAAATATTCGTGCATCGAGGCATCATCAAAACCATCAATCTATTAGAAAAACCAGGAGAGTTTTTACAAGACCCAAAGATCCGCCGCACCGTTCTAATGTATATGCTTAGAGGTCGCAAAAAAAATATCGGAATTCAACGTCCCAGTGGGCTCGAACGAACCGAAATAATAGAACACATCTCCACTATAAACTAAAAGTTCACAACTCCCTTCCTAATGCCCTAGCATCCTCTCCATATTTTTCATAGGACTCCTTGAGAGTCGCAGAATTGAGTATCACCTCAGCAACCAACTGATCGGTTTCCCCATCAAAAATTCGAGTCTTAATCCAATTCGATTCCGTACGCTTGCTCTCGCTTAGCGCGACAATCTCTCTCTCTAGTTTATAGGGATGTCCCACAAAAATCGGACCGTTGATGTATTTGATTTCTTGCCCCGCAAAAAGACCCACGGCTGGTCCTCGTGAACGAAAACCCGATAGTCCGCTAGTGTACTGCGTCAACACGCTAACCATTTCTAGAGGCACTACCGCCTTCCCCCATGGTGAATTTGCTGCTTTATCTGAACGATAATAATCGTGATCTTCCGTGATGACCTCGAGTTTTTCCGACAACGAAAAAGGATACATGGCACCCATATTTTGATCCAAGCTCATGGACACCGACTCGGGATTACCAGCGCCCTTCTGCCCGACTTGCAAATCGCTCAATATGACGAGCTGCTCTGAAGGTCTCAACCTTTCCATGCGGGTGCTTATTTCAGTTTCCCCATAATCAGGTCCTAACGATGCCGTGCCAGTAAGTACCGGCGTCCCATCTTCTTTTTCAGCACCAATCCGAGTGATCGTCTCTCCTGGAGAAATTTTTTCAGCAAACGCTCTAACAGCTTCTCCTTCGACAACCATATTTTGGTAATGCGCACTAATACAGCCTTGTTCAAACCAAGAATCACCATAAATGCCGTGAAGCAACGGTACGAACTGACTAAAATGAGTTGGGCCTTCTATCGGCGCGCCACTAAAGCCTAAATCTCCAGCCATTTTATCATCATGAATTGACAAATGACCGTCATACTCCTGAGTGCCCAACATCTGTCGAGGATTGCGAAATTCGCTATATATCAATTCGCCCACGTTCTCTCCTATCTACCTTTTGAATATTTTATAATGTTTCACTGGATTAACGAACCGCCTTACCAACCCAATACCTGATAAACTATTATCAAAGCCACTCTTTGTAAAATATGGAAATGTAGATGAACAATCTTTTTTCAGTTGAAGGTAAAGTCGCCGTCGTCACCGGTGGATCCAGAGGCATTGGAGAAATGATTGCTGCTGGCTACCTAGCCAACGGAGCTAAAGTATATATCAGTTCCCGTAAAGCCGAAGCCTGTAACGCAACCTGCGATAGACTCATGAAACAATACGGCGGCGAATGCCTAGCAATACCCGCTGACTTGTCTAATCTAGATGGCGTCAACGCGTTCACCGAAGAATTTTCAAAAAAAGAAACCAACCTGGACATCCTTGTCAATAACGCGGGGGTCGCTTGGGGAGCACCGCTAAGCGATTTCCCCGAGTTAGGTTGGGATAAAGTCATGAATACCAACGTAAAGGGTGTGTTTTTTCTAACACAACAACTATTACCGTTTTTAGAAAAAAGTACCACTTCAGAGAATCCCGCTTACGTAGTCAACATCGGCTCGGTAGACGGAATCAAGACACCGGTTTTTGATAATTTTTCGTATGGCCCTTCAAAGGCGGCAGTACATCATTTGACTAGAGTATTAGCGGCACACTTGATCAAGCGAAACATCATCGTCAACGGAATCGCCCCCGGTCCATTCCCAACATACATGCTAAGCGCCGGTGTAGGGGGTGGCGGCGACACCGAAAACACTGACTGGGATGCAGTCGGAAAGAGTAATCCGCGAGGCCGGGTTGGCACCGCAGAAGACATCGCTGGCTTAGCAATATTTCTAAGTTCAAGAGCCTGCGGGTTCACGGTTGGCGACATCATCACCTGCGATGGAGGTGCGGTGGTATCCTAGACACAGCAAGCAATCCAAAAGACGGATTTAATCTTCACCGCTCATTCTCTGGTACATTCGCTTAATTGCTAGCTGATCGAAACCGGCACGTGAGACTCCCAATGAATCCTTATGATTAGTCATATCAATCATTTTTGACGCACTCTCGGAGCTGACTCCCTCATCAAAGAACACCTTCGTTTTACCCCACAAGTCCTTATAAAACGCCTGGACTAAGTCAATTTTATGAATTTCAGTAAACGGCATACCGTGACCTGGCACGATTTTTTCAACATCCAATGTCTTTAGGTTTTCAAGTGTTTCAACCCATTCGTCGACATATCCATCTCCCAGCCAAGAAGGCCCAGCCAACATCATATCGCCTGTAAATGCCAACTTCTCAGAGGGAAAATATACGACCACATCTCCACCCGTATGGGCTCTACCAAAAAAATGAAGCTGGATTTCTCTCGAACCCCGAAAAAGGGTCATCCGATCACTAAACGAATTCGTCGGCGGGACAGGCTGAATCTCATCCCACTCTTTCAAATGCCCAGAGATTAAAGCTAATTGAATCTGCACCTGCTTCTTCTCTTCTTTGTCCTCTGTTTGATCTAATTTTTCTTTCAGGCTTTCAACATAGGCACGATTTCCCGACAAACCTCTGACATACGTCCCTTCACTTAGTGGCGAACCTGCCATCTTCATCCGGGTAAATTCATGACCAATAGTCTGAACTTTAATATCGTAGGGAAAGGTACTATCAACGAAGGCTTGTCCCCCATGAGAGTGATCAAAATGGAAATGCGAATTGACCAGTGTAGTAATCGGCTTAGAGGTCAAGGTTTGAATAGACCGAATCAACTCCCTGCCCTTGGTCGGAGTGATATGCGAATCAACGACCAAAACATCTTCATCATTAACCACAATCAACGCGTTACTGTTAAAAAGTCTCGCTGTAGTTTGAGCGAGATAAATGTCGTCCCCGACTTCAATGAGTCTATGAGTACTGGTTTCGATTACACCGTTGGCAGCATAAACCAACTGCATAATTAGAAAATTCACACCGCAAATTAATATTCTGAACATATTAACTCCTTATATTTTTGTTAGTCCATCCACTCAAGATCCCCAGAGTAAGTTAAACACTACAATTGATCATGGTCGATACCTGGTAAAAGTAGGTGTTCCGACTTGTCCCTGGATGACCTCATAGGCGTCACTAACAAAATCTACTAGCAAAGGTCGACTTTCTCTGGGATCGATAATGTTTTCTATGCCAAAAGCGTGGGCATTACGAAAGGGAGATGAAATAGATTGAAGGCGAGCCTCAATTTCTGCTTTTTTGAGTTCAGGATCATCGGCATTCTCAATTTCTCTTTTGTAAGCGATAGCCGTACCACCTTCAATATGCATAGAACCACCATGCGTAGACGGCCATGCATAGCGTCGAAACAATCCTTCACCTCTGGAATGCAAACCTCCCGCCACTCCATACAGCTGTCTGATCACAAAGGTTATGTATGGAGTGCGGCTAGCAGAGAAAGCGCTCACTACCCGCGCTCCCGCCCGCACTATCCCCATTTCTTCTTGCTGAGGTCCAACCGAAAACCCTGGTTCGTCCGCAAAATAGACTATCGGCAAATGAAAGACCTCACACAGATCTAGCAGTCGCAGTGTTTTTTCTCCTGCTGCTATGTCCATTGAACCTCCGTTAAACTTGGGGTTGTTTGCCATAACGCCGACCGGATAACCATTGACTCTGGCTAAGCCAGTGATTCGGGCGCGCCCATAAAAGGGTCCGATTTCGAACAAAGAATCTCTATCGAGAACAGAATTCAAGATCTTAAAAGGATCGTATATTTGACGTCGATTCTTAGGAACAACAGACAACAACTCTTCATCTCGCCGGGAAGGATCGTCATCACTATCAACCCTGGGCGGCATCTGATAAATGCTTTGCGGCATATAAGACAAAAATCGTTTTACTTGATCTATCGCGTCTGCCTCCGTATCGGCCAAGTTCATGATCACGCCATTTTTTATCTGTATACGCTCATCTCCCAGGTCTTCCTTGGAAATAGATCTCCCGGTAGCTTGCTCAACAACCTTTGGTCCGGCTACAAACACCTGAGTAGTGTTTTTAACCATCACATTGAAATGCGACAAACACGCCTGGACAGCCGGCAACCCAGCCACAGAACCCAGAACAGCAGAAACCACTGGAACTGTATTCAACATTTCGTCGACCCGTCCTCCACCCGTGCTATTGCCTGGTAGATAGGTTCGGCCAATTTGTTCAAAGGTCTTCACACTTCCACCCGTAGCATCCAGCAATCTAACAAAGGGCATCCGCGCACGAAGCGCAAAATCTTCTATGAAACCACGTTTGTCACCGACATTTGCATCCGCTGCCCCTCCTCTGATCGTAAAATCTCCGCCTGAAAAGGCAACCTTACGTCCCTCAAGGGCGCAAGTTCCTATAATCGTGTTAGATGGTTTAAGGTCGGTGAGTCGATCACCGTCCCACTCAGCGGTTCCGGTAAGAGTACCAACTTCTTGAAAGGACCCTTCATCTGCCATTAAATCGACACGCTCTCTAACGGTTAATTTCCCCCGCCCGTGCTGGAAACTCACCCCATCGGCACCCCCCATTTCTTTCGCCATTGCTTCTTGCCGCTGTAACTCATCAACCTCGTCCTGCCAGCTCATAATCTTCCCCTCAAACTCCTAAACAAACAGGATTTAGCAATACAAAAATCCTGACTCTAGTTCATTTACCAGTAAATTGAGTTAGAGTTTATAGATCTTA
>Ga0163108_10001777_pt1 | contig 15732 bp, 13 predicted proteins | sample Fk1155metaG_FD_109644 | JGI IMG/M metagenome (GOLD analysis project Ga0163108, IMG submission 109644) | Marine microbial communities from the Central Pacific Ocean - Fk160115 155m metaG | ecosystem: Environmental > Aquatic > Marine > Oceanic > Photic zone | place: The Central Pacific Ocean...
ACCTTTTTCCACTCCAACTTCATATCAAGCATGATAATTAGGAAATCATTCGATAGTTTTTCATGATTACTGCTTAATAAGCCATGCCCTTCATGGCTTATTCCTAAAGACCTCATTCCAGCTAATAATACTGTCATTTCTGGTGCGGTAAGGCCTAAAAGTTGAGCTTTATCAAGCAATAACTCTTCTGGGCTAACCGTATAGTTTTGTTTTTGATAATTTCTGAAACCATCAGATAAAGGTTCAAGAACATCAAAAGATTCAGCATCGGTATTTTCTGAAGTTGCATCCCCCCTTCCAGGTGAAAATGGAACATCTTCTCCAGATGCTTTTTCTATTCCAATACAACCTGCAAGAACAATAATATCAGAAATTGAAACACCTGTTTTAGCGGAAATCTTTTCATACACACTTAAAATACTTTTTAGTTGAGCAGGTTTATTTACTTCCCAATTCAATTGCGGGGAAAGCCTTATTCTGGATCCATTTGCTCCACCACGCATATCCGATCCTCTAAATGTTGAGGCGCTTGCCCATGCAGTCTCAACCATTTCTTGTATCGTTAATTTGCATTCTAAAATAAGCGTTTTTAATTTATTAATGTCATAGTTTAAGTCTCCATTTGGAACGGGATCTTGCCAAATCAATTCCTCCTCTGGAACTTCTGGTCCTAAATATCGATTTAAAGGCCCCATATCTCTGTGTAAAAGCTTAAACCAAGCACGAGCAAATGCATCTTGAAATTCATCTGGATTTTTATGAAATTTCTCAGATATTTTACGATATATAGGGTCTTCACGTATTGCTAAATCTGATGTCAACATAACTGTTGGAACAAAAGCAGAATTATCATCTACTTCAGGTGCTAGATCTCTCTTGTCAGGGTTTACAGCATGCCATTGTTTTGCTCCAGCAGGGCTTTTCACAAGTTTCCATTCATATTTAAAAAGCATGTCAAAATATCCGTTATCCCATTTAGTTGGATTTGGTGTCCAGGAGCCCTCAAGACCACTTGAAATTGTATCTCGGCCCATACCAGATCCATATTTACTTTTCCAACCTAAACCCATATCCTCAATTGATGAGCCCTCTGGTTCAGCTCCTACAAAATCTGCATCGCCAGCACCATGTACTTTACCAAAAGTGTGACCACCAGCAATAAGTGCAACTGTTTCTTCATCATTCATATTCATTCGAGTAAATGTTTCACGGATATCTTTAGCACTTTCCCAGGGATCAGGACTGCCATCTGGTCCTTCTGGATTAACATAGATTAATCCCATTTGAACTGCTGCAAGTGGGTTTTCTAGATCTCGTTCGCCTGAATACCTGTTGTTATCAAGCCACTCTGTTTCTTTGCCCCAATATATATCTTCTTCCGGAGACCAGATGTCTGGACGCCCACCACCAAATCCAAATGTTTTTCCACCCATTGACTCAATTGCTACGTTACCTGTCAAAATCAATAAATCTGACCAACTGATTCTTTTACCATATTTTTGTTTTATAGGCCAAAGTAAGCGGCGTGCCTTATCTAGATTAACATTATCAGGCCAACTATTAAGAGGTGCAAAGCGTTGTGCCCCTGTATTTCCTCCTCCTCGACCATCTCCACTTCTATATGTACCCGCTGCATGCCAAGTCATTCTAATAAAAAAGGGTCCATAGTGACCATAGTCTGCTGGCCACCAATCTTGAGAGTCTGTCATTAAATGTGTAAGGTCTTTTTTAAGAGCAAAGTAATCAAGTTTTTTAAACTCTTCTCTATAATCAAAGTCAGCCTTCATTGGGTTAGATCTTTTGTCATGCTGATGTAAAATGTTTAAATTTAACTGATTGGGCCACCACTCTTTATTTGTTGTTCTATCATTATTATTACTTGTTATTGACCCATGCATTAAAGGACACTTGTTTACCTCATTCATTTTAATTTTCCTTATAACATTACGTTCTTTAGAATTAGAATAATTCTAATATAAAAAACGGCTTTATAAATGTCAAGTATACGTAAATATATTAAATGCTATTGTTCAATTTCAATAATTACATCAAATTTTTTAATTTTGAACCCATCTGGAGGAGTTGGATATTTGGATATGCTAATATCATTTTTATTAATATCAATAAGTTCATTGGTTTTTGGGTCATAAAAATGATGGTGCTCATCTAAACATGTATCATACCAGTTTCTTCCAGATTCTAAAATGATTTCATTTAATAAATTCTTATGTGTAAAGTCCCTTAATGTATTGTAAATGGTTGCAAGAGATATATTGAGTTTTTTCTTTTTTATATCTTCATGAATATGTTCTGCAGTAAAGTGTTTGGGTGGTCCGGAGAATAATGCTTCTGCAATTTTTATCCTTTGATAGGTTAATCTCAACCCAGACGACTTAATCTTTTTTTTAATAAATGTTTGCAATCTAATACACCCAATTTTGATTTAAATTAAAATCTTTTAACATTTTGTCAAGTTTACATAATATTTTATTTTAAATTTTATTATTAACGATTTTTAGGTTAGTTTCATTAAAGCATCTTTTTGGGGAGATTAATTTGGAAATAAATAAACAATCATCTTTTTCTTATAAAGATTTAATTGCATGCGGAGAAGGGAGGCTATTTTCTGAAGGTGGCCCGCCCTTGCCTTCTCCGCCCATGCTTATGTTTGACAAAATAAGTCAAATTAACTCTCAACAAGGAGATTTTAACAAAGGAGAGGTTATTGCAGAATTAGACATAAATCCCAACTTATGGTTTTTTGATTGTCATTTTAAAAATGATCCTGTAATGCCTGGCTGTCTTGGCTTAGATGCCCTCTGGCAACTTCTAGGTTTTCATTTAGGTTGGTTAGGAGGAAAGGGATCAGGAAGAGCTCTTGCTGTTGGAAGTGTAAAATTTTCTGGACAAATTCTTCCCACTAATAAATCACTGACGTATAGATTAGATATCAAAAGAATTATAATGAGGAAGCTGATATTAGGAATAGCAAATGGAAAAGTAATTTGTGATGATAATTTAGTTTATGAGGCTGAAGACATCCGTGTAGGCCTATTTAAGGAAGACTAAAATGAAGCGTGTAGTTATTACTGGAATGGGAATTATTAGCTCAATTGGAAACAATCTAGAAGATGTTGAAAAATCCCTCTATCAAGGAAAATCAGGAATCATCTTTGCTGAAGACTACAAAGAAATGGGCTTTCGAAGTCACGTTAAAGGAAATATTAATATTAATTTAGACGAAAAAATAGACAGGCGTTTACTTAGGTTCATGGGCGATGGGGCAGCTTATGCTTACCTTTCTATGGAGCAAGCCATAAAAGACAGTGGGCTTGAAAACCAAGAGGTCTCTAATGTGCGGTCAGGTTTAGTTGTAGGAAGTGGTGGCCCTTCTACTTCCAGCATGATGAATTCATTCGACATTGCAAGGGAAAAAAGTCCCAAACGTGTTGGCCCTTATATGGTTCCAAAATGCATGTCTTCCACTGTATCAGCAAACTTAGCTAATTCATTTAAAATAAAAGGCTTAAATTTTTCTATTACTTCCGCATGCTCAACTTCAGCTCATTGTATAACGGTAGGATCAGACGCAATTAGAAGTGGTTCTCAAGATATTGTTTTTGCAGGAGGAGGCGAAGAGATACATTGGTCACTTTCAGTTTTATTTGATGCCATGGCTGCATTGTCAAGTAAATACAATAAAAGCCCTCAGATTGCCTCTAGACCTTACGATAATGAAAGAGACGGGTTTATTATCTCTGGGGGAGGTGGCGTTATAGTATTAGAAGAACTTGAACACGCAAAAGCAAGAGGTGCGAAAATATATGGTGAATTATTAGGTTATGGAGCTAATTCTGATGGATTTGATATGGTGGCTCCATCTGGTGAAGGGGCTGAAAGATGTATGCAATTGGCAATAATGGGATTTGATGGAAATGGAATTAACCGCAACATTAATTATATTAATGGCCACGGAACAAGCACACCAGTAGGAGATATTGCTGAATTAAATGCAATCAACAACGTTTTTAAAGATAGTGATAAAATTCCTATTTTAACATCTACGAAATCTTTGACTGGGCATTCTCAAGGTGCAACGGGTGTTCAAGAAACAATCTACACGCTAATCATGATGAATAAAAACTTTATTTCAGCAAACTCTAATTTTGAAAACCCTGATGAGAATGTTAAGGGAATAAAAATCCCTTCCGTAGTTATTAACAATTTTGAACATGATGTCAGCTTATCAAATTCTTTTGGCTTTGGTGGAACCAATGCTTGCCTAGCTTTAGGAAAGTATTTTAATTGAACATGAAAATACTTGAAGGAAAAAAAGGATTAATCATGGGAGTTGCCAACGAAAGATCTATTGCGTGGGGAATTGCCAAAGAAGCCTCTTCCAATGGTGCAATATTAGCATTTACTTATCAAAATGAGATCTTCAAAGATAGAATAATTAAATTAGCTACATCTATAAAAAGCAAAACTATTTTGAAATGCGATGTTGAAAATCAAAATGAAATCAAACGGACATTTAAAGAAGTAAAGGTCGCTTTAGGTGAACTTGATTTTATAGTCCACGCAATGGCATTTTCAGACAAAGATGAATTAAAAGGAAATTATACTGAGACAACTAAAGAGAATTTTAGAAAAACAATGCTTATTTCAACTTTTTCATTAACTGAAATATGCAAGGAGGCATTAAATATAATGTCAAACAATGGAGGATCAATTATAACATTAACCTATATAGGGGGTGAACGCACTACTCCAAATTATAATGTTATGGGTGTGGCTAAGGCTGCCTTAGAAGCTTCTGTAAAGTATTTATCGGTTGATCTAGGTAGCAAAAACATTAGAATAAATAGCCTCTCAGCTGGGCCAATGAGAACTTTAGCTGGAGCTGCTATATCAGGTGCAAGACATGTCTTTAGACACTCTGAAAACAATTCTCCCCTAAAGAGAAACCCCAGTTTGTCAGAGGTTGGGAAAGCGGCCATTTATTTAATTTCAGACCTTTCATCTGGTGTGACAGGTGAAAATCATTATGTAGATGGGGGATACAATATTGTCGCAGTTCCAAAAGAAAAAAATTAGTTGTTTTCTATGTCTTTTCCTGTTTTTTGATCAACTCTTTTCATCGAAAGTTTTACCTTCCCCCTGTCGTCAAATCCTATTACTTTGACTTTAACCTCATCACCCTCTTTACAAATGTCAGTGGTTTTTTCTGTTCTTTCATTTTGAAGTTCAGAAATATGAACGAGTCCATCTTTAGCACCCAAGAAATTAACAAATGCTCCAAAATCAACAGTTTTAACAACTTTTCCATTATAAATAACGCCCAGCTCTGGTTCAGCAACAATGTCATGAATTTTTTTCTTAGCCGTTTCTATCGAATTACTATCTGAAGCAGAGATAGTAATTGACCCATCATCATCAATATCAACCTTTGCCCCTGAAACTTCACAAATTTCTCTAATAACTTTGCCACCAGAACCTATAACATCTCTTATCTTGTCAACAGCAACTTTCATGGTGAAAATTTTTGGAGCTGTCTCTGCTAAACTTTCACGTGAACTACTTATTGCTTTTGACATCTCTTTTAAGATGTGTATCCTTCCTTCTTTAGCCTGATCAAGAGCTATTTTCATTATTTCTTTAGTAATAGATGTAATTTTTATATCCATTTGAAGGCTGGTAATGCCTGTTTCCGTTCCAGCTACTTTGAAATCCATGTCACCAAGATGATCTTCATCACCTAATATATCTGAAAGAACAGAAAAATCTTTTCCTTCCTTAATTAAACCCATTGCGATTCCAGCAACAGGTTTAGGAAGAGTAACACCTGCATCCATCATCGCAAGAGAAGCTCCACAAACTGTTGCCATAGATGATGAGCCATTTGATTCTGTTATTTCCGATACTACCCTGATAGTATATGGAAATTCATCATTGCTTGGTAAAACTGGTTTTAATGACCTCCAAGCAAGTTTTCCATGACCAATCTCTCTTCTACCAGGAGTTCCTGTTCGCCCTGCTTCGCCAACTGAAAAAGGTGGAAAATTATAATGTAACATAAAACTTGATTTACTATCACCTTCCAACAAGTCAATTCTTTGTTCATCACTTCCTGTGCCTAATGTAGTTACCACGAGTGCTTGAGTTTCCCCTCTAGTAAAAAGAGCTGAACCATGTGTTCGAGGCAAAACTCCCACTTCTGATACAATAGAACGAACAGTTTTAGTATCTCTACCATCTATTCTTTTCCCAGTTTTTAAGATTGAACTTCGAACAATATCTGACTCCATCTCCTTAAAAACAGATAATATTTGGTTTTCCTCATGATCTTCACCACACAACTTGATACCTTCATTTTTAATTTCACCTAAAGCTGCATGTCTTTTGGATTTATCTTTTTCCTTATAAGCAGCTGTAATCTTCTTTGTTAGTGGATTCAATGTTTTAGCAATTATTTTCTTACTATCAGGGACATCAGGAACATCTATTGGTTCTTTAGCGCATGCTTCAGCTAGATCGATAATTGCGTTAATCACTGGATTCATTTTTTCATGGCCAAAACTCACTGCCTCTAACATCTTTTTTTCGGAAAGTTCTTTTGCTTCAGATTCAACCATTAAAACCCCATCAGAAGTTCCAGCAACAACCAAATCTAATTTAGATTCTTTAATTTGATCTAAAGTAGGGTTAATAATAAACTCATCATCTTTCATTCCAATTCTTACAGCACCTATTGGCCCCATAAATGGTGCTCCTGAAATTGTCAGAGCTGCTGAAGCACCAATCATTGAAACTATGTCTGGGTCATTTTTCATGTCATGAGAAAGCACGGTGCAAATGACCTGCACTTCATTCATAAATCCCTTAACAAACAAAGGTCTAATTGGTCTATCTATTAGCCTACTAACCAAAGTTTCTTTTTCACTTGGTCGACCTTCTCTCTTAAAAAATCCACCTGGTATTTTTCCAGCCGCATAAGCTTTTTCTTGATAGTTAACTGTAAGCGGGAAAAAGTCTTGACCAGGCTTAGCTGATTTTACTACTACTGCTGTGCATAAAACAGTGGTTTCTCCCAATGAAGCCATTACCGCTCCATCTGCTTGCCTAGCAACTTTACCGGTCTCTAAAACTAACTTCTTGCCTTCCCAGTCAATTTCCTTCCGAAATATTTGGAACATATTCATTTTCCTTCCATATCAAATAAATTTTGAAATCTTTACTAATAGATTTAATTGGTGTTGTTCTTTTGAAAAAATAAAAGGTTTAACGTCGCAAACCTAAATTTTCGATAATTTGAGAATATTCATTTTCATTCTTATCTTTAATATAATCTAAAACCCTTCTTCTTTTTCCAACCATAGTAAGCAAACCTCTTCTAGTAGAAAAATCTTTCCCGTGTTCTTTAAGGTGCTCTGTTAAATTTTTAATTCTTTCAGTTAATATGGCTGCCTGCACCTTTGGTGAACCACTATCCTTTTCATCTTTACCAAAACTTTTAATCAATTCTTCTTTTTTACTTTTTGTTATAGACATCAAACATCTCCAAATCTTTTGTATTAAATACCCTTTTAGGTTTTAATAAACAATCCTCAATAACACAAATGGCTATAGGGATTTTTTTTACAGTTGTTAAAAATAAAATACCATTTTTAATTTTATCGAAAACCTTCATTTTTCTAACTTTTTCAACGGGTATTTTTTTTCCTTTAAGTAAATTTTTTGCAGTTTCTAAATTAACTTCAACAGTATCACAATCATCAATTGGGTATAATATTGGTAATATTAAACCATTTTCCGCGGAATTGTGCGTTATTTTTTTGATTTTATCAAGAGAAATCGATTGTTTCTTAAAAAATATTCCAACTGATTCCCTGTTTAAGCTTGAAACATGACCTAAAACACCTAACTTTCTACCTAAATCTCTAGTTAAAGACCTAATATAAGTTCCTTTTTCACATCTTACAAAAAATTCTGCCTCATCTTTATTTATAATTTGCAAAAGTTTAAATTCAATAATTTTAACCTTACGTGCTTTCAAGTTTGGTATACCGCCTAATCTGGAAATTTTATATGCTCTTCTGCCATTAATTTTAATTGCTGAATAGCTTGGAGGTGTTTGAATAATTTCCCCTCTAAATGTGTTTAAATTTCCTAAAATAGATTGTTCAGTTGGTCTGTTATTTGTTGTCCTTACAGCATCTCCTTCGATATCATCTGTTGTTGTTTCGATTCCCCATCTAGCCTTAAAAGAATATGTTTTTTCACTTTCCATTATAAACCTAATTGCTTTAGTTGCCTCACCTAAAGCAATTGGTAAAACGCCTGTCGCCATAGGATCAAGAGTACCTGCATGGCCAACTTTTTTAGCCTTTAGTATAGATTTAATTTTATTCACGCAATCAGAAGAGGAAAAGTTTTTAGGTTTATCAAAATTTAACCAACCATTTAAGTTTTGTTTTTCAAAAAAATATTTTTCTGATTTATTTTGATTCATTTATACTTTTAATTTTTGTATTTATTTTGTTAGCATAGCTAAAACTTTTATCCTCAATAAAAATTATTTTTGGCATTCTTCTCAAATGTATATAAGAAGCAATCAGTTTTTGAATATGATAAACATTATTATTCAGAGAAGCCATTACCTCATTAATATTTTCACCACCTAGTGAGGTTACATACGTTCTAGCCCATTTTATGTCTGGAGAAACCACAACTTGAGAAACTATAACAGATGATTGATTCAAAAACTTGTCATGAAAATCGTACTTTATAAGTATACTTGAAATTTCTTTTCTAAGTAACTCGCCAATTCTAAGTTGTCTTTGGGTTTTTGAAAAAGGGGGGCTGTTGTTATTTTTCATAAGATAACCTACAGTTTTTAATTTCAAACAATAACAAAAAAATATTCTTTATAATTTTGCAGCAGTTTCCTTTACTTCAAAGCACTCAAAAACGTCCCCTACCAAAATATCATTAAATTTTTCTAAGGCTATCCCACACTCCAAACCCTCTCTAACATCTGAAACTTCATCTTTAAACCTCTTAAGGGTTTTTAATGGACCCTCATGTATCACAATATTGTCCCTTAAAAGCCTAACATTGCATCCTCTTTTAATAATTCCTTCAGTAACCATACATCCCGCAATTTTACCAACTTTAGTTATGTTGAAAACCTCACGAACCTCTGAATATCCAATAAATTCTTCTTTTTTTTCTGGATCCAAAATTCCTGTCAAAAATGTTGTTAGCTCATCTATTAATTCATAAATTATTGAGTGGTACCTGATATCAATGTTTTCTTTTCTTGCTAATTCTCTTGCTTGCGGAATAGCTCTAACATTAAAACCAAGCAAAACAGCTTTTGAAGCTGCTGCAAGCGATACATCACTTTGTGAAATTGCACCAACCCCTCCAGAAAGAAATTGAATTGCTGCATTATCATTTCCAATTTTACTTATTGCAACTCGTATTGCCTCTAGGCTTCCATGAACATCCGTTTTAATAACCACAGGCAACTCTCTCTTTTCAGTGTTTTGAATTGCAGACATCATTTGTTCAACAGATCCTCTATTAGCTAATTTTGCAATATCAAGTGAATCTTTCATTTTGCTTTTTCTGTATTCAGCAATTTCCCTTGCCCTTGCGTCAGTTTCCACAACAGCAGCTTGGTCTCCTGCCATTGGTGTGCCATTTAATCCCAAAACTTCTACAGGAAATGATGGTGAAGCCTTGTTTATTTTATTTCCTTTGTAATCGAGAAGCGCCCTAACTCTTCCTGTTTCAGATCCAACAACAAGAATATCACCCACTTCTAAAGTGCCTCTTGTTATTAATAAAGTTGCTACTGACCCTCTTCCCTTTTCAACTTTAGATTCAATAACAACTCCTTCTGCACTTCTATTGGGGTTTGATTTTAATTCTAAAATTTCTGATTGAAGAATAATTGCTTCCTCTAGTTCTTTTATGCCTTTTCCAGTTAATGCAGAAACTTCTACTACTTGTATTTCACCTCCCATATCTTCTGGAATAATTTCATAATTCAGTAGATCTGTCTTCACTCTGTTGGGGTCAGATTCTTGTTTATCACATTTATTTATAGCAACAATTATTGGTGTTTTTGCTGCTCTTGCATGATTAATTGCTTCAACTGTTTGATCTTTGATGCCATCGTCTGCTGCGACAACCAAAACAACTAAATCTGTAATATTGGCCCCTCTTGCCCTCATCTCAGTAAATGCGGCATGGCCTGGAGTGTCAATAAATGTAATTAACGATTTACTATCAGTTTTAATTTGATAAGCACCAATATGTTGTGTGATTCCTCCTGCTTCGGAAGAAGCTACATTTGATTTTTTGATTGTATCCAGTAAAGACGTTTTTCCATGATCAACATGGCCCATAATTGTAACAACTGGTGGCCTAGGAAAGAGTGTTTTATCTTCATCTGTTTCACCTAATAACCCAATTTCTATATCGGATTCTGACACTCTTTTTGGTCTGTGGCCAAGTTCAGTTACGACAAGTTCTGCCGTTTCTCCATCAATTACTTGAGTGGCAGTTGCCATAATATCAAGGTTCATAAGTTGCTTAACTACATCTGCTGTTTTTTCTGACATTCTCATAGCTAACTCTCCAACAGTAATACTGTCAGGTATAGTTACATCTCTATATTGTTTTGCTTGAGGAACACTTTCTGTTTGAATTTTTACTTTTTCTCTTTGACGTCTCATGGAAGAGAGGGACCTCATTCTTACTTCTTGACCTGAAAGAGCATCAGTAATTGTTATTTTTCCTGCCCTTCTTCTTGGCTCGCCTCTTTTAACAGCAATTTTTAACTTCTGTCTTTTGTTCTCTGTTTCTTTCTCTTTATTTTCTAATTTATCATCAGTTTGTTTTTTCGGCCTGTCATAACTGTTCACTTCTTTTGTTGGTGGCAAAACTGGATCCAAATTTAAATTATTTTCCTTGTCTTCAGATTGCGTTTCTTTAAGTTTGTTTCTGGCCTCTGATAAATCAGAGTTTATAGTGTCATTTTGCGATAAAGACTCATTTTGCGATAAAGGCATTTCATTATTGTTTTTATCGTCTATATCTTGCAGGCCCTGTTTCAAAGCCTTTAACCTGGCCTCCTTTTCCTTTTCTGTAAGACCACCACTTGCTGACAATGTTCTTTTATTTTTTGAACTATCACTTGTAGAAATAGTTTTCTCTAGTCCGTCTCTTTTTGAAAACCTTTTTCTTCTAGTTTCAACTTGAACTGACCTTAAGCCTGTTGATGAAGAGTTTCTTGGATTTTGTATAATTTCTTGGGTTAAGCCGAGAGATAGTTTTTTATTACCCTGTAAACTTAATTTTTTTCTTTCTGGTTCTTTTTCTTCGGCCATTGCCGTTCACCTCATTCAGTTATAAAAACTAGTAACGTTCTTACCCTATTATAGTATATCTATATTAAAATTTAATCTACAGTTTCATCATTCTCAGCTGCAGTTTCATCAGGTTCATCAAACCAATGCGCTCTTGCCGACATGATTATTTTTCCAGCTTCTTCCTCATTATTAAGTCCTTCATTATTAAGGAACTCAAATAATTCTGAAGAATCTAAGTTAGCCAAATCCTCTTTGCACTTTATACCGTTTTCACCAAGCTTAATAATTTGTAAAGGCGTTAGCTCATTAAAATTTATTAAATCTTCTGAAAGTTTTAATTTTTCAATGGCTTTAGTAATTCTCTTTTTTTCTTTTTCAACAAAAACTACAGCTCTGTTTTTCAACTCTTCTGAAAGACTAGAATCAAACCCCTGCAAACTAGAAAGTTCATCAACTGACGTTTCAGCAATATCGTCAATATTTTCAAACCCTTCAGCAACTAAAAGATGAGCAATTACATCATCAATATCCAATGCTTTAATAAAGTGATCTGAACGATTCTTAAATTCTTCTTGTCTTCTTTCAGATTCTTCAGCTTCTGTTAAAATATCAATGTACCATCCTGATAATATTGATGCTAGCCTAACATTTTGACCCCTTCTTCCTATTGCAAGACTTAATTGATCATCTGGCACCACTACCTCCATTTTTTGAGTTTCTTCATACATAACAACTTTTGAAATTTCTGAAGGAGCCAAAGCGCTAACCACAAATTCTGCATCATTATCATTCCAAGGGATTATTTCAATTTTTTCACCTTGCAGCTCATTTACTACTGCTTGTACTCTTGCACCCCTCATTCCTACGCATGCACCAACTGGATCTATACTTGTATCTTTAGATAAAACACTAATTTTTGCTCTGCTTCCAGGCTCTCGTGCTACTGACTTAATTTCTATTATTCCCTCATATATCTCAGGAACTTCTTGAGTAAACAATGCAGCCATAAATTCTGGCTTTGTTCTTGATAAGAAAATTTGTGGTCCTCTTACTTCACTTCTTACATCATAAATAAGGGCCCTAACCTTATCTCCCTGTCTAAGTATTTCACGTGGTATACAATCCTCTCTACGAATTACAGCTTCACCCCTTCCAAGGTCAACTGTAACTGATTGGCTGTCAACTCTTTTCACTGTACCTAAAACTATATCACCAACTCTATCCTTATATTCCTCAAATTGTTTCTCTCTTTCCGCCTCTCTAACTTTATGAACAATTACTTGCTTTGCATTTTGGGCTGCAATTCTTCCAAAATCAATTGGGGGCAAACTTTCTTTAATATAATCTCCAACTAAAAAACTACTCCCTTTCGAATTGGCTTCATCAATACTAATTTGGGTTAAATCATCTTCAACCTCTTCAACAACCAATGTCCATCTTTGAAGTGAAATTGCACCGTTTTTTCTGTCTATATGCGCTCTAATATCTCTTTCATTTCCATAACGCGATTTGCCGGCTTTTTGAATGGCTTCTTCCATGGCAACAAAAACGATTTCTCTATCTATTGATTTTTCACGAGCAACAATGTCGGCCACCTGAATTATTTCATTTCTAGGTATAGTAGTTTCTTCCAATTTTTTGCTCCTTAATAATTAATTTCTTTTCTAATCTAATTTTAATTTACATTCATCAATGTGATCAAATGGAACTTTTAAGATTTCTCCATTTGATTCAATCTCTATGATCTCATCTTTTAAAACATTACTTATTTTTCCTACAAACTTAATTTGGTTGTTAAGGTTTTTCTTTAATTTTGTAGTTATAATATATCCTCTAAATTTAACAAAATCTTCTATTTTTACTAAAGGCCTATTTATTCCCGGTGAACTTACTTCTAAACCAAAATTAAATTCAACTCTCTTGTCAACTTCTAATAAAACAGAAATATGTTTACTTATTTTCACACAATCATTAATATCAAGCATTTGGTCTTTTAATCTTTCTGCCATGATTTGCATATTTTGAGACCCATCTATTCCTTTTTTTATTCTGACAATTTTATATCCCATTTTCTCTATTGGCTTATAGACAATCTCCCAAATAAGTTCTTCTAAAATCATAGAGCATTATCCTAAATGTTTTGCCAATAAAAAAAAGGTGAGCTATCGCTCACCCGAAATTACAGGATTTTCATTATTTTAGTTTAAAGTATTCAATTAATCAAGACTGTTTTCTATTTTCAAACTTTAGCCATATAGGTTTTCTTTTTTCTTCAATGGCCTTTAACATATATTTTGTGTCCTCAAACATTTTAGGCTTAATATAACATGTTTTTAAACTTTTAACTTTCCATTCAAAACAAGAAATTTTTGAAAAACATTTTAATATCCATTCCTGTGCTTTTTGATCATCACTTGAAATATGTAGTAAAGATTTAAAAATCATAATTTTTGAAAGATCCGCTATTAGATCCTTCTGGACAAGCCTCCTTGAAATATGTTTCGATTTATGCCAGGGATCAGGGAACAAAATACAAACTTCAGAAATGCTATTCTCTGGTAGTGTTTTTATGAGTTTTCTACCATCTCCATGTAAAATTAGTATGTTTTTTATTTTTTTTGAATCAATTTTTTCTAACAATGAAGCAACACCATTTATATACGGATCCACTCCTAAAAACTTCCAATCAGGTCTTGCCAATGATAACTTTACCAAGTTTTCCCCTTGCCCAAATCCAAGCTCTAAAAATAATGGTGTTTTATTAGTCAGAAGACTTTGAAGATTTTTCTTTTTTTCTATAGAAATTTTTGGAAGTAAGTTTTTAATTAACGTGTTTTTTTTCTTACTTAACTTTCTTCCTTTTTTTCTTCCAAACAAGCGAAGCACAAAAATAGCATTCGTTAACTTTTGTTAAGAAATTTGATTAGCTAAGTCTGTTTTTTCCCATGAAAATGACCCTTCAATCTTTTCATCTGGCGCTCTTCCAAAGTGCCCGTAAGATGCAGTAGGGGTATAAATAGAGTTATTTAGTCCCAATCTAGACCTTATACCTGAAGGTGTTAAATCAACTTCTTTTCTTAAAATCTTAGACAATTCCTGATCAGAAATCTTTCCTGTATTTGCTGTATTTACATATAAAGAAAGAGGTTCTGAAACTCCAATAGCATAAGATAGTTGGATGGTACATTTATCAGCTAAATTTGCAGCAACTACGTTTTTTGCCATATATCTTGATATATATGCAGCTGACCTATCAACTTTTGTAGGATCTTTTCCACTAAAAGCTCCCCCCCCATGAGGAGATGAGCCTCCATAAGTGTCTACTATTATTTTTCTTCCTGTTAGGCCAGAATCACCATCCGGGCCTCCTACTACAAAATTTCCAGTTGGGTTAACAAAAAACCTTTCCTCTTCACACATCCATCCTTCTGGCAAAACATCAATAACATGCTTTCTAACAAGATCCTTTATATCATCCTGGCTGGCTTCTTCAACATGTTGGGTAGAAACAACTACTGAAGTAGCCCTAACTGGTTTTCCATGTGAATGCTCTAAAGTAATCTGAGATTTGCTGTCTGGTCCAAGAATGCTAGCTTTTCCAGAATGCCTTGCTTCTGCTAGTGATTGTAAAATTTTGTGTGAATAGTGAATTGCAGCAGGCATTAAAACATTTGTGTCCTTGCATGCATAACCAAACATTATACCTTGATCTCCAGCACCTTCTTCTTTATTGTCACCAGCGTCTACTCCCATTGCTATATCTGGCGATTGTCCGTGGAGATGATTTTCAACAACCATGTTTTTCCAATGGTAACCACTTTGTTCATAGCCGATGTTTTGAACCGCTTTCCTGACTGACATTTCAATTTCATTTTTGAAGTCTAAAGACAACTCTTTGCCATTACTTGACATACAGTTTTCTGGAACTCTAAGCTCACCAGCTAAAACCGTTCTGTTAGTTGTGGTCATTGTTTCACAAGCTACTCTTGCTTGAGGATCTTTCGATAAGCACAAATCTAAAACTGTATCTGATATTATGTCACATACCTTATCTGGATGTCCTTCCGAAACAGATTCTGAAGTAAATAAAAAATTGCCTTCCATAAATAAGACCCTCTTAAAATTAATTGTAATATTTTAATAATTAAAAGCTTTTTATAAATCAATATAATTAAATCATAGTTTCAAATATTTAATTATTAATTATTTTTTTTGTTTTGTATTTAACCTTAAAAAACAATAAACAATGATTAAAATAATGTTCATTAAAAAGAAAATGCCGTCCCCCCACTTAGAATAAAAAGTTTCACTAAACTTTTTAGGTATTTTTGCATCTAAAAATCCTGAG
>Ga0163108_10001781_pt1 | contig 15727 bp, 17 predicted proteins | sample Fk1155metaG_FD_109644 | JGI IMG/M metagenome (GOLD analysis project Ga0163108, IMG submission 109644) | Marine microbial communities from the Central Pacific Ocean - Fk160115 155m metaG | ecosystem: Environmental > Aquatic > Marine > Oceanic > Photic zone | place: The Central Pacific Ocean...
AGGCTGACCCCCGAAATCAAGCACATTCTGCATAAGGCCTCTTTTTTGTCCCACTACCTTAGCAATTTCTAAAAGCTCTTTTGCTTCCGCATAAGTTCCTGGAATTGACCTGCCATCAGGGCCGACATGAGGAGGGTATCTGTTGGTTGAAAACCCAACGGCCCCGCTATCCATTGATTCTCCAACTATTTTAGCCATTTGTTGGATTTCTTCATCAGTAGCTAGTTCCTCAACTGATCTCTCTCCCATAACGTAATATCTAACCGCCGTATGACCAACCATCCCAGCCACATTGATTCCCAGATCAAATTTCTCAATGGAATCTAAATAACCACCATAATCTTCCCAGTCCCAAGGAAGACCTCCTAGGATTGCTTCTTTAGGAATGTCTTCTACAGTTTGCATCATGTGAGCTAAGAGCTCTCTATCTTCTGGCTTGCATGGAGCAAAAGTAACACCACAGTTTCCCATCAGGACCGAAGTTACGCCATGAAGGCTGACCGGCCTTAACTCATGATCCCAACCAATTTGAGCATCAAGGTGTGTATGAATATCTACAAATCCCGGAGTTACAGTCTGGCCTTCTGCATTAATTTCATGTTCGGCTTTACCGTCTATTTTTCCTATTTCTGTGACAATTCCATCTTTAATTGCAACATCAGCGTACCTAGCAGAAGCACCAGTTCCATCCACTACATGACCTCCTTTGATCAATATGTCGTTAGTCATTTTTTCTCCCTGTAATAATTAAGGACTTTCATAATAAATAAAGTAGTCAAACTGTCAAATATTCATGATTTAAAGCCTTTTTAGTTATTTTATCTTTTTAACTCTAAATCTCCCTTTAGAGCTTTCTAAAAAAAATGAACGCATCTCTCCAGGTACAATTCTGATAGTCTCTCCTTTTTTCAGCCCGGCTCTTTTTACTGAATCAGTCAGCTGCCAGGTTTCTCCATTATCGAGCTTGAATCTAAATTTATAGTTTATAAGGCTAACTGAAACTACAGTGGCAGAGAAGGATTGGTATTTGTCTTCATTTTTTTGTTTTTCGACATCCCTTTGTCTTGTTATTCTTTTAATCCTTCTCTCAAGAGATACTATTTTTTCTTGCTGACCATCTATAATTTCTTCTGAAGATTTAGAAACGCCTTCCTCAACAACAACCTCTTTCTCCTTAGGCTCTGCCTCAGCTACAACCTGTTTTACTTCATCTTTGGGACTTTCACTTTCGTCTTTGACAAGAGTATCAAAGCAAGCCAACCTCTTCATGGGCTCGTTAATAAGGCTGCACTTTTTAATATCTTCAATTTCTTGAGCGTTTGCTGCATAAGAAAAACAAATTAAAAGTACAGTACTTACAATGAATTTTTTCATTTGTACATTAAAACAGATATCTCATTTATTCTAAACAGAGATACCTGGTGGGCTAGGCAGGACTTGAACCTGCAACCTTTTGCTCCGGAGGCAAACGTTCTATCCAGTTGAACTACTAGCCCATGTAATTGATTATAAATTGATTTAAAGATCGCTGTCTCTTTGTCCTTTTCTTCCTATATAATGGCGGCGCTTCTAACTGCTAACTTAAGATTCTATGAATAAATATATTCTTTTTATTGTTTTAGGGCTTGTCCTAACAACCATTAGCTTGGAAGCTTCAGAAGCAGAAAAGGCCATTGAAAAAAGAATAACCCCCGTAGGCCAAGTTTGTGTTGAAGGCCAAGACTGCGCTCAAGAAGTTAGTCTTGTTAGTTCTAATCCGGATGTAATGAGGAGCGGGGAAGAAATTTACGAAGCTACTTGTACTACCTGTCATGCTATTGGTTTGGCAGGAGCTCCTCTGTTTGGAAACAAAGTTATCTGGGGAGAGAAAGCAAACAAAGATTTAGCTGTTTTAGTGGAAACGGTAACTAATGGACTGGGTGGCATGCCGCCCATGGGTATGTGTATGGACTGTTCTCAAGAAGAGTTAACTAACTCGGTCCAATACATGCTTGATGCCCTTAACTAAAGCTTTCCAGAGTTTCTTCCAACTGACTCCAAGAGCTTATTTCCTCAAAATCTGCTTTCTTATCTAGGGGCCAGTCCATTCCCTTTTCGTTAAACCAAATAGCTTTCATACCTGCCTTAAAGCTGCCCTCTACATCATTTATAGGATGATCCCCCACGTGACAAATTTCTTCAGCTTTGAATCCAGTTTCTCTTGCAGCCTCTTCAAAAATTAATGGATCTGGTTTTCCCACATTCATATTCTCGGCGGATATATTGAAATCAAAATAATGACTTATTCCGATTTTCTCAAGATCTGCATTTCCGTTTGTAATCACTCCAAGAACATATTTTTCTTTTAAGTTTCTTAGAGTCTGTTCGGTTCCTTCATAAAGCGTTACATCGTTCCTACCAGAGAAAAATATTTTAAAAGACTCTCTTGCCATGACTTGTGATTCCTCTCTGTTATAACCTGATCTAATGCCTAACTCTACAAGCGTCAGCTCCCTAAGTTTCGATAACTGATTAACTAAGTCATTTTTTTTAGAAATCAGATCATCTCTAATTTTCATCACTTCTTGGCTTTTTAGAAGTGCTTCAACCCCAGGGTAATTATCAATTAGCCACTCATTGGTGTCTTTCTCTGCCTTGAGTATGACGGGCAGCAAGGGCCACAAAGTGTCATCTAAATCAAAAGATACAGCCTTAATGCTCATTTATTTTTTCTGGTCTTAGCCCTTGGGTGAGCTTCGTCATATACTTTAGACAGATGTTGGAAATCCAGTTTTGTATATATTTGTGTTGTTCCTATATCAGCGTGTCCTAACATTTCTTGAACAGCCCTCAAGTCTCCACTGGATTCTAAGATATGGCTAGCAAAAGAATGCCTTAACATATGGGGGTTAACCGTTGGTAGCCCTCTTTTTTTACTTAACCTCTCTAGTCTAAGCTGGACCGATCTACCCGAGAGCCTTTTACCATTCTTGTTTAAGAACAAAGCTTCATTATTATCAGCAGAAATCTTTTTCCGAACCAAAAGCCAATCCCTTAGCCCTTGTATGGCTTTTTCTCCAATTGGCAAGTCTCTTGTCTTGTTTCCCTTACCCACTACACGACATGACCTTTCCTTGATGGAGATACCGCCTAAATCAAGACCACAGAGCTCAGAAAGCCTTAAGCCTGACGAATATAAAAGTTCAAACATAGCCTTGTCTCTGATTTCTAGATCTCCTTGTGGCTTAAAATCCAAAAGCCTTTTAACCAGATCAGTATCTAGAGCCTTGGGCAAAAGTTGCGCTGATTTAGGGGAACTGATATCAACTGCAGGGTTAGTGTCAATAACTTCTTCATCTAATAAATAGTTAAAGAAACTTCGAATAGAAGACAGCATCCGTTGCAAGCTTCTAGGATTCAAACCCCTTCTCCTTTCACTGGCAATAAACTCTCTAATTTGATGATCTTGTATTTCTTCCCAAGAATCCTTCTTCTCCTTTAAGAAAGAAAAAAAAGAGCTCAAATCCCTCTTGTAGCTGTTTATTGTGTGAGGAGAAAGGTGTCTCACTATCTCGAGATGAGATAAGAAAGGCTCAAGATGTCTGTCTAACATTTAGGCATTATGACCATCTATCAGTTTGCTGACTACTTCGGCAATAAAGTCTAAGAAAAGCGTATCTTTATTGTCAGAATATTTTCCTGGCTGATCGCTGCCTAAAGCAATCAATCCGAGTAAAGAGCTACTATTTAAGGGCACTAGAGCCATTTCTTTAACACCTGTCTTTTGATTAAAAATAAATTTAGCAACTTCTTTGTTAACTTCTCCGCAAAATATTTTTCCAGGCTTTAATAGATTCCCTAAGATAGTTGTAGCCTCAGCTGGGCTCTTAATTCTCCCCTTAGGAAGGTTTTTGGAAGATTCAGTAAAAAAAAGAACCCTACTCTTTTTAGCTCCGAAATTTTCGATAAAGCTTTTTTCTAATAGAGCAACTATTTCTTCTATACTCGAAGCGTCGATAAGTCTAAGGATTAGTTCCTTGGTTTGGATAAAGATATCCTCGTTATTTTTTGCATTTCCTAGTAACTCAATTAATTTATCGGTAGTTGAATTGTAATTTGATCTTAATAACTCAACTTGCTTCTGTATTAAGGATACTGCAGCTCCTGAGTCATGGACTATTTCTATGGAATTCAATACTTCTGGATTTTCTTTAAAGAAATTAGGGTTTAAGATCAAATACTCTGCTATCTCTTTATTGGACAGCTTGTTCTTTTTATCTGTACTCATACGAGGATATTAATTTCTTCTAAAAAATCTGCGGATCCTTTAGATATTAACCTTTGGTCTTCTAGATCATATTTTATATACAAACTTCCTTTCTTAAAATTAACCTGAACTTCTTGCTGAAGGTAACCAAGTTGTACCCCTATCACCACTGCGGCACAAGCACCACTGCCACAGGCAAGGGTTTCGCCCACACCCCTCTCAAACACTCTTATATTAATTTCTCTCGGAGATCTCATTTCAGCCAGAGTCAAATTAACCCCTTTAGGAAACCATTCAGATGCTTGAAGTCTATTACCCCAATTATCAAGCGGCATGTCATTAATTTTCGTAGTGAAATTAATAGCATGGGGGTTACCTAAATTTACATATCCTACCTCTAAGGTATCGTCTTCTAGGTCTAATATATGAAGGCTAGATGGATTTGGTTTGGGCAATAAGTCTTTATCAGAGTTCAGATCAGAAATTTCTTGTTCAACGGCATAAGCATTTTTTTCTGGATGGCTTATTTTCCACTTATTATTCTCAATTCCTACCAATAACTCTGTTTTGTTAATAAGACCTGTATCAAATACATATTTGCCGAAACATCTTGCTCCATTTATACAATTTTCTGCCTTACTGCCATCTCTGTTGAAAATCTGAGCACTAAAGTCCAGTTCAGGAATAGTTGGGGCCTCTATTGAAATTAACTGATCAAACTGAACCTGATTTTCTTCGATAACTTTTTTAACTGAATTAGAGTCTATTTGACTAGTTTGTCTTATGAGGTCAACTAAAAGTATCTCGTTTCCTAGCCCTGAAAATTTACTGGCTTTTAACTGGATTTGGTTAGACATCTCGTTCTTGTCTTAACAGGTCATCAAAAGTCTCTCTTCTCCTGATGACTTTTATTTCCTGGCCTTCAACCAAAATTTCAGGAGGTCTCAGTCGGCTATTGTAATTTGAAGACATGACATGACCATAAGCTCCAGCGTCATGAATAGCCAATATAGAATCTTCATCAAGACTTAATATCCTGTCTTCACCAAAAGTGTCCCCGCTTTCGCAAACAGGACCGACCACCTGGTAAGACAATTCCTTTTGATTATTAGTCTCTACAACCGAAATATTATGCCAAGCTTGATAGAGCGAGGGTCTTAGAAGGTCATTCATGCCAGAATCGATTACAGCGAAATTTAAATCAGAAGATTTTTTTAAATATTCAACTTTAGAGAGAAGAACTCCTGTATTGCCTGATATGGATCTACCAGGTTCAAGTAAAAGATTCAGGTTTAATGGTTCAAGCTTTGAAATTACCTCTTCCAACACCCCTTTAGGCTTCAGTTCTTTTTCTTCTTGATAACTGATTCCCAGGCCTCCACCTAAATCTATATAACTTAATGCATGCCCTTGCCTAATTAAATTGTTTGCAATTTCAATAAGTAAATTCAAGTTTTCAAATATTAATTCTTTATTGAATATTTGAGACCCAACATGAGAAGCTATACCTTTCAGGTTAATAAGTCCTGATTTACAAGCTTTTTCAACTAGAGAATCAATTCCTTCTCTTAAAATTCCAAATTTGGAAGTTTTCAGGCCAGTCTGAATGTAGGGATGAGATTCAGAGGAAATATCTGGGTTAATTCTAATCATGCATTGAACTTTTTTTTCTAAATCCTTTGCAATTTTTATAATTCTGTCTAATTCTTCTTCGGACTCGATGTTGATTGAGAAAATATTCTCTTTAATGGCTAGGACTAGCTCTTCTTCAGTTTTACCTACTCCGGAAAAAACAATATCTTCAGGCTTAGCGCCTGCCTCTAAACACTTTCTAAGCTCATTACCAGAAACTACATCAAAACCACTTCCAAGATCAGCAAGTAATTCAAGTAGATGAATATTAGAATTTGATTTAACTGAGTAACAAACTTTGTCCTGTTCTCTTACAGAGGAAAGGTAGCCATTTAGGTTTTCTTTAATTTTACTGCCAGAATATACATAAATAGGCGTTCCATATTCTTTAGCTAAATCCTCAAGCGAAACTTCATCAATAAAAAGTTTACCTTCTATCCTATAAAGGCCTTTCATGGACATCACCTTTGAAAAAGACGCTTTCTTCAGGCAAATTTAACGGACCCCTATGCCCGCATGCTGTAAAGACAAGCAAAAACATGGCTAACACTACAATTATTCGTGACTTTTTATTTACCATTACTTAGTTTCTAAATTTTTAATTATAGAACTTGTAGGCTCCTCTCTATTTACTGTATAGAAGTGTATTCCAGGAGCACCAAAATGAAGTAAATTCTGACAAAGTTTAGTTATAACTTCCACACCATACATGAAGCGGTCTTCATTATTTGAGTATTTTTGCATTCCTTCTTTGAGCCACATGGGGACATTAGCTGAGCAATTTTTAGCCATTCTAACTAAGGCCTCAAAATCATGAATGGGCATTATTCCTGGAATAATTGGTATGGTAACTTTTTCTCTTTCACATTTTTCCATGAACTTGAAATATGAATCTTCTTCAAAGAAGAACTGAGTTATAGCTCCATCTGCCCCAGCATCAACTTTATTCAAAAAATTTTCAAAATCTGTGTTTTCTGACTCTGCATCTGGGTGAACCTCAGGATAGGCGGCAACTTCAATAGAGAAACTCCCGTGTGCCCCTTTAATAAACTTTATTAAGTCAAGGGCGTAAGGGAAATCACCAAATCCGCCGATTCCAGAAGGAAGGTCTCCTCTAAGAGCAACAATTTTTGTTAATCCATGGTCTTTATACTCATTTAATATTTCTTTGATTACACCCTTTGAGGACCCTATCCCAGATAAATGAGGATAGGCTTTCTGCCCTAGGTTTTTTATGGAAATGCAAGTATCAAGAGTTCCTTTTCTGGTTGACCCTGCGGCACCATATGTAACAGAAAAGTATTCCGGCGATAAATGGCTTAATCTCTTTGTTAAATCAACCAGGTTCTCTTTACCTTTGTCAGTTTTAGGAGGGAAGTATTCAAAGCTCGTATTCATGGAGACTTTCCGTAACCGAAATCAAACTAGTATTTGTAAATTTCAGACTTAAAGGGCCCTTCTTTGGGAACGTTAATGTAGTCAGCCTGTTCTTTAGATAATTTTGTTATAGTTCCCCCAAATCCTTCTACCATATAGCTTGCAACTTCTTCGTCCAGTTTTTTAGGAAGAACCTCAACTTTTATAAGCTCATTTTTTGCTTCGGTATCATTCAAAGAAGCAAATTTTTTCTCATACAAATGCATTTGAGCTAGAACTTGATTGGCAAATGAACCGTCCATGATGCGTGAAGGGTGTCCAGTTGCATTGCCTAGATTTACAAGCCTGCCTTCAGAAAGTAACAGTAGATAATCATCACTTTCCAAGTTTGGGACTTCCCCGGCCTTGGTATCCCTAAAAATTTTATGTACTTGCGGCTTAACTTCTTCCCAAGCCCATTCATCACGCATGAATTGAGTATCTATTTCAGTATCAAAGTGACCTATATTGCAGACAACAGCTCCTTTTTTTAGGGCTCTCAACATGTGTCTATCACATACCTTGTAGTTCCCAGTAGTAGTTACAAGCAGATCTGTGTCCTCTAACAACTCTTTGTTCATTGAATCTAGACTGTTATTACTTTCTCCATCTCTATAAGGCGAGACTACTTCATACCCATCCATACAGGCCTGCATTCCACAGATAGGATCAATTTCAGTAACCCTAACTATCATCCCTTCCTGCTTTAAGCTCTGTGCAGAACCCTTGCCGACATCCCCGTAACCAATTACTAATGCTTTTCTACCGGCTAAAAACATGTCTGTTCCTCTTTTTATTCCATCGTTAAGACTGTGGCGCGTTCCATACTTATTGTCATTTTTAGATTTGGTAACAGAATCATTAACATTGATTGCAGGTACTTTTAATTTATTCTGCTTTATCATTTCTTGAAGCCTAACTACTCCAGTAGTAGTTTCTTCCGTTATGCCGTGAATCTTTTCTAGTATTTGGGGGTATTTATCGTGAGCCATAGCCGTTAAATCTCCACCATCATCTAAAATCATATTTGCTTCCCAAGGCTCGCCATCTTTTAAAATTGTTTGTTCAATACACCAGTCAAATTCTTCTTCGGATTGACCTTTCCAAGCAAATACAGGAACTCCAGATTTGGCTATAGCAGCTGCAGCATGGTCCTGAGTTGAGAAAATATTACAACCAGACCACCTGACTTCTGCACCTAAACTGGTGAGAGTCTCTATTAAAACTGCAGTCTGTATGGTCATATGTATACAACCCAGTATCTTGGCTCCTTCAAGTGGCTTTTCTGCTGTATATCTCTCTCTCAACTTCATCAGAGCCGGCATTTCAGACTGAGCTATCACAATTTCTTTTCTTCCCCAATCAGCAAGGGAAATATCTGCAACCTTATAGTCTTGCTTTTCGTTAACCATTTTGTTCCTCAGTAATTAAGAAGCTTTTAAAGCTTCTGTTTTGTCAGTTTTTTCCCAAGAGAAGGCTTCTTCTTCTCTACCAAAATGACCATAAGCAGCTGTTGATTGATAGATTGGTCTTTTTAAATCTAACATTCCTATCAACTGTTTAGGTCTTAAATCAAAATTTTCTCTTATTAAATTAGATATGTGGTCTTCTTCTACGGTTGCTGTTCCAAAAGTGTTTACACTAATTGAGGTGGGTTCAGCCACTCCAATTGCATAAGAAACTTGTATCTCACATTTTTCTGCCAGACCAGCTGCAACTATATTTTTGGCTACATACCTACCGGCATAAGCTGCAGAACGGTCAACTTTTGAAGGATCTTTCCCAGAGAAAGCACCCCCTCCATGCCTTGCCATGCCTCCATAGGTATCAACTATAATCTTTCGTCCAGTGACTCCGCAGTCTCCCACAGGACCTCCAATCTCAAATTTACCTGTTGGATTAATAAAAAACTTAGTTTCTTTATTAAGCCAGTTTTGTGGAAGAACAGGTTTGATGATTTCTTCCATAACCCCTTCCCTCAGGTCTTTTAGAGAAATTTCTGGATCATGTTGTGTAGACAGAACTACAGCAGATATAGATTCTGGTTTTCCATCCTCTCCATAAACAAAACTCACTTGGCTTTTGGCATCTGGCCTGAGCCAATTTAATTTTCCAGATTTTCTAATAAAAGCCTGTTGTTCAACTAATCTGTGAGAATAAGTAATGGGAGCAGGCATTAAAACCTCGGTTTCATTAGTTGCATAACCAAACATTAAACCCTGATCCCCAGCTCCTTGTTCTTTATCTTCTCCTTCTCCTTCATTAACACCTTGAGCAATATTGGTAGATTGTTTTCCAAGGACATTGATTATTTCGCAGGTGTTCCCATCACATCCAACAGAAATGTCGTTATAACCAATATCACATATGACTTTTCTAGTAACAGCATCTAGATCAGGATCAGATTTGCTAGTAATTTCTCCTGCTAGAACAACTAAGTTATCTTTCACTAAAGTCTCACAGGCAACCCTTGAATCAGGGTCGTCTTTCAGCATTGCGTCTAAGACAGCATCAGAAATCTGATCTGCCATTTTATCTGGATGACCTTCAGAAACTGATTCCGAAGTAAAAACTTTATATTCAGACATAGTATTCTCTTATCTCCATATTAAGGGGAACGGCATTCTAACCTCTATTTATGGCTTTTATCCAATTTTAACGCTTTAAATGTGTACACTCTTTTTAGAATCCGACAAAATACTCTACCAAAATAAGACAAATGTCCAAAAATACAGATTTAGCAAACGCGATTAGGGTTCTTTCTATGGATGCTGTTGAGAATGCCAAATGTGGTCATCCTGGCATGCCCATGGGCATGGCAGATATAGCTGAGGTTCTTTGGAGGAATCATTTTAAACACAATCCCAGTAATCCTAAGTGGGCTAATAGAGATAGATTTGTTCTTTCTAATGGGCATGGTTCTATGTTGCTTTACAGCCTTCTTCATTTAACAGGCTATGACCTTCCAATGGAGGAAATAAAAAACTTTAGACAACTGGGCTCAAAAACTCCCGGTCATCCTGAGTTTGGGGTCACCCCAGGCGTAGAGACTACAACAGGACCATTAGGACAAGGATTAGCCAATGCAGTTGGAATGGCTATAGCTGAACAATTACTCTCTTCAAGATTTAATAAAAAAGATTTTACTGTAATGAATCATCTCACTTATGTGTTTTGTGGAGATGGTTGTCTTATGGAAGGGATAACTCACGAAGCATGTTCTTTAGCTGGTACTTTGAAACTCGGTAAACTAATTGTTGTATATGATGATAATGACATCTCAATAGATGGTGAGGTCTCTGGGTGGTTTACCGAAGATATCCCAAAGAGGTTTGAATCTTATGGTTGGCATGTAATTCCTAATGTAAATGGTCATGATTCTAACCAGATTGATAAAGCACTTATAGAAGCTAAAAAAAATCTAGACCAGCCAACAATAATTTGCTGTAAGACTGAGATAGGCAAAGGATCACCAAATAAAGTGGGGACTGCCAGTGCCCATGGTTCTGCTCTCGGAGAAGAAGAGGTAGCTTTAGTTAGGAAAGAATTAAATTGGGAACACCCCGCTTTTGTTATTCCTGATGAAATCTATTCAAGTTGGGACGCAAAGAATTTGGGCAATACTATGGAAGGAGATTGGAATAAGTTATTTAAAGAATATGCAATCAAATTTCCAGATCTAGCGGATGAATTTGAAAGATCATTATCCAATGGCTTACCCAATGATTTCTTAGATCAAATTAATGAATTCATTAATAATCAACAAGAGAACCAAGAGGATATGGCTTCAAGGAAGTCTTCTGAAGTAGTTCTCAATTTTTTAGGCCCTTTACTACCTGAGTTAGTGGGCGGATCGGCAGATCTAAGTGGATCCAACAATACAAGATGGGTTGGGACAAAAGCTATTAATGAGTCAATGAGTAACGGAAATTATTTATATTATGGGGTGAGAGAGTTTGCTATGACAGCCATTGTTAATGGAATGGTTTTACATGGAGGAGTTAAGCCTTATGCAGGAACTTTTCTTACATTTCTAGATTATGCAAGGAATGCAGTCAGGTTAGCAGCCCTAATGGAGATACCCTCCATATTCATATACTCACATGATTCAATAGGTGTAGGTGAAGATGGCCCTACCCACCAGCCTATCGAACACCTTGCAAGCCTCAGATCTACCCCTGGCTTAGAAACTTGGAGACCTTGTGACACTGTAGAAACGGCGGTTTCATGGAAAGCAGCTCTCTTGAATAAAAACAATCCAACAGCCATCATTCTTTCAAGGCAAAACTTGAAAGCCCAAGATAGAAACCAAGAACAAAAGAGTGATATAGAAAAGGGAGGTTATATTCTTCATGACTCTGAGAAAAAGCCAGAGCTAGTCATCGTTTCTACAGGTTCTGAATTGGGGGCAGTTATAGATGCAGTTCAGTCACTAGGACCTGAAAAGAATGTTCGTGTAGTTTCTATGCCTTGCACCGAAAGATTTGATCAACAAACTAAAGCTTATAAAGAAAAGGTTTTGGGTAAGGGGATTCGTAGACTAGCTGTAGAAGCTTCATACGATGATTGGTGGATTAAATATGTTGGTTTAAAAGGACAGGTTGTTGGCATGAATGAATTTGGAGAATCTGCTCCAGGAAGTGATCTTCAAAAACATTATGGTTTCGACAAAGAAAACCTTATAAAAGTCATAGACTCATTACTTTAAATGCACCTTAAAGATCTAACTGAATACCAGCTATCAGGTAAAAGGGTTTTATTAAGAGCTGACATGAATGTTCCTTTGCAAAGTGGAACAATTGCAAACACAGAAAGAATAGATCGCTCTCTTCCAACTATAAAACACATTCTACAAGAAGGCGGGAAGATCATTTTATTAAGCCATCTTGGAAGGCCAGAAGAAACAGGGAAGATACAAGAAGAATTTAGTTTAAAACCAGTAGTCAGTTATTTAGAAGAAAAATTACAAAGACCTATTCCTTTAACTGAAAGTTTAGATTCTTTAAGGGTACTCAATGGAAGCTTCACGGTGCTAGAAAATATTAGGTTCTTCAAAGGCGAAAAAAGCAATGATCCTAATTTAGCTAAGAAATTAGGATCCTTTTGCGATATTTTTGTCTTGGATGCTTTTGCTGCTTCGCACAGAGAACACGCTTCTACTACTGGAGTGATAAGCTTCGTTAATCAAGCATGTATAGGTTTTTTAGTTCGAGAAGAACTAGAAGCTCTTGAAACTATTGAGAAAGCTAACAGGCCTATCCTTGCAATTCTAGGTGGAGCTAAGATCTCCAGTAAACTTTCTTTGATAAATGCTTTAGCCAATAAGGTTGATCATTTATTACTTGGTGGAGGTATTGCGAATACATGTCTTGGTTCAAAAGGACTAGAAATAGGGAGATCTTTAGTAGAACCTTCACTTTATTCAGAAGCTAGAAACCTGGTAGAAAAAGACAATGTATTGTTACCTGATAAAGTAGCGGTTGCTCCCAATAAGGAGTCTGAACCTAGAGAAGTTAGTGTTGAAACATTAAAAAAAGAAGATTGTATATATGATATATCACCCCTTTACATTGATTCAATTAAGAAGACTTTTACAGAGGCGAAAACCATTATCTGGAATGGCCCACTGGGTCTCTTTGAAGAGGATAAATTTTCTTTAGGAACAAGGGCTGTAGCGGAGCTAATTAATGAGTCAGAAGCTTACTCAGTAATCGGGGGCGGAGATACTATAGCTGCGGCTGCACAAGCAAAGGTTTTGGATTCCATTAATTACGTGTCAACAGCCGGCGGTGCTTTTTTAAATTATTTAGAAGGAAAACCATTACCCGCCCTGCTGGCTCTTGAAGAAAAAGCCCTTGAATCATAAAAAAAAGGGACTTAGGATAAAATTCTATAAAGAAGGGAGAATTAAATGGCCTTAGAGAGCTTAGAAGAAATTGCTGCTTATATAGTAGAAGATGGTAGGGGAATTCTAGCAGCAGATGAGAGCAACCCCACGTGTGGCAAAAGGTTTGATTCCATAGGGGTTGAATCGACTGAAGATAATAGAAGAGATTACAGAGAAATGCTTTTCAGGTCTGAGGGCATGAAAGGTAATATAGGAGGAGTAATTTTGTTCGATGAGACTATTCGACAAAAGGCTGAGGACGGAACGCCTTTGGTTAACATCATTACAGCACAAGGAGCTCTTCCGGGTATAAAAGTAGATAAGGGCTTAAAACCATTGGATGATTCCCCAGAAGAAACAGTTACCCAGGGTTTGGATGGGCTGAATGAGCGATGCAGTGAATATGAAAAAATAGGAGCTAAATTCGCTAAATGGAGGGCTGTAATAAATATAGGGGAAGGCATACCCACAGAAGACTGCATTAACCAAAATATGGAAGCTTTAGCTAAATATGCAAAGATAGTGCAAGAAAATAAGATGGTTCCTATAGTTGAACCCGAAGTCTTAATGGATGGTCATCATTCTATTGAAAGATGTCTTGAAGTAACTTCTAAGACTTTAAGCACTCTCTTTAACTATTTAGATGAACATGGAGTCAATATCAAGGGGACCCTTTTAAAGCCAAGTATGGTTATTTCTGGAAAAGATGCTATCGAGCAAGCTAGAGTAGAAGAGGTAGCAGAAAAAACCTTAAAGTGTTTATTAGCCAATATCCCCTCAGACCTACCTGGAATAACTTTTTTATCAGGTGGTCAGTCAGATATTGATGCAACGGCCCACCTTGACGCAATGAATAAAATTGGTGGTTTTGATTGGAAACTAAGTTTCTCCTATGGTCGAGCACTACAACAACCAGCACTGAAGACTTGGCTTGGTAAAAAAGAAAATTATCACGCAGCTCAAGAGGCTTTATCACATAGAGCTCTTATGAATAGAAAAGCAGCCCAAGGTGAATGGGACCAAAGTTTAGAAAAATAAATTTTCTTTGCAATTTGAGTAATTGAATCTACTAGCCCAAAGAGTATTAAGTTCTTCTCTTTACATAGAGAAAAAAAAGATTGTATCCATTGATAGAGGCATTCTTGCACTAGTGGGATTTGAGAAAGGTGATACTTCATCTGATTGCGAAATAATTGCTGATAAGTTACTTAATTATCGAATTTTCCCAGATGATAAGGGCAGGATGGAGAATAGTGTTATAGACATAAAGGGAGATCTTTTATTAGTTCCTGAGGTAACTCTAGCGTTAGAAACTAGGAGGGGCACCAGACCAAGTTTTTCGGAAGCTGCAAGCCCAGATTTAGGAAAAATACTTTTGGATGAGCTATCCAATAAATTAAGAGAGATTCACGATAAATTAGAAGTAGGTATTTTTGGTGCTGATATGGAAATAAATTTAATAAATGATGGTCCAGTAACCTTTTTATTTAAAAGTACTGATTTTAAGTAACCTAATCAGGTTCTTGTTCTTCGGTTTCTGAACTGTTTTTGATGAAGATACGGCTCAATAAGAGACCTACCTCAAATAAAAACCATGCAGGTATAGCCAAAAGGGTTTGGGATATGACATCGGGCGGCGTTAGAAGCATACCAAGAATAAAACAACTAACGATTACATAAGGCCTTTTCTTAGCTAAGCTATTAGGTGATGTAATCCCAGTCCAAATTAGTAAAAAAATTAAAACGGGAATTTCAAAGGCGATGGCAAAAGCCAAGAAAATGGTGAGAATAAAATCCAGATAGCTGGAGATGTCAGTCATTACTTTTACACCTTCTGGTGTGACCGAGGTAAAGAAACCAAAAACTAGCGGAAACACTAAAAAATAAGCAAATAAAATGCCTAAGTAAAAAAGTAAAATGCTGGATAAGGTCAACCCCAAAGCAAATCTTTTTTCATTTTTATAGAGACCAGGGGCTATAAATCTCCACATTTCAGAAAAGAAATAAGGTAAAGAAATCATGAGTGAAAGATAGAAAGTTAGCTTTAAAGGCGACAGAAAAGGCGAGGCTACCTGAGTAGCAATCATGGAGCTATTTTCAGGCATAAGTGCCTGAAGTGGACTTGAAGCAAGTTCATATATTGCATTTGAGAAAAAAATTAACGGTAAAAATATAACTATTACACCAATAAAAGATCTAAGTAACCTCACCCGAAACTCTTTTAAGTGGTCTAGTAATGGCAGGTCTTTCTCTTTCATTATTCAGGTGATTTATTCTCTTTTTTGTTATTTTTTTTTAAACTTTCCATGATTTTCTCATTGTGGAGATCTTGTCTAATCTCATCCATTCCCACGCTTTTTTCTATTTCTGATTTGGTCTCATTAAGGTAAGACCTAATGGCCCTAAAAGAACGTGTTAAGGCTTTTATTATTTGAGGGAGCTTCTCAGGACCTATGACCAGAAGCCCTACGAATACAATTACAAGTAGTTCTGGAAAACCAATTTCAAACATTCAGGTAGATTTTATTTATCTGCTTCGTTCTGAT
>Ga0163108_10001782_pt1 | contig 15723 bp, 14 predicted proteins | sample Fk1155metaG_FD_109644 | JGI IMG/M metagenome (GOLD analysis project Ga0163108, IMG submission 109644) | Marine microbial communities from the Central Pacific Ocean - Fk160115 155m metaG | ecosystem: Environmental > Aquatic > Marine > Oceanic > Photic zone | place: The Central Pacific Ocean...
ACTTGCAAGAACCAACAAAGCAACTACTACCGCTGCACCTAAAATTGGAAGGGTAATCCCTACGACACCTATTCCACCTGCTTTCATAGCAATGATCTCGTTATCACGTGCCAATACCGCTAAAGTGATAACGGTAGCAAGTAACACTGCTTGCGGTGCCATATAAAAAGCGATACCTGGTATTTTATAAATAAAATAGAAAACAAGATCCGAATACGGCATATCCCGGCGAATAAACTCGTCAACTCGCTCAAAAAAATCGACAACAAGAAAAATCGCTATAAGACCTGTCGCTGATAATACATAGCAATAAATAAACCTTTTAAGCACGTAACGATGTAGCAAAGACATCATAGGTCGACTTCCTTTTTTCGGTCCAACCCAGGAATATATTTTGAAAGCACTTTCTGCAAAGAAGAGTCCTTAAACCGACACATTAAGGCCTTTCTAACATAACCAAGGGTAGGGGTAATGAAACCTTCATACTGATTATTATTTTTCTTTACGCTCTGGTACGCGAAGGTCCCCACAGCCTTGAGATTTCTTTGAATAGACATCTTGTCAAATATGTCCCTGAACCTCTCCCGATCCACCCCCTGTCCTTCTTCTTTTTCCTTTAGCAAAATATAATAATCAATCAATTTTTCAACCAGAGCATCTTCAATTTTCACATATGAGTCCTTAAGTAAAGACACTAGGTCATACTGACAAGGTCCCATACGGGCATCTTGAAAATCGATAAGAACCAAACGCTCCTGATCAAACATCAGGTTACGTGAATGGTAGTCCCTGTGTGCAAAATAAAATTTCTCTGCCGCAAGGGATTCGCAAACAGGGGTGAACGCTTCTCTCAATTCTTTTCTGGCCGAATTCTCAAGTGGAGAATCGCAGAATTCATCAACATAATGATCCAACATAAAATTAAATTCCCACATTAACTTTTTCACATCAAACTTACGGTGATAAGCAGGGCATGTCGAATCGATCGAATGAGTGGCTCGGCTTTGCATGCAAACCAATAGCTCGACAGCTTGACGGTACAACTTCGGCTGACTCTGAGGGAACGCATTAAGTTGATCTTCCAGCGTCATTGCCCCGCAATCTTCTAAAAATAATAACCCCTTTGAAGCGTCATAATAAAAAAGTTCAGGGGCAGGGAGATCAAGGCTTCGAAGAAATTTTAGAACTCGGATAAAATCTATTTCTATATCTAAGACTGGTTCCTCAAGTTGCATAACAATTAAAGATTGAAGACTCTTTTGAGATTTATTTTTAAGCAATTCTCCACTATTTTTTTGTGATACTCGAAAATAGGAACGGTCTGAAGCATCTCCTTGAAGGCCCTCGCAATGGATTCCAGAAGCAGACCATTTAAATATTTTTCCCATCGTAACGGAAAGATAAGAAGGGCCAAAACGGGCTTTAGGAAAGTTGTTCTCTGAGGCAGCAGGAATAGTCATAAGCTTATTTTACGAATAAATAATAAAAATCCCTTTGGTTTTTTAAGCATCTCATTTAAGCTTCTCAAGCTGAATTCTATTTTTTGGAGAATATAATGTCTAAACCAAGTCATCACATTTTTATATGCACCAATCAACGACCTGCTGGACACCCTAGGGGTTCGTGTGGAGAACACAACGCCATGGATCTTATGGAAAAAATGGGTATGGCGATTGAACAAAAAGGTCTTTTTGGCCAAGTATTAGTCACTAATGCCTCTTGCATGGGGCCCTGCTCAGTGGGACCGGTCATGGTAGTTTATCCGGATGGCGTCTGGTACAACAAAGTTACGCCTGAGGATGTCGAAGAAATCCTTGATCAACACATCGGTCAGGGCAAAAAAGTTGAGCGGCTAGAAATGCCCGAAGAGCTTTGGGGGTAACCCCCACCGAAATTCTGGAGGTCAGTCAGGGAATTTGGCTTTTTTACGACCATTCCCTTTCGACCTCTTGTTTTTTTCAGTTTCTCCTGAACTCTTCTAATCGAAAAGTAATTTTACCCCAAAGTTCTTTTCTTCCTCTGCTATTTTTACTTGAATACGCAATAAGCTTGTCTTCACCCTTATCAAAATAAGCAACGTTCAGTTTGTTTACCTGTTTTTTAGCTTCCGACTGAGACAGTTTATCCACTTTCGTTCCTACGAGTAAATATTCAACTCCACAGGCATCAAGCCAGCGCTGCAAATCGAGATCCAATGGAGATGGATTTCGCCTTAGATCAATAATAAAAATAACGGCCAAAAGAGTTTCTCGTCTAAGAAGGTAATCTTCAATCATTTTTTTCCATCGTTTTTGGACAGATTGAGGAACTTTGGCAAATCCGTACCCTGGAAGATCAGCAAAAATAAAGTCATTATTTATCTTAAAAAAATTTATCTCTTGAGTCTTTCCAGGGGTCTGACTAGTTTTAACAAGTTTTTTTCTATTTAGAAGAGAATTGATTAAAGAAGATTTCCCGACATTGGAACGACCAACAAAGGCCAACTCCGGGCATGCGGAATCAGGATACTGATTCAAAGATACTGCTCCCGTAAGAAATTCAGCAGAAATGATTTTCATAACCAAAACTTCCTCGCAAATAACACATATTTAGACCTATGGGGCATCCCAACCATAAACCTGAAAATAAACAAGCACGTTTCACGACTCAAATTTATTGATAACCAATCCAGAGAGGAGTTTGGGATAAAAGAAGGTAGCTTTTTGGGGTAAACGAATGCCCTTTTCGGCTAGGTTTCTAACATCGTTGACACGAGTAGCATTCATGAAAAATGCAAGATCAAATTCACCTGAGTCCACTCGGCCCAACGCTTCTATCATATCTACTTTATAAGTCACATATTTCTGACTATTAGGTTCTTTCGTATCTATTTTTAAAATGTTTTTAAGAATTACGGTGTGAAGTTGGGCCACATCAAGAACCATTAACTCCTCTGATTCATCGGCAGCAAGAAGTGAAAGCATGTTGGTTTTTTCTTTAATTTTGATAAAGCAACCTCGTCCTTGTCCAAAATACACATAAAACACAATATCGCTGGCGTCGGCTGAGTCAAGAGCCTTTCGAATTTTATTTTTCTCGACACCTTCGCTTATAGGCCCCACGCTAAAGTAATTTTCGACTTGATTCATAAAGTCTGCTTCATCGAAAGGAGCAGGACTTTTGATAAGTCTGTGAATCGGATAGACTGCTAGCGATTGCGCATCCAAGTTGGTTAAAAACATCATTACGTGAGCCGAGTCACCCACCTTACTTCTATTTTCCTTGTAATACTTTAACGCAGTCTCATAGCGGTGATGGCCATCAGCAATCAGTATTTTTTTGTCGTTAAAATACTCCGTAATGCGTGCCAGTTTCTTAGTATCATTAAGCCGCCATGCCTTATTTATAATTCCATTTTCTTCAATAACCGTGAAAGGCTCATCCTTCATAGTCTCATACAATATGGCGTCTATCTCTCCTAATGGATCAGAAAACAAACCAAAAATGGGACTAAAGTTTGCCCGACACTCTTTCAGCAAATTCATGCGATCCTGTTTTGCTTTCGCAAGAGTGAACTCGTGAGGACAGATATTTCCTGCACTGAAGTCTTCCGTACGCACTCGAGCAAAAAAACCAACCCGACAAACCGATTCATCTTCATGAACATATTCCTGTCTGTATATGTAAAACCCGACCTGTTTGTCTTTAACTAAAACCTCATCTTCTATCCATTTGTTAAATATTACGGAAGAACGAGTGTATCGATTTTCTTTTTCGTCGTCCTCCGGATATTGTTTTTCCAAAATCAAACGAACCACGTTGTACGGATTTTTTTTATAAAGCGCGTCTTGCTGTTCAGGAGAAATCACATCATAAGGAGGGGCGATCACCTGGTCTAACGAACCAATTTTTTCCTGATTGAAAAGCAGACCTCTAAAAGGAACAATATCAACCATGGGTATCCTAAGTTGAAAAGTACGCGAGAGTCACAGAATAAGCCTCATACCAATAAATAAAAATCATAACACAGAAATACTTTTTCAAGGCAAGGTCAAGCCAAGTCATACTTTATGACTTCAACCGGACAGCATTCAGCTGCATACTTTATCTTTTCCTCTAAACCTGAATAATCTACCCTCGGTATAACTTTCGCACTTTCTCCGCGTTTAACCTGAAAAACCTCCGGACAGTTAACTTCTGACATACCGCAAAATATACAACCTTCTTCAATCCAAACACGCGTAATACCCATTACCATTAAACCTCGAAAAATAATCAATCGCTTTAGTTTTAATCCCTTAAACCATACTTACGCCGACAAGAATCTCTCCTAAAAAAAATATTGCGACGATTCAATGTGTTTATAAATCTTTTTTTGGGCTCATAAAAACCAACCCTGAAACCGGCTCTGGTATCCAGGGAAGCCATTTTTTTTAGAATTCGGGTGATAAATGACTTAAATAGGGGCAGCGCATGTAACCATACAAGATATCTATCAACCAGACTCTTAATATTTAATTCTTCTAGAATATAATCAGGGGAAATCCGTTTTCATTTTTAAGTATTTATTTCCATTGCCTTTTATCAAAAGTTATATCGAATTAATCATATAATCAAAAAGAACTCAAATCCAATCAAAGTATCAGCAACATTTCAACCGACTTTAAACACATCATTACGCATTAATCAGTGATCGAAGTCGTTCAATAAACCTTGGGTTTCCTTGAAAATTTGAAAAAACATAATAAAGGTCGTCTGCTTCTTTCTCTTTTTTTATTGTACCCTTAGAATAGCTGAACAGGTTTTCCTTCAGATATTTCTGATAAATTTCTAAATCATGACTACTAGCGCTAGAAACAAGAATTGAAAAATCACCTTCTCTAGCCAATCTTTCTTTTATGTTCTTTTGCCGATGAATTTTGGTGTATTCAGCTATATACACATCTCCTTTACCCAAAAAACTGCCAATGGCCGAAGTTCTCAAATCAGAGTATGCATATAAAATTTTATGATTTTTGCAAAACTCTATAACTTTGGCATATGGACTTGATTTTTTGACGATAGAAAAGTTTTGCACAACCCCAGAATTCACATATGATTGATAGATTCCAATGGAACTGAACGCACCCCATGCAACCAAAGCAAATGCAAAAAATGCTTTAGATTTAAGACGTACAGTATCAAGGTAAATAGCTGTATAGATAGAAACAACTCCATGCAAAGGGAAAAAATAGCGTGTCGCGGGGGGGCCTTGACTAATAATTACAGCAACGCAAATAAAAACTGGAAGAACCAAAAGAAATTGAGACGGATTAAAAGCCAATACTTTGAATTTAAAAATACTCTTAATCTCTTTCCACCTTGGCATCACAAAAGAAATTGTGGCCCGAGTAATCAAAAATAAAATTACTCCACACAAAAAACCATTGAATAAATCAAATGGAGTAATCTCATTATTAATTAAATTGATTATAGGTGCCCGTATCCCCAAAGCCTTTGGAAGGAAAATAGTTACCAATTGCCAAAAATGATAAACAAGATTAGTAGGCACAAAGTCTACATCAAAACCTTGCCCTCCCCTTGTGACCTCACCGCTCAAAATACTTAGTATTCGAGGGCTAATTCCTATCGCAAATCCTAAAAAACCAAATGCTAAGTTTTTCTTGACCAAAGGATTCAATAAAAAAATAAAATTCTTAAGCAAACTAAACTTCTCTTTAACATCCTTTCGATATAAAAAAACACGCAAAACAACGATGACCAATAGTTGGCCCACCGGTTTGTGAAGCGCGTTGCTTTGCAGGATAGAAATACCGGCTATATCAATTCCAAAACCGCCAAACACATATGAGAACAAAACAACAAAAATAAAAAGCAAAATAACAGCATCAATTATTTTGATAATCTTCTGTCTCGCTCCTTTTTTTCCAACGAACCAAGACACAATATTTTTTATTGAAAATTTAGCCCGGATACCCAAAAAAGAATCACTACTCAAAACAAATAAAATTATTGTCGATCCGATATAAACAATTGAATACGTAAAAGTATAGATTGCGAAGCCCGCAAAGAATCCCAAAAGAAAAACATAAATAGCTTTAGAACCTTCTGTTTCTTTAACCTTAATGAATGTAAAAAAAACAAGATTGCCCAAAAGACAAATCAGACCAAGCCCATAATTTAAAGTGGTAAGCCACCAGATAGCCGGCGAAGAAAAAATCATTAGCAAAACGACCATCAAAGCAGCTCGAGGCTGAATCTTTCGTGTTAGCCAGTAGGAAGACAAGATGTACAGAGAATAAAAAAGCGTTTCTGGTAGTTTATACGCTAGCGTGCCGACCCCAAAAATCCAGAAAAAAGGAATTGCGATCAGACCGTAAAAAATTCCCTGGTAAGATGTGTCATAAAAATAATAAAAAAGTGGGCCACCACGCATTAACTCTACGATTTGATTGGCTTGATAAGCTTCGTCTGCAGATAGAAACGCATCAGAGCTAATCAAAACAGGAAGCCTAAGTAAAACCAATACAAAAAATATCGAAAGACCACCAATTACGGTTAAAATACACGCCTTCAAATTACTGCTCAAAAAATAACCTCTAACTATTGATTTATTATTTACGAGGGAGGGGATCCGCTTTTTGAAAACTTCACACTATGAAGAGAGTTGACCCTGACTCAAGACGCTCCACTTTCCCAAAAATTGCCAATAAAATTTAACTTAGTGAAAGTGGATGTCAGTTAAATCTCTAGGCCAAAAACGTCACTCATTTTATAGCATTATCCTTAATTAATTCAATATAAAATAAGGTCTCGACGACCCTCTTTAAATATTAAGTAGGTACTCTTAATTCGAGAAACTCTCATTTATTAAAATGCTATAAGGGGAACACCATAGACCTCGTCCCAAAAAACCAATTAACAATTCTCAGAGCTCCCACATATTAAATAATTAAATTTCTCTCTAAGGTTCGAGAATATGTTTCAAAAAAGAGTTTCTTGCTGTTTGCAACAACTCTATGAAGAAAACATTAAACTCTATCAAGCGTTGTGGTATAAAGCATATAATCATGAACGATTTCTATCAGAAACATTAGACTTATTACGTAATAAAAAATAATAAATGATTGCGATTCAAAAATCACACTTCTTAATAAAGCTGCCGAAAACGAACTTTCCTCAAGAGAACAACTCCTAGAAGGCAAATATGACTTCAAATTGCCGCGTATGCAAAACTACCACTCAGCCTTTTATGTCTTTTGGGAAAATGCCGATCGCCAATGGCTTTCTTGACTCTACCGACTTTGAAAGTGAATATTTTTACGAGCTAAAACCTATTTTTTGTGAGAATTGCCTTACTTTCCAAATTTCAGAACAACCAGACCCTGAAAAAATGTTTCACCATAATTACGCTTTTTTTTCCCGAACATCTAATCGCATGGTAAATCACTTTAAGTCCTATGCTAATTGGGTTACAGAACAATACCTCGCCAATGTTGACCCCTTTGTAGTTGAAATTGGAAGTAATGACGGCTCTATGTTGGAAAATTTTTCTAGAAAAAAAATTCGTCATTTGGGAATAGAACCCTCCTCGAACGTTGCTGAAGAGGCTCGCAAGCATGGAGTCAACACGCTGTGTTCATTTTTCAATCTAACTACTGCAAAAAAAATAGTCTCTGAACATGGACATGCCGATGCTTTGATCGCCGCCAATGTCATGTGCCACATTCCTGACCTTCATGGTGTGGCACAGGGGGTCGATCACTTACTCAGTCCAATGGGTGTTTTAGTTTTTGAAGAACCCTACTTAGGTGACATGATTAAAAATACCGCATACGATCAGATTTACGATGAACATGTTTATATTTTCTCTGCCCGTAGTGTAATAAATATTTTCAGTAAGCACGGATTTGAGCTTATTGATTTAAAGCCTCAATCGACCCACGGTGGATCGATGCGCTACATTTTAGCAAGAAAGGGTAAAAGGGCTATTTCTCCAAGTATCCAAAAACAATTGCACTATGAAGACAAAAATAATCTGCATATTATAAGCACTTATGATCTCTTCAGGGAAAAATGTGAACTGTCACGAAAAAACTTGGTTTCAATTCTCCAGCAACAAAAAAACGATGGGCGGCAAGTCGTTGGTTATGCAGCCACATCAAAAAGCACCACTGTTTTAAATTACTGCGGAATCGGCCCTGATTTAATCAGTTTTATTTCCGATACGACCCCGATAAAGCAGGGGAAATATAGCCCCGGGGTTCATATTCCTGTTCTTCCTTACGAGAAACTACAAAATGGATACCCTGACACTTTACTCCTATTTGCCTGGAACCATAAAACAGAAATAATGGAGAAAGAGTCTTCCTTCTTAGAAAAAGGTGGCGAGTGGATCGTCTATGTTCCCGATGTCACCTTAATTCGAAAATGATTCTTTGTAGCAACCCCAGAGCGCAATACCTTTCTCACAAAGATGAAATAGATTCTTCAATTCAACGAGTCCTCTCCAAAGGTGAGTTCGTTTTAGGGGAAAATGTTCATTCCTTTGAGGAGGAATTCTGTGAATACATCGGGGCAAAACATACGGTAAGTGTTGGAAGCGGAACCGATGCCCTGTGCCTTGCCTTACGTGCCTTAAAATTAGGACCTGGAGATGAAGTGATAGCACCATCCCATACTGCCACAGCAACCATTGCAGCCATTGCTGCAGTAGGAGCTACTCCCGTTCTGGTTGACTCAGACCCAATCTATCATACCATCGACCCTCTATCAGTATCGCAAGCAATTTCTTCTAAAACTAAGGCTGTCATAGTCGTCCATATATACGGACAACCCGTTGACATGGGTGGAATAACAAGCGTTGTTCGTCAAAATAATTTAAAACTTATTGAAGATTGTGCTCAAGCAATAGGAGCAACATACCATAACCGTCGAGTGGGAAGCATAGGGGACTTGGGATGTTTCAGTTTTTACCCAACAAAAAACTTAGGCGCATTAGGTGATGGTGGTTCTATTGTAACCTCTAGTTCGCCACTTGCAGGTCAACTTAGAAAACTTCGGCAGTATGGGTGGGATAAAAATCGAGTCAGTCAGATTACCGGATATAATAGCAGATTAGACGAAATTCAAGCGGCCGTTTTAAGGGTAAAATTAAAGTATCTGGATAGAGACAATGCAAAACGAGTTACATTAGCAAAAACATACGAAAAAGAGTTGAACCATTTGCCTTTGGAAATTGTCTCTATAAGGCAAAAGTGCTCGCATGTTTACCATTTGTACGTCTTAGGAGTTGAACGCAGAAACGATTTAGTCGCTCACCTAAAATCCAATGATATAGTTGCTGGAATACACTATCCGGTGCCGACTCATCTCATGCCAGCTTATGTACAAAGAACAAGGCCATCGTTATGCCTACCTAATGCAGAGCGGATTGCCAAGAAAGTGATCAGTCTACCCATTTATCCAGAACTAGCTGAATCGGACCAAGACAGAGTTATAAATACCCTAAAGAATTTCTTTTAAACTATGCGAGATAAGATTTTAGAGCGCGCTAAAATAATTTGGGGCAAGTATACCTATTAATCACATAATAGAAGGTTCTTGATTCTTCGAATTTGACTTTTTCCTGTATTCATCAATTTGTTTGTCGAGCAATTTACTATCGGCATTGATAATAGCCCCGTCAGGAAAAACATCACCCTCGGCACATACTAAAAAATCATTCATTCGCAGAACATCCATAATCGTGGAAACGGTTTCTTTAAAGCGCCATTTGAATGGGTACAACACTGTCCCAGAATATCCTTTAAAAATAATATTTAAAAAAGAATACATTGCCTCAAATGGTAAGCGTATTAATATTTTCACAAGCCATAGAGGCAATCTAAGAAATGTGGCAACAGCCACTATTTTATTTAACCTTTGCCTTTCCTTAAGATTTTTCACATTCAAAATTGATTGGCCAGTCAAGTATGTATTTGACTTTATTTCACTAGCATTTTCATCTAAAAACCCTTCTTTCGTAGCATAGTGATAAATATCTGTGCCGTAGTAGGGTTGCAGTAACCCTGAGTTTACGTAATCAACCTTACATTTTTTATTTAGGGTAAAAGTGTCAAGGTCTTCCTCAAGGGAACTGCCGGGATTGCCAAGAATATTTTCCGACATAACTTTTATTCCTTTTGACTTTATAATTTTCAATCCCTCTATTATATCTTGATCTTTCATATGCCTTTTTAGGATTTCATTCCTCACGCGTGGGTTACCAGCCTCTATCCCTACTTCTACCGTCACGCAACCAGCCCTTTTTAAATCTTCAGCTACCTTGTCAGTCATAGCGTTTAAATGGGATGTGCATACAAAGGGAATTTTCACCTGCTTAGAATATTTTTCAGAAAACTCTTCAATCCAATCGGAGAGCAAATTAAAGCTATCATCTCTAAAGTAAACTAATTCCAAAGGATATTTCGTAACCACATCAAGAACTTCCTGAATAACATTGTCAACACTTCTTCGACGCAATATTTTCCCCTTCCCTCTATACAACTCATTAAATTTATGGTTAAAACAGTATGTACATGGGTACGGGCAACCCCTCATGGTCATAAAGCCCTTTACTTTGGAGCTTCTCGCTTTCGGAAAATATTCATACACAAGACTCCGATCAGGAAAAGGAAGGTCGTCTAAATTGGCAACAAGATTCGTTTCTTCATTTCTATAGATATCGCCATCTCTACGAACGTGGAAATTTGGTGTGAGATGATAATCATTATTTGATTCTAATCTGTCAGCAAAATCAACAAAAGCTAAGTCCGCTTCTCCCCCGCACATAGCATCTATATCTAAATTTTCACTAATAAAGTTTGGATAGAACGTAGGATGCGGCCCCCCAAACACAGTAATAATATCTTTATGTCTTTTTTTAATTATCCTATTAAAATCAATATAAAAGCTCGAGTCCGCTGTGGCTATACTGTAGGCTATTATGTCGGCTGGGAATTCCGTCAGCATTCCCTCGACTTCAGATATTCTAGGAGAACAAATCCTAACTTCGTGACTTGCCTGCTTTAAGGATGCTGACAAACACATTATTCCTAATGGGTCTTTATCTTTGATATATTGATTTGGAACATGCGTTACAAAAAGAATTTTCATAATCAAAATCTAATTTTAAAAAAAATTGACAGGCAACCTTTTAGCCATATCGCACAAGTGGCAACCTGTCATACAGGAGAATCATCTTTAAACCTCTAGCTTACTACTCACGGTTGATTGTCATCAGCAAATAATTATAACCCAACCATAATCAATCACTACCCTTTTTAAGTTATTTTTTGAAAAAAATAATGACCTTCTCTTAATTTTAAAAATATTCCCGCAGTTATGGGACCAATATCTCGGCTTAAAAAACCGGCCTTCCCCACAAATTTATAAAATGGTACAACTTATTCGATACGAAGGATTTTTCTTCGCAATTTCTATCAAGTTGCAACTCCCCCTTAACATTGAGTGGATGGAGTTGTAGAAACGTAAAAAATCATGAATCTCATGCAACCAAAAATTAAAAGCTATCTTAGCGGGAAACGTCTCTTAATTACGGGAGCCTCAGGTTATCTAGCGAGCAACCTTGTGGACTTGATAAAAGATATTCCATGTAAAATTTGTCGACTCAGCAGGGGCCGTGAGTTACCTCCTCTGCAAGGAGTTGCCTTATATGAAGATTTCCACGGAGACATTCAAGAACCTTCCGTATGGGAACGAGCCATGAAGGAAGTGGATGTGGTATTTCATTTCGCAGCTCAAACCAACTTATATATAGCAGAAAAAGACCCCATTAATGATTATCGAGCCAACGTTCTTCCCATGTCACTCATGTTGGAAGCTTCTAAAAAAAATGGGAACCAACCTGATGTGATATTCGCCGGCACTTCCACCGCGGTGGGATTACCTCATGAGCTTCCGGTAAATGAAACTTTTCCTGACCAGCCAATAACTATTTATGATACACACAAATTAATGGCGGAAATGTATTTAAAGCATTATGCTCGTCTAGGTTTCATTCGCGGCACTACGTTGAGGCTCGCTAATGTTTATGGCCCAGGCCCGAAAAGCTCCTGCGAAGGTAGAGGAATCCTCAATACAATGGCGCGCCGAGCACTTTCTGGAGAAAATCTAACTCTCTATGGGGACGGGAAATATATCAGGGATTATATTCATATCGAAGATGTGCTATCAGCTTTTCTCTTAGCATCTACAAACATGGCTTCGGTCAACGAAAAACATTTTGTCTTGGGTACCGGACAAGGCCATTCCATTTCTGAGGCCCTCCACCAAATTGCTGAAAAATCGACAATGAAAACGGGGCAATATGTCCAAATAGAAAGTGTGGACCCACCTCCTAATCTTTCTCCCATCGAAGAAAGGTGTTTTATTGCTGATTCAAAATCATTTTCTAAAATCACTGGCTGGCAACCCAAGTACTCTTTAAGTGAAGGTATTGATCAGACTCTTGATACTCTTATTTTACAAAATGATTTTTAGCATTTCATGCAGTAATAGAAACCAAGGGGTGATATCATAGCCAACCAATAATCAATAATATTCATAGTTACTTTGAATCATGAGAGTCGCAATACCTGAACTGAAAAATAAAAAAATCCTCATCACGGGAGGCCTTGGATTTATTGGTAGCAATCTTGCTCACAAATGTGTTGAGTTAGGGGCTCAAGTCACTATCTTCGATTACCTGGATCCCAGATCAGGGGGAAATATTTATAACGTTGGAGAAATTCGAGACTCCATAAAAATTGCCTTTCACGATATATTGAATTTTGACCAAATTTCAGAGTTTGTCACAGACAAAGATATAATATTCAATTGCGCCTCATCGACATCTCACGCACTTTCCATGAGAGAGCCATGGATCGATCTAGATATAAATAGCAAGGGCGTTATCAATCTACTTGAAGCAATACGTCGATTTAATCCACAAGCCAGATTAGTTCACATAGGTACAAGCACACAATTGGGAAAGTTGCTTTACCAACCCAGTGATGAAAACCACCCAGAATTCCCCAGAGATATTTATTCTGCCAATAAAAGTGTTTCAGAAAAATATGTTTTGATTTATTGTCGGGCACACCAGCTTCGAGGCACTGTGGTGAGGCTCTCAAATGTGTTTGGCCCCAGAGCCTCCATACATAGCTCGGAGTTCACTTTTAATAATTTTTTTATCGGCCTTGCACTTCAAAATAAAAATATTACCGTTTTTGGTCAAGGTACCCAGATGAGAAACGTTACCTATATAGACGATGCAGTTAGTGCCCTTATTCTTGCTTCGCAAACGGACAAGACAGAAAGTGAAGTTCTTTTTGCCGTTAGTGATGAGCATTTGAGCATAGCTGAAATTGCCAAATTAACAGTAGAACATATCGGATCAGGACGAGTTACTTTTGTTGATTGGCCACTGGGAAGAAAAAACATCGACATAGGAGATGCAATCATCAGCAATAAAAAAATCAAGAAACTACTGGACTGGGCACCCCAGTTTGACATAAGAACTGGATTGGACTTAACGAAAAATTATTACCAACCCTGCCTAGAAAAATATTTTCCATGAAATTCATTATTACGGGTGCTTTAGGCCATATCGGTTCTCGATTGGTTCGAGAGCTACCATTGCTCTTGCCCGATATTGACATTGTCATGATTGATGATTTGAGCACGCAGCGTTACTGCTCTCTTTTTAATTTGCCTACGGAGACGGCCTACACATTCATCCAAGGTGATTTATTAAAATTAGATTTAAAATCTATATTTGCTGGAACAGACGTTGTTATTCATTTAGCTGCTATAACTAATGCAACGAAGAGCTTTGACGACCAAGAACAGGTTGAATATGTTAATTATACTACCTCGCTTCGCGTTGCTGAAACTTGTGTCGCCACCAACGCAAAAATGTTTCTCATTTCATCCACAAGCGTATATGGAACTCAAAAAAGTCAAGTCGATGAAAACTGCTCGTCGGATGAACTTAACCCACAGAGTCCCTATGCTGCCACCAAATTAAAAGAAGAAGTGATGGTTAAACAAAAATGTCTTAATGAAGGCCTGCAAGGAATCATACTTCGACTTGGAACCATTTTTGGTACGTCACCAGGAATGCGGTTTCACACCGCAGTAAATAAATTCTGTTGGCAGGCAGTAATGGGAACTCCACTGACCGTTTGGGAAACCGCCTATAATCAGAAACGCCCATATCTGGATCTGGTCGACGCAATCAGGGCAATAGCATTTTTTGTAACAAGTAATCAATTTAATGGAAAGGTATATAACGTAGTCACATTAAATGCAACTGTCAAAGAAGTCGTGAACTCTATTCAAGAATTCATACCAAGTTTAAAAATAAAATTTGTGGCTAATAAAATCATGAACCAACTTTCCTACGAGGTACTTCCTGCTCACCTTAACGAAGAAAATTTTATTTTTAAGGGGGATTTCAAACAAGGCCTGAAGGACACTATTTCTTTATTAAAACAAGTATCCCATGAGTCAAAAATTTAAAGCTTTTAAGAAAGACATTTAAAAACTACTCCTATCTTTATTAATTAGAGGAATGACACACTTTCTTTCCTCTTAATTTAGATAATTCGAGTTAAGGTTTCTCTTTAGAGGCGTAAACCTCAACTATACTACCTCTCTTGAAAAAAACAGGCTCAAAAATCGACAAAAATAGAGCTAACGGAAGATAGAAAGGAAGTAAAATTAAAGTGGCAATCGCTCCCAAAAGGTCAACTAATTTCTCTTTATCCTTTCTAAAACTTTCAGGTTTAAGCAAATCATAAAGCAAGTTAAATCTAATTTTTGAAAGGTTCAACAGCGTTTGAAGCCATCCGAAAGGGCTGTACTCCAGGTGAAACCTTTTAATATCTCTGATTTTGAAACCTTTTTCCTGTAATGTTTGAATCAACCCCTCCTCCGTAAAATGAAATAAATGGAAAGGAAGATCTAAGTGAAGCCAATTTTCTCTACCAAGTTTAAACTCAAAACTTCGAATATCTGGCAAAAGAACAATTAAAAGTCCGTTGTTTTTTAAAATTCTATGGGCCTCTGAAAGCAGCACGTTTGGTTTTTTCGAATGCTCCAATACTCCGCAAAAATGAACCACATCAAAGTTTTCTGACTCTAAAGATAGCTCCACATCTTTCCCAGCATAAATATTAAGGTCATACACGCGCTCAGCATAAGAAGCTGTTTGCTTGTTAAGCTCCAATCCAACGACGTCCCATCCACCACGGCGCATGACGTCCAAAAATAACCCACGACCGCAACCAATGTCGATTATTTTCCCAATTTTGGCGTATTTCTCTATTCTTCTACGTTTAACAACGGTAGCCTGGTAAACTAGATTTTCAACGATAGGATTGAATCGTGTCCCGACATCCGTTCTGTAATTTCCCGTAGAATACAAATCATCAATCTCCTTATCCGTGGGGAAAGGGTGCGTCATTGCAATCTGGCAGTCTGTACACTCCAAAACATTGCAGATAATTCCCTTCCTACAAATATTTTTCAGGACATAAACAGTCAATGATTTCCCACAAAAAGCACAATTTGGTTTTCGAGCTACATTACTATCTATCATGATGTATTAGATTTTTTTTAAGCTAATTTAATTCTTTGGAAAAAGCATAACTTCATTTGGCCATTATTTCGCGGAGCTACCCAGAAATGATGATCATA
>Ga0163108_10001783_pt1 | contig 15717 bp, 19 predicted proteins | sample Fk1155metaG_FD_109644 | JGI IMG/M metagenome (GOLD analysis project Ga0163108, IMG submission 109644) | Marine microbial communities from the Central Pacific Ocean - Fk160115 155m metaG | ecosystem: Environmental > Aquatic > Marine > Oceanic > Photic zone | place: The Central Pacific Ocean...
CTTTCAGCTGGCATGGTGGACCACCTCAACAAACCGTTTCGAATTGATCAATTGGCACAGATTGTTCAGCGCTTTCATTCTACAAAAAAAGCCGTCCCGAAGGACGGCTTTTAAGATGGCTCCGCAAAGGCGAACCGCGATGTACGGGCCTCATTCTCGACGACTACAGGCTTTCCGTCCGTCAGCGCCCCACTTCGGTTCGTGCTGAGCGGGAGGCACGACGAGTCGCCCGTGCTCAGCGTTTGGCTGAAGGCCCGTCGGCTGCTGCGCTTGCACTCCTGAAGACACCGCGTTGGCAGCACGGTCTACGCAGGGCCGATATCGCCCGTTTGGAGCGCATTTCCCGAGCGCAGGTGATGGGTCTGCTCGCGCTGCCCACTTCGACGCTATGGACCGAAGACCTCGTTGGTATCGACATCCGTGTCGACCGGGGGCTGGCTATCGACCGACTCTTCAGAAAACGGGGTGTTCGCTGAGCTGACTCCTCAGAAAAACGGCAGCTTGTAGGTTGTGCTGATGGAGCCAGGCACCAAGAACGACACCGAGCACAACCTCTAGTGCGGCATCCAGGCCCTCTTCAGCAGCGAACCCTACTGCGGCCGCCCGGCTACTGACAACGAAACGCGCGAGGCCAAACGACATGCACAGCCTTAATCCAGCCCAGTAAACGTCAACCAGCGTAAACAGCAGATGGAAGGCTCGGGGCCAAGCCTCCAGCCTAAGAGATCACCCGCTCCGCACCCTCAAAGGCACGGACTACGGACCTAAAGTCTTCCGGAATGGGAATGGGCTGAAAATCGTCATCGAGCCAGACCAGTGTCATTTTGCCCGTTGCAATGACACGCGGCTGGCGCTTGTCCGTCATCAGATAATGAAACGTGTAGCTAGACCGGCCAATCCTTGCGACGCACACATGGATCTCGACGACGTCATTGTATCGAGCTGGGCTATGAAAACACTGCTCAGCTTCAACCACGGCACCCGGTGCAAGATCTCTCACAAGCCCATCATGAGCGGTCAGCCCAAGATGGTTGAGGTAGTCCATTCGGCCCACATCCATATAGGCGGAAAAACTACCAAAAAATACGATGCCAACAGCGTCCGTCTCGCTCAACCGAACACGAACTTCCGTGCGAAAACGGTATGCATTCCGGTCCTGAGTGATTTCGTTTCGTTCCATGGACTCTCCTTGCATATACTGCTTAACTGACTTAATGGACAAAAGTGTCCATTAACTTTAATCCCGAGGCCGAATATGTCTACGTTCGATAAACACACCCCGCTGGGCGAGCTGGTAGACGCCCACCCACTCGCATCGTCTGTGCTGATACAGCATGGCCTGGACTTCTGCTGTGGCGGCAATAATTCTCTCTTCGATGCATGCCAGAATGCGAACATCAACGTCGACCTCGTCATTGAAGAACTCGAGGCCATCCCGAAGAGCGAGCCTACACGCCCGTGGTCGAGCGCATCGAACGATGAGCTCATTCGTCACATTCTCGATGTTTACCATGCCCCCTTACCTGATCTTCTGTCCCACATTCAACAGCTGAGCCTGAGAGTAATAGAAGTTCACGGGGCTAAAGATCCAGACAGACTCACAAGACTAAATTCTGTCGTCCATGCTCTATCGAACGAGCTTCTCTCCCACATGATGAAGGAGGAGCAGATCCTCTTCCCGTGGATTCTGAGTAATCGACAGCCCGGCCCATCTGCTCCCATTCAAGTGATGCTGATGGAGCATGAGGCAGCAGGGATTCTACTCGAACAGATCATCAGCCTCACCGACAACTTCCAACCGCCGCCAGATGCATGTACGACATGGAACAATTTCTATGCGACCCTCAAGCACGTCGACGAGGAACTGAGAAAACATATCCACCTCGAGAACAACATCCTCTTCCCGAGAGCAGCCTGATGTCCACCGAAGCTCTGATGTTCAGCCGCCTGGGGCGCTACGCTCTCAGGACAGTCGCCATCATTACCAATTTCAAAACGAAAATCACAGGAAAAGAGCTGGCTGAGCGTACGGGCATTCCCACAAGCTATCAGTCAAAGGTTCTCAGACGACTGGTGGAGGCAGAAATCCTCATTGCCCAAAAAGGGCACCATGGAGGATTCACTCTGGCCCAAGAGCCCACCGCTATTCGACTCGCGGATGTCTTGAGAGCTGTCGATGCCATGCCAAAGGAGGGAAAGTGTGTGTTCGAGTGGGGACTCTGCTCTTCACTCGAGCCATGCCCTCTTCACACTAAATGGAGCAGCCTTTCAACACAGGTTATGAACTGGGCTGAAGACTCCACGCTGAATGACCTCTGTTTTCAGAGCTGAGATGCGATGCGAGTACTGTGGCCCAAGGAGCACGGTGTCTACGTACAGGTAGTGCTGCCTATACTGACCGCTCTCTGTGTTGGACCAACACTGCCAGGCACTCTGATCGGCACATCCGTAATTTCCGGATTCTTACTCCATGAGCCATTGCTGATACTCCGAGGAGGCCGTGGTCGGAGAGCCCTCTCCGAGGTTGGAGCAGAGGCGAAACTACAAGCCACTTTCCTGTTCATTACCGGCGCTGCTACTGGCCTCTCAGGATTTATCCTCTCGCCACTTCCAGCCAGAATCGCCCTCCTTACGCTCTTTGCCTTCAGCGGCGCGACATTGTTGGTCGCCAGACGCTTCGGAGAAAAGGCGCTGTGCACAGAACTAGCTGTGGCCATCACCTTCTCAAGTGCCTTTGTACCCATCGCACTCATCGAGGCGGGAGAGTACGGACCAACCTTCACTGTGGCTTGGATCTGGGCCGCCGTGTTTGGGCTTCAAACCCTAACCATTCACGCCGTCAAATCTCGTCGACCACTCTTACCGCACCTTACCTCCGTGCTCAGCGCTGTCTTTGTCATCGGATCTTCGGCAGGTGCTCAATTAGTTACGCCACTGCTGGCTGGCCTCCTTCCACCCTCTCTGGTCACAGCCGCAATCATGATTTACCGTGTCAAACCCCGGCAATTGAAGCGTATTGGCTGGTCATTTATGTGTGTCGACACCTGCGCATGGCTGGTCTTTCTGTGGCTGTGGAACCCGTAAATCTATAGCTGAGCCTCCGACGAGCACAGCCAGTAACCAGTACTCACAGACACAGCCGAAGCCGAAAACCACGCGAGAGCAAGTCAGCTCGAGCCACCCTCCTAGCCGAGGACTCGCAGGCTCAAGCCACCACGTTGCCACCACAGCTGTGTGTGAGCAGTCTCCAAGCGCCGATCGGTTTGACCAAACTGTATCTGTGCGAAAGGACCCTCAAAAGGTGGGCCTAAATTCCCACAGGCTCAAGATAGAAAACCAGAAGCAATTTCAATAAAGCAAATAAGTGTAGATTTAACACCAAGTATCAACAGTTTATTCAATACCAATTCATTGCTCGAAATGTTGGCACGAACCTCGCAATGGCTCTCCTCAAAAGGAGTGTATCCATGGGAACGCATGACAAAAAACCGGTTCATACAAATAGTAGGCGTGAGGTCTTAGCCGGGGGAATCAAGATCCTTGGTGCGACAACTGTTGCCTGGGGCCTTGAAGGGTGTGCTGTTCCAGCAAGGCTCCAAGATGAGTGCCCGCCAAGCACCAGCAATGAAACAAAAGGTCACGTCAAGCCGGGTCAACTCGATGACTATTATGGATTTTGGTCCGGCGGGCAGTCAGGGGAAATCCGTGTCCTGGGTGTACCTTCGATGCGAGAACTGAAGCGAATCCCAGTGTTCAACTTCGACTCCGCGACCGGCTGGGGACGGACTGATTGGTCCCAAGAACTCCTCGGAGGAACCATCTCCGGCGATACGCACCACGTCCACTTGTCGTACAACGACGGCACCTACGACGGTCGGTATATCTATGTAAACGACAAAGCATCAGCTCGACTCGCACGGGTTCGCCTCGACCTCATGGAGGTGGACGCCATGGTGAGCATCCCAAACAGCCAAGGGACCCACGGCATCTTCCCCCAGCGACACAAGACAGGACTCGTCTTGTGCAATGGCGAGTTTCGAATTCCACAACCAAACGATGGTCGAGATTTGGATGACCCCAAAAAGTACGCATCGATGCATACAGCAGTCGACGGTGAAACCATGGAGGTCGTCTGGCAGGTAATGGTTGAGGGCAACCTCGACCTCGCCGCAACGGACTACGACGGGCGTTTCAGCTTCGCTACTTGCTACAACTCAGAGGGTGCCGTGACCCTCGAAGGAATGATGGGCGCAGATCAAGACTGGCTCTACGTCTTCGACCTTCACGCTATCCAGAGAGCTGTCGATGCGGGTGACACAGTCCAAGTCGGAGACTTCACCGCAGTCATCGATGCAAGAGGCGAAGATGGCGCCTTCGTTCAACGCATACCCGTGCCGAAGAGTCCTCATGGGGTGAACGTCTCACCTGATGGCAAGTATGCAATCTGCTCGGGCAAGCTCTCTCCCACCTGCTCTGTGATCGATATCTCGAGACTGTCCGAGGTATTTGATGGAAAAATCAAACCAAGAGATGCCGTGGTTGCCGAGCCCGAAGTCGGACTGGGACCCCTTCACACTGCATTTGATGGAAAAGGGAACGCCTACACATCGATCTTTATCGACTCGGTGATGACAAAATGGAACATCGACAAGGCGATTCGGCGCTTTGCGGGCGAGGATGTTGATCCGATCCTGGAAAAGATCGATGTCCATTATCAAGTGGGTCACACCAACGCCTCGATGTCAGAGACGAAGGAAGCCGATGGGCAGTGGCTTGTTGCCCTCTGCAAATTTAGCAAGGACCGATACCTCCCAACCGGTCCACTCCGCAGCGAGAATGACCAACTCATCGACATCAGCGGCAGCAAGATGGAGTTGGTACACGATGGGACGGCATACCCTGAACCTCACGATGCCGTCATCGTCCGAAGTGACATCATTCGACCCCTCAAGGTTGCCGATCGTACGGGCCCCCGATTTGCTCTTTATGAGCGATGGGCTGAGGAGGATGGCGTCGACATGCAGAAGGACAACAAGGTTGTCAGAAAGGGAAATTCTGTACGCGTCTGGATGACCAGCATGGCACCGAACTTCGGCATGACCGAAGTGCGAGTCAAGGCAGGAGACACAGTCCAGTGGATCTTGACCAATACCGACAACGTAGAGGACCTCTCACACGGTCTCTGTGTCGCTCAGCACGATGTCAACATGTGTGTCAACGCCCAAGACACTCAATCCATCACATTCAAGGTCAAAAGCAAGGGCGTCTACTGGTTCTACTGCCCATGGTTCTGTCACGCACTCCATCTCGAAATGCGTGGCCGCCTAATCGTGGAGTAGCTGGACCGATTGTGATCCTATTCACGCTTCTATTGGTTTTCCTGGGGACCACGTCGGCCCATGCCACCGGTTTGTCGGCTCTGGACTGCACTGCGCTGCCTTGTGCAGAGGTCCTGCCAGGCGCGCACAGGTTCGAGTCCATCCAGGATAAACCCTACCAGGTGGGTCTGGATCTCCAGGGCAAACCACTCGGCTGGGTAGGTCTGTCTAGTGATGTGATCGAGATCTATGGATACTCAGGAAAGGAACTGCACACCTTGGTCGGGGTGGACGAAAACGGCATCATCACCGGGGCCAAGGTCGTCAAGCACTCAGAGCCCATCCTGCTGGTTGGAATTCCCGAGGCTGAGCTTGACCGCTTTGTGGCGGGTCACGTGGGGCTCAGTGCAGATCAGCGGGTGTCCATAGGAAAGACCAGCCGCTCATCCCACCACATTGATGGCGTCAGTGGTGCCACAGTGACGGTCCTTTCTGAGACCCGCACCATCCTAGAGACCGCGCGCGTCCTGGTCGAAGACCTTGGGATACTTCGCACTGAGAGTCGACGTTCAGGACACTTCACTACTGGCTCACCCCTGAAGACCTGGTCACAGGTCTCCAAGCACCTGGGTCACCTGACCGTGTCTCATACACAGGTAGGGGCCAAGGCATCTGGAGAGATGCCGTTCATCGACCTCTGGTTTGGGCTCGTCGACTCGCCCCAGCTCGGCGTGCCCCTGTTGGGTGTGCGACGTCACAACCGGGCTCATGCTGAGTTGAGCCCTGGTGAACATCTCTTGGTCGTACTCAACAAAGGAGCAAGTTCATTTAAGGGCTCCGGGTTCGTAAGAGGGGGCACCTTTGACCGATTTCGACTCGAGCAGGCGCTTCGCACCGTCACCTTTCGGGACCTAGACTACGAAAACATACCGAGTCCTCAACTCGCAGAGAGCCCCCGGTTCGCTGAGGCGGGCCTTTTCATTATTCGTGATGACAAAATCGACCCCGGAGAGGCTTACAACCTTGTCTATCTAGCCAGCAACTATGCCACGCAGCGCGGCGCTTTCGAGCGGGATTTCTACACGTTTCAGGCGGAGCATCAACTCTCCCCAGCCCTCTACACTCGCGATGAAAAACCCGACAGTAGACCCTGGCTCGAGGCATGGAGAATAGGTGGTTGGCGCGCAGCAATAGTGGCTGTTTTCTATCTCGGGGTCGCTGGTATCTTCGTGGCTAGGCGCTGGTCAGCCAGACGATTGAGCAGCCTCAAACTACTCCACAAACAGGTGGTTGCCTTTTCATTCCTGGTTCTTGGTGTTTGGCTACATGCACAGCCCTCTGTGACCCAATTATTCACCTTAGTAGAGACGGCGAGGACAGCAGCGGGCTGGGGTCTCTTCCTCTCTGACCCCGTTTTGTTAGTCTCATGGATCGGTATCGCCATCACCACCGTGCTGTGGGGCAGAGGGACCTTTTGTGGCTGGCTGTGCCCCTACGGGTCACTCGCTGAGATCCTGTCCAACATTGGAACACGGCTTAAAATACCAAAATTTGAGGTCTCTGATAAAGGCCACAAGGTCCTCCGTAATGTGAGGTATTTAGTCTTTGCTGCCTTGCTCGGAGCATTCCTCTACCGAGCCGATCTGGGTGAATTGTTCGCCGAGATAGAGCCGTTCAAAACCACTTTCTTTGTCCCTCTGGGGTCACGCAGTGTGGGGCTCATTCTCTGGTGGCTGACCCTGATCATCTGGTCGCTTTTCACCTATCGACCATTCTGCAGATACTTGTGCCCTCTCGGCGCTGCTCTGTCGGTCCCATCCAGCTTTCGCCTCTTCAGCCCCTACCGTCGAGGCTTCTGCTCCAAATGTAATATCTGTCCTCAGAGATGTGAGTCGCGAGCGTTTCGTCCCGACGGGTCAATCAATCCTCGCGAGTGCTTGAACTGCTGGGAGTGTGAAGCACACTGGCAGAGCGATCAGATCTGCCCACCATTGGTCGGAGCACGCCGAAAGAGAGAGCGTGCCATGGCCGGGAGGCATGAATGATCACGCTGCTCATCGCCACTGCGTTTGCTGCCGAGGTCATGGTTGGGCTCGACGCACCTACAGTCCAGGATGCCGTTGACCAGGCTGAGCCTGGAGATGTCGTGGTCATCCCTGACGGAAACTGGGACGGGCCAGTCACAATCTCAAAAGCGCTCACAATTACCTCCAAAGGAGGCGTCCTGGTGGGCCGAGGGGGATCCACCCTTCGAATCGAGTCGGAGGGGGTCACGGTTGACAGACTTAATATAGAGGGAAGTGGCTCGAACCTGCGCGGACCCGACTCCTGTATCTACGTGTCGGACCAGGCGACCGGAGCAAGGATATCAAATAGTATGCTTTGGAACTGCCTATTTGGGGTCTGGGCTCAAGGGGTCGCCGATGCCCAGATCGTCAATAATGACATCGAGGGGCGTCGCCACTCCGGGCCTGCCAACAAGGGAAATGGGATTCACCTTCACAACTGTGAGCGACTAGAAGTCCGACAAAACACCGTTCGGGACGCCAGAGACGGCATCTATGTTTCCGCGACCAATGACAGCATGATCGTGGAAAACAACGTCTCCAACCAGCGGTTCGGCATCCACTACATGTACAGCTACCGCAACGAGATTCGAGACAATGTAGCGAATAATAATTCGGGGGGTATCGCGCTTATGCAGAGCCGTGACCTCAAGGTCATCAACAACAACACTGACAACAATAGACGCCACGGTGTCTTATTTCGAGACACCATCGATTCGGTAATCAGCGGGAACTCAGCGAAGGGAAACAACGAGGGATTCTTCTTCTTTAGCAGCGTCCGAAACACGATCTCCGGAAACTTTCTATCGAACAACACCATCGGTATGAGGGTTTGGGCTGGAACCGTCGAGAACAAAATTCAAGACAACGCCTTCATCAACAACCGTCAGCAGGTCTTCTATGTGGCAAGCGAAGATCAGGAGTGGGGGTCCAACTTCTGGTCCGACTATCAGGGCTGGGACCAGAATAACGATGGAGTGGGTGATCGCGTCTACCGTAGCGAGGCCTTCACCTCACGACTTCTCTACAGGTACCCAGCAGCCGTTCTGTTGCTATCAAGCCCAACAATCGAGCTGCTTGCTCACCTTCAGGCCAGAGTGCCTGCTCTGCAGATCCCGTCGGTTGTAGACCGAGCCCCACTCCTAAAAACTCCAATCCGGAAGTCACCGTGAAGATCACCACAGACTCGCTCGTGGTCGAGTACGGAAAACTGAGAGCCTTAGATTGCGTAAGCCTGCCAATACACAGCGGCGAAGTCACCGTCCTTACCGGCCCCAATGGTGCAGGAAAGTCCACTCTACTGGGAGTGCTGCTTGGCCTTATTGCACCAACTCAAGGCGAGGTGAGAGTCGATGAAAGGCTCATTGCAGCACAAGGCCACTTCGCACCTGTCTGGTTCCGTAGACAAATAGGTTTTCTTCCAGAGGCTGTGGCCTTCTCGGAGAATATGACTGGCCGCCAGGTCCTGAGCTTCTTCGCAAGAGCCCGTGCAGTGTCCAAGTCGAGAGTCGAGTACGTCCTGGGCTGGCTTGGGTTGGAGAACGCTGCGAGTCGACGTGTGGGAACCTACAGCCGAGGAATGAGGCAGCGCTTGGGACTTGGAGTGGCGGTACTCACCGAACCAGATGTCCTGATCATGGATGAACCCACGGGTGGTCTGGACCAGCAAGGGCTGTCCCTGCTGTGGGAGGTCTTCGCGGAATGGACGCACGCCGGTCGCACCGTGATCATAAGCTCACATGAGCTGTCGTTGATCGAACGAAGGGCATCCAAGATACACATCTTCACAGCAGGCGAGTTGCGGGCCAGCGGAACACCCACACAGCTCAGAGTGCAGTCGGGACTCCCAATGGAAATGCGAGTCGGGCCTGGGCTGGATGAGGTCTATGAAGCGATTTTGAGGGAGAAGAGATGACTCGTGTCGCCTTCGCTATCGTCCTCCATGAACTACAAGAACGCAGCCGTGACCGCTGGGTCTTGGTGGTCACAGGGCTGTTTACTCTGCTGGCGACCGGTATTTCCGCTTACGGCGTAGCCACCGAGGACTACAGCGCGATCGTGACCGGGCCGAGTCTTGTGACGATGGCCACGTTCTTGGTGCCTCTCGTCGCCCTAGTCTTGGGCCACGAGGCCATTGTCGGTGAACGGGAACGACACACCCTCGGACTCCTGCTGTCTTTGCCTGTCCACCGGAGCGAAGTGTTGCTCGCGAAGTACACCGGAAGACTACTCGCGCTTGGCTTGTCCCTCGCTCTCGGCCTGGGCCTGTCATGCCTGTTCCTGGGGCCTGGCCAGAGACAAGTGGTGCTCGGCCTCATCAGTCCTACACTTCTTCTCGGGGCGGCCTTCCTCTCCGTTGGTGTTTGGATATCAACAGCTTGCACCCGCACTGCGACCGCAGCCTGCATAGCGCTGGCAACCTGGTTTCTTCTCGTCTTCATCTACGACCTGGCCTTGCTCGCATCACTGGTTGCTACCGATGGTGCGCTCTCTCAAGACACCATCACCTGGGCAGTCAGCCTGAACCCTGCGGGCTTGTACAGAATGACACTGATGGCAGAGTTGATCGGCGTGTCCTCTCTCCAGGAGCTGGGACTCACTGTCGCCTTACCGGGGACAATCAAGAGTGTCGCAATCTGGGTCGGATGGGTCACGATTCCGCTGGCCGCTGGCTCCTACCAACTGAGCCGGGAAGGGAGTGGACGGTGATGAGTTTTCTCTTGTATCTGTTGGCCTGTACGCCACAACCCAAGAATCAGATCCAACTAGCGCCTGAATCTATCGGCTCAGCCGAGTGTGATGTCTGCGGCATGTTGGTCCAGGAACAACCATCTCCGCGAGGTCAGCTGGTGTACGCGGACGGTACCCATGCCTTCACATGTAGCCTTCACGGACTGCATCTCATGGCCCGAGCCCCCACCCCCAGAGGCAAACCTCTCGCCATTTACGTCGAGGCACTCAGCCCCTCATTCGACTGGAGCCAGATGTCGACTGAGCCCCTGAAGTGGATCTCTGCAGACCAAGCACACTTTGTAGCAGGTGCAGTTCGTCACTTGGTGATGGGGCCCCCCTTGCTCAGCTATGCCGACGCTCAAGCCGCTGAGAGTGCTGCAGACCGACTCGGCGTCCGCCCTCTTCGCTGGCAAAAGTTGTTTGAAACCGACGATCTCAGCGACCTCACCAAAACTAACCTGGAGTAGATCATGCTCGTATTCCTTCTGTTTCTGACCCTCGGTTGCGCCAACGAAACCACCCCACACCAACCCCAGAGCCGGCCCAAAGTAAGCACCCCAGCCCCGACAACCAAACCTGCACCGCAGCCTAGCAAGAGTCCATCCAAGCCTGCAGGAGAGAACACTGTGGGATTGGTCTCCACAGCCGGTGCCGACACATACAAACAGTACTGTGTCGCCTGCCATCAGGCCGATGGTACTGGGATGAATGGAATGCTCGCAACGGACCTCACAGACCCCAAGGTGTTGTCCAAAACGGATGCAGTACTGCTTGAGACGATCCGTAAAGGAGTGGTCGGCAACAAGGGACAAATGCCCGCATGGGGAGCAACCCTATCAGACAGTCAGATGAAGGGCGTGCTAACATATATCAGAGTGACCTTTCAGAAATGACACCCACCAAAAATCAGCCTCCCGCCTATCCCGTTGACCACGCGCCCTCGACGCTTCTAACTCACTCGGCCCCCTCCACAGGTGAAAGAATCCAGGTGTCACGTTGAAGATCTCTACAATCATGAAGCGAGATCTCCTCGTGGCGATGCCAGCAATGTCCTTGGTAGAAGCAACACAGCTACTCATCACCAATAAAATCACGGGCCTGCCGGTGATTGACAGTCAACGACACATAATCGGCGTCATTACGGAAATGGACCTGATCCGTGTGGTGGCAAACCCACACCGTAAATGGTCCACAGTTGCCCAGGCCATGACACCAGATCCTGTCACCGTGGACATCAATGAGCCACTTCACACCGTCTTCGACTGCCTGATGACTCACGAATTTCGTCGTGTATTCGTGAAAGAACAGGGCCGACTCGCCGGCATGATCAGTCGAACAGATCTTCTGCCTTGTATTCTCGATCAACTCGTGAAGAAGTAAACGGTCAAACACTCACCGCCTTAATCCGAGAGATGATGCACCATGTCACGCAAAATCCATTGCGCCGTTGGGCTGCATGTCCGATGAGGGCAGACTGAGGCTGCCCACCACCTCTTTGTCGGAGAGAGCGGCCTCGCACGGATAGTTCAACGCAGTGTGGAACTGATGAGAAAGGACTCGAATGCTGATCGCAGCACGGGAGGCGGGACTCCACTTCAGCTCATCCAACGATTCATCAATCACAGGTTCTCTTATTGCTTGGACCTCTTCGGGTCGGAAGTCTCAACAAAAGCGAGTGAGTACTTTGGGTCGGGCCTGAAGGGGCGTTGGGAGGAAAACAAACGCCACACCGATCACTGCCTGCTGGACACCTGGGTCACCCTTGCCCGGGTAGTCCACAACGGATTGGTCGACACCCGCTTCTCTGCTCGTCTTGCAATCAACGAGCAGCTCCGAGATGACTACATCACCGACTGTGAGGGTGTGATTCGGCGAATCAATCGTGTCCTCGAGAACACAGAACTCGACTTCCGGTTCACCTTGCCTCACAAACGCTTCAATCGGCGATAGAGAATGTATGCGATGTGCGAGTTCTCACCCAGAGGAGACCTCCTCACTCCATAGGATTTCGAAGCTCAAAAAGACGCCTGGCTGCCAAGCCAACAAAACCGAAAGGATGATGCGATAAGGCTTCGTCGCACATCTCCTCCTCTCGCTCAGCGCAACAGCCCACGTCAGCACAACGTTTCTGGGCATACCCAGTCTTTTCGCCCATTGAGCACCGATGTTCATCCCAAACCATCAGGAAAGATGACACCGATCATGACCCTCGGAGACGGCGGGGTGACCCTGTATCTGCGGTCAGAGACAGCTGGAGGCCCCAAAAGTAAACCACCCGGAGGGTACGTACCCCCCGGGTGGTGAATGGCTCCCACTCGCAGACTTGAACTGCGGACCCTCTGATTAACAGTTCTGAGCGCTGTGTTCGCTGGGGTTCAGGCTGGTTCGTGGTTGGCCGCGTGTACAGCGTTTTTGTCAGTCTGATGTTCGCCAAGGTTCGCTGAAGTTCGTGTGCGTTGGTGTCAGAATTGGTGTCAACGAATAGTGCTGACCTCAATGTCGACGACATGACCGAAGTTCAGGGAGAGGTTGATGCGCTTTGTACCGTTACACATCTTGATTTTGAGCCTCGGCCCCTGGTAGTGCCCTACATGCAGCCTGGAGCCCACGCAGGATCTTGTGCGTAGCGGTCGACTTATCCTGCGGCGGCCTTGTCTTGGCCATCCAAAAGGCTCACCAAAACGATCGACGAACCTGCCGCGAACAATCCAAATGCAGTCAACAGCGCGCCCACGCCTGTCATGGCAAAAGCGGCGAGCACTTCGGCACCGTGGCCCCCTGCTGCTCCAGCAGGTTGAGATGCTTCCACACTCAGCCCGAGCCACAACAAGAATAGGCCGGAAACCAGGGACAAAGTGACGCTGATGAACCCCAGAGTCACCATTTGAATGCGGACTGTGCTTCTTGTCTTGCTGGCAGCCATGGCGCATCCACCCCGCTAATGGGTGGACTGTGAGTATACGACGATAGGGAAATATTCACAATGAGATGCCTAAGGATAGGCCGCGTTAGGGGCCCGTTCAAGCTCCGTACGCTCTGCTCGCGCTACAAGATTCACCCGTTTCTGGTGCAAGCCCCACCCTGTCCGGTGGTGGTTGCACCACTCGCTGACGGTCTGCCTTGTCACGCCCGCAGCCTGAGCGGCCTGGGTGATGCTGACGCCCATGAGCAGCTGCTTGAGGGCAGTCTGCTGTTGTGTGTGGCCTTTCGTGAGAATGGGGAGCTTCACGACTCACTCAGGTTTTTCAACGGACGGACTCGGTTGACCACCCTGCCGCCATTGAGCTCTAAGGGTACTTGGCACTGCGCAGAGATAGACTCAGCCTGGCCGAACACTACCGCGATCACTTATTGCTGTCGTCAGTCGAGCCTTCTGTTGTCTCGGTCGAGTCAGGCGTGAAGACAACCCACTCGAGCTCTGCGGGCGTCTTGGCGCCCGCGAGGTTCTCGATGCCGTTGGCCGCCGAGGAGACCCGATCTCCGTCGAGCTTGATGGGTCCGTCTGCGAAGGGATCGTCAGGAAGCTGCGAGAGGTAGTCGGGCACCAGCGCTTCGGCTGTGGCCGGCAATTTGCCGTCGTTATCGAGCACATAGGCCCGTGCCGCCCAGGTGAGGGCATGGCCGCCCTGCTGGGCCTGGAGACGCTCTTCGCGCTCGAGGTAGCCGATCGGGCTGCTGTCGTAGATCTCCTGCATGATCTGACGGCCAAACGGGTTGTCTGCTTGCCCTTTGGCTGGCCACAACGCTTCGGGGGCCGGGGCGGTACGGGAGACGTAGGGCTCGGCCATGGCTGTGGCCATGGCGTCACAGTACGCCTGGTGCCACGCGACGGTGGCGTCAGCATCGTATGAGCCAGCGAAATCCTCTGCGGAGCCCGGGCTCGTGAAGGGAAGTTCGCCCCCTCCCAGCGCCTTCGCTGGATCGGTCCCAAGGTCCCGCAGCAGGGCCTCGATCGACGTGCATTCTGCGGTCCAGGCCCGCTGTACGGCCTGCGATGGGGTGGAGAAGCCTTGGAAGGCCTGGGCGGCTGCCAGGTGCGCATCGCGATCATCGCGGGCGATGGTCTCGAACAGCCGGTCGAGCTCAAGGATGGCGATCCCTTCAATGGCGATGCCGACCATGGTCGGCAGCAGGTAGGTATTGGTGTCTTGGAAGCGCTCTCCAAGCTGAGCTGCGGCGACCATGTCCTGGGCTCCGGCGGTCAGGTCTCCAGCGGTTGCTTTGTCCCAGCCGCGCAGACACATCGCGCGCACGATGAACTGGTAGACGATCCAGTCGGGAAGTGCTGCGGTCGCGGACTCGGGAACCGGGATGCTGAGCCCCGGTCTGGCCAGGGCGGCGTCGATCTTGGCGAGGGCGGCCTCGTCCCGCTTCCAGTTGGCTTGTTGTTCCGGGGTGGGCGGGCCTTCGAGGGCCCTGACCGCTCTCCAGAGGGCTTTCCAATCCAGCGAGTCGTCGTGAAGGCCGGCTGCAGCCTCGATCAGTGTCCAGGCCTCGTCGTCGGCTGGCAAGGCGGCTGCGCCTTCGTCAGCGGGTGCGGCTTCGGCGGGTGCGGCTTCGGCGGCGGGTGCCTCGGTTGCTGGGGCCTGCTGATTGGCAGCGGTGCATCCGAAGGCGAGCGAAGTGATTGAGAGGACGGTGTAGAGAAATCGATTGGTCATGGTCTTGGGTTCCGTTCTTGGGTTCCGTTCTTGGGTTCCGTTCTTGGAATATTCATATGAACAGTATCAAAAGGCGGCCGATGTGAGCAAACTCCTGCTATTCCCAAGCGAGCGCTGTGTTTGCTGGCCTTCACCCGCGTTTTCGCCATAGATAGCCTGCGGCCAGCCCCACCAAAGCACCACCCAGGTGTGCAGCGTAGCCAACCGTAGATTCATTGGACATCATCATCGTTCCAAATACCTGCGCCATGAGCCACAGGGCGAGGTAAAGCCAGATGGGGATCCGGCGGGGAAAGTAAAACACCAGGATACCCAACTGCGCCCTGGGAAAGAGCGTTGCGTATGCCAGCATGACACCGGCGATGCCACCGCTTGCGCCGATGGCTGGGATGGCCGAACCCGGAAGGACCAGCAGATGGAGCAGGTCCCCCGCCAGTGTGGAGACGAGCAAAAGTCCGATTAGACGGAGGGGTCCTTGCTGCACTTCAATGTTGTCTCCAAAGACAATCAAGAAATACAGGTTGCTCAGCAGGTGAAGCCAGCCACCGTGGATCAGAAAACTGGTCAATAAGGTCAGACCGCCGTGTCGCAGGGGTGCTTCAAGTCCTCGGCTGTACTGTAGTTGTTGCAGCGTCTGGCTATGAGGCTCTGAGCCATGTGGCTGACCAGGACTTTGATCTCATCTTGATGGACTGTCAGATGCCGAAGATGGATGGTCTGGAGACCGCGCAGCGTATGTTGTCGCTCTATCCGAATCGAGAACTGCAGATTGTTGCTCTGACCGCGCATTCTTCAGGTCGAGATGAACAGATAAGTCTTTCAGCTGGCATGGTGGACCACCTCAACAAACCGTTTCGAATTGATCAATTGGCACAGATTGTTCAGCGCTTTCATTCTACAAAAAAAGCCGTCCCGAAGGACGGCTTTTAAGATGGCTCC
>Ga0163108_10001788_pt1 | contig 15694 bp, 28 predicted proteins | sample Fk1155metaG_FD_109644 | JGI IMG/M metagenome (GOLD analysis project Ga0163108, IMG submission 109644) | Marine microbial communities from the Central Pacific Ocean - Fk160115 155m metaG | ecosystem: Environmental > Aquatic > Marine > Oceanic > Photic zone | place: The Central Pacific Ocean...
AATAAAAAGTCATTTGAATATGTCTGGTGTTGACATGCCACAAAATAAGGAGAATGAAGATGCCTAGACATAACTCATATAATAAACAAGAATATTTAGAACTTCAAAGTAAAAGACAAAAAGAATATTGGTCTAATGTTGAGGCATTACAAGCACATAGTACCATAATGAAAGAGGTAGCTAAAAGACCAGATTGGTTATACAATAATAGCATAGCACAATCAGGTGATAACAATCCTAATGCTTTAGGTAAACATAGAATAACTTTTGATAATGGTCGTAGTATTGTAGTACCTAACCTAGCAGAGTTTGCTAGAGAAAGAGGTTATCCCAAGAGTTCTTTATTCTATGTTAGAGAAGGCTATAGAGATATTCCTGTGGGTAGAAAATGGAAAGGTAAAGTATTAACTGAACCTTATAGAGTTAATTTTAAAAAATGTAAAGATATAATTAAAGTAGAATTAATTAAAGATAATCAAAAAATATTTATGGATTGGCTTGACACGTGTCCAATAGTAGAGTATAGAAGTATAGAAAAGGTAGAAGAAGATAGTGCAACATGGATATATACAGTAGACTTTGCTGTAGAAAAGGAGAAAGATGATTAAATTTTTACTGAAGGTTGCCTTATCTACATGGATAATAGCATTTCTTTTTATGCTTTATCTATATTTATTAACTGTTATGTGAGAGGACAAGCAATGATAACACAAATACGAAAAGCAAATGGCGAGGAGTATGAGGTAGAAACTAAAGGTACACCTACATTCACAGAGATTTATCCACATATAAACACAGACATAATAGAGATTGTATCTCTTGGTAAAAGTTTTGAAATGTGGGTAGATGAAGAAGGATTATTAAAACAGAAACCATTGAATATATTTGCTACTAAATTATTACAAACATATTACAATGACATAGGTATTAATCACCAAGCACATCTCGTAGGAGATGTAGCTATAATAAAGAGAGGAAAAGAAAATGTCTAATGACCTAATAGATAAAGAGTTTGATGAGGTTACTAACCAAGAGCAACATCAATTCACTAGAGAATATAAAATAAAACAAGCAACATCTCTAGCTGATTGGTTAAGAGATGATGATGAGGCAGTTAAATTATTTGATGACATAGAAAATTATTATAAAGGATATAACAAATGATACTAGAATTTAACCCATTAAAAGACTTACCTAAAAAAACACAAGAACAAGTATTAGATAAGTTTATTGAACTTATTAAGAAAGAAAAACTAAACATGAAAAAGATAGCATTACAAAATTTTAAATGTAGATGTGAGGTAGTTACTCATGATGATAAACAACAGGAGATGTTCAATGAAGATTAGAAAATTAATAGAGATAGCAGATGCGTCAGTTGGTTTAGTACCTACTACACCATTTAAAAAAGTATCTCATATTTATATAGATGAGAACTTAACATACTTCTCTCAATCAAAAGGAGAAGAAGTTAGTATACTTGATATGGATATTAATCATGTTGCTAGAGCATTAAATAAAAGTAAACACTATGATGTTGATAATATAAAAAGAATGTTATCACGAGTGAGAGTATTAATTAATTCAATAGAAGAGGAGTTAGATAATGGCACAAGATAAAGGACATTTCTATATGTTTAGTGAGATACCTAATGATGAAGAAGGACAAAAGTTTCTTAAACAATTAAGAAAGTATCTCAATAAAAGTAGATATAAATTAAGAGCAAGAGGGCAATACCTTATTGATAGTGAGAAACATCAATGGCATTTATATTCTGATGGACAACCTATGAACAAGAGTAAATGTATCAGAGTTTACATTGATGACTATGTAATAACAGAAGAATACTATAAAATTCACACGACAAATTATGAGAATGCGTATAAAATTAGAAAAATAAAAGAGATAGTAGCATGATAAGAACATATGTATATAATAATGATACTGTAAAGAAAAGAACTTCCATTGGTTATTCTTCGAGAAGTCAACCAAAGAATAAACATAAGAGAAGGTCATGGAAAAAATATAGAGGACAAGGAAAATGAATGTACTATCTTTATTTGATGGAATGTCTTGTGGTCAACAAGCATTAGAGAGAGCAGGTATTAAGGTGGATAATTATTTTGCTAGTGAGATAGATAAGTATGCTATTCAGATAGCTGAAAAGAATTATCCTAACACGAAACATCTTGGAGATGTAACACAAGTTAGTAAATTCTGGAGAGAACATAAGTTTCCTAAGGTAGACTTACTAATAGGTGGTAGCCCATGCCAATCCTTTTCTTATGCAGGAAATGGATTAGCTTTTGATGATCCAAGAGGGAAATTATTTTTTGAATATATAAAGATAAAAGAATTATTAAAACCAAAGTATTTCTTATTAGAAAATGTAAAGATGAAACAAGAGTATGTAGATATTATATCAAAGTATCTAGGTGTTGAGCCAATACAAATCAATAGCTCTTTAGTATCAGCACAGAATAGGAAGAGATTGTATTGGACTAATATTCCTAATGTAACACAACCTGTAGATAAAGGTATACAATTAAAAGATGTACTTGAATGTGGGTGTGTAGATAGAGAGAAGTCTTATTGTCTAGATGCTAATTACTTTAAAGGTGGAAGTTTAAAGATGTACTTTGAAAAGTCTAGACGACAATTAGTATTTGATTGTCTACAGGTAGGTGAAGCTGATATAAAAGGTTATGATATTATTAAAAGAGTTTACTCTAAAGAAGGTAAAGCACCATCACTAACCACCATGCAAGGTGGTCATAGAGAACCTAAAGTATATTGTAGTGCAGGTGCAATAACAGGTAGAAGAATTGATAAGAATAATATAAGAAAAGATGAGCAACTAGAGTTACCTGTAGTACAATGCCTTGAAGTAAATGGTAAACAAAAGTCTAGAAGTTTATCTACTATTACAAAAGATACTGTGGTATCACCATTACCTAAAGGTAGGTATCCTGATGCCTATGGAGAGCATCAACATTCATGGCGAAAGCTCACACCTCTTGAATGTGAACGACTACAAACTGTAAAAGATAATTATACTGAAGGTGTCAGTAACTCACAACGATATAAAATGCTTGGTAATGGGTGGACAATAGATGTTATTGCTCACATCCTAAAGAACATTAAGCATACAAAATAATTACCGATTTGGTAAGAAAGGTGGTAACAATGTTATATAAATTTTTCCACTATGGTGGATGGGCTATAGCTTTACATGGGATGTTAGGCTTTGTTTTAATTCCTCGTGGAGAACTAACCCAGACTATTTGTTTGGGAGTGGTAGGCATAGGAGTATTTATGTTTCTTCTCTCCCTATTAATTGAAGAAGAAAATAATAATTATTGACATTAATTTTATTTCTGATATAATGTGTGTCATATAAAGAAAGAGTATAGAAATGATTTTACTTACATTACTACTAATATTATTATAGGAGAAAAATAATGGAACTAAATGAAGAACAGAAGAAACACTTACTAGATTTATTTAATGCAGGTAATGATTTTTCACAAAGTTATAGAGAGTCTGGCATTAAGTATATAACTGCTTGGGAAATAGAAAAACTTTTAGATTTACTAGATGATATGAAAGAGTTATATGGTATTGCACCTACAACAAGTGAACATGTAGATAATAGTGGAGACCATTATCCTAATCATTGGGCAGATCATGTATGGTCTGATGATTCAAGAGCATGGAAGGTAAAAGATTAGTGTGGATAAGGTAACACCGATAGGTGATTTCTCTTGGTATGTTAAATGGATTTCTTCTATAGTTCTTATCGCAGGGTTGCTACTTCGTAGTGCTATGATACAACCTCTGGATTTATATGTTACTTTATTAGGTAGCATTGGATGGACTTATGTGGGATTACTATGGCACGATAGAGCCATCATTGTAATTAATGTGGTAGCATCTACTATTTTAATCGGTGGGATACTAACATTATGGATAGGAAAACTATAAAGCAGAGAAATTTTTTAGCAAAACTCTTACGTGATCCTCTTTATCATCAACGTGTGGTGAGGAGTAAGGTATCCTATTCTCGAAAAAAGAAACATAAAAAGAAAGGAAATGAAGAATGAATTATTTAATGCACCCTATGTTTTGGCTAGGTTTATTAATAATCTGTATGTTAATTGGAGCATTTAATTAAAATCTTCTTGACATATCTTTTAAAGATCTTTATAATATCTTTTAAAGATAATAATTAATAATAATAATTTATAATATCTTTTAGGAACTTTAATGATTGATAAAGAAATTAAAATACATTTACCTTGTCCTTGTGGGACTTCTTCAAATGCTTTCACTGTCTATGAAGATGGACATGGTTACTGTTTCAGAGGTGGATGTGAAAAATATTTTAAAGCAGAGGAGCTAACGAATATGTTTGATAATGTAGTAGAAAATAAAAGTAATAATTCTGAATTGTCTTTTGGTATAGATGGTAACCAAGCGATTGAGGATAGGAAAATATTAGCCACAACTTGTAAGAAATATAATGTGAGTATCACTAAAGATGTTGCTCATTATTATCCTTACTATGATGTGGATGGTAAGCACGTAGCTAACAAGGTACGTAGAGCAGGAAAAGATTTTGGGTGGGAAGGTTTTAGTAAATCAGCCACGTTGTTTGGACAACAACTGTTTCCTAAAAGTTCTTCTAAAGGAATTACTATTACTGAAGGAGAGCTGGATGCTCTTGCCTGTTATCAACTATTAGGTTCTAGGTATCCTGCTGTGTCTGTTCATAGTGCATCAGTTGCTTACAAAAATTGTAAACAAAACTATACTTATCTTGATTCGTTCAGTGAGATTGCTATCTGTTTTGATAATGATGAGGCAGGACAGAAAGCTAGTCAGCAGGTAGCTGAATTGTTTCCTAACAAAGCAAAGATAATGAAACTTGATAATGGATTTAAAGATGCATGTGATTATCTCAAAGAAGGAAAGGATCATGAATTTAAAAACATTTGGTTTTCTGCAGAGAAGTACACACCTGCAGGTATCGTAGCAGGTAATTCTTTATATCAACAATTAAAAAATAAAAAGAAACCTGTATGTCTTCCTCTACCTTGGGATGCCTTACAAGATTTAACTTATGGTATCAGATGTGGTGAGATGTGGACAATCACAGCAGGTTCAGGCATGGGTAAGACACAAGTGTTACGTGAACTTGCTTATCATATTCAAAAAACAACTGAAGATAATATTGGAATGATCTTCTTGGAAGATACACTTGATGATTCAGCCAGAGGTGTGATGTCTATTTCTGCTAACAAACCTATTCATATTCCCACAGTAGAGATTAGTAATGATGAATGGGATAATGCATATAGAGATACACTAGGAAAGAACAGATACTTTTTCTTTGACAGCTTTGGTTCTAATGATGTTGATACCATTGTAAATACTATTAGGTATCTTGCTCTTGGATGTGACTGTAAGTATATCTTATTAGATCATATCTCTATACTTGTTAGTGATCAACAACAAGGTGATGAAAGAAAAGCTTTAGATGAGATTGCTACCAAGTTAAAAACTTTAACGATTGAGTTAGATATATGGCTAGGCATGGTCAGTCATAGTAAAAGACCTACAGGTAAATCTCATGAGGAAGGTGGACAAACTTCTCTTAGTGAGCTCAGAGGTACAGCAGGTATAGGTCAACTTTCTAACATGGTACTAGGATTGGAAAGAGATGGACAAGATGATGATCCATATAAAAGGAACGTAACTTTGATACGTGTATTAAAGAATAGATTTTCTGGCTTGACAGGTCCAAGTTCTTATCTTCATTATGACAGAGAGACAGGAAGGTTATCAGAAATATTTCCAGACATGGAAGAGGTAGAAGATTTTGAAGAGGTAAAATTATGAGCCAAGTTATACTTGATATAGAAACAAATGGTTTAACTCCAGATACAATCTGGTGTGTTGTCTGTCAGGAAGTAGGATCAAATGAATTTGCTGTCTTCACTGATGCTGATATGTTTAATATTTATATGGATGAAAAGAATTATGATAAAATTATTGGACATAATATTATTTCATTTGATGCTCCTATATTAAGACGATTATGGGGTGCTCATTTACCTCATAAAAAACTGTTTGATACCATGCTCTTAAGTCAGATTGCTAATCCTATACGTGAACATGGACATTCATTAGGTGCATGGGGATGGGTATTAAAATCTCCTAAAGGTAATCATGCTGATTGGAATAATTATAGTCAAGAGATGTTGGACTATTGTAAAATAGATGTAGCTCTCACACAAAAAGTATACGTACATTTACGTGAAGAGTTAAGAGGATTTTCTTTAGAGTGTATACAACTTGAACATGATGTAAAAAAGATAACAACTGAACAAGAGCAACATGGATTTTATCTTAACCAACTTTATACTATGGATTTAGTTTCCAAATTAGATAAACGATTAATAGAAATAAGAACTGAATTACAAAAAACTTTTCCACCAAAGCGAATAGAAACACAATTAAAAACTAAATTAAAAGTAGAGATGGAAGAGTTTAATGTAGGATCACGTAAGCAAATAGCTGAGAGATTGCAAGAGAAGGGGTGGAAACCTAAACATACTACTGATAAAGGAAGTATTATAGTAGATGAAAAAGTATTACGTACAATAGATATGCCAGAAGCAAAACTTATTTCTGAATATTTAATGTTACAAAAAAGAATTGCTCAATTAAATTCATGGCTAGAAGCATTGGATCATTCTTATGATGATAGAGTACATGGTCAAGTGTTGACATTACGTACTATCACAGGACGTATGGCTCATGCCAAACCTAACATGGCTCAAGTACCTGCGTCTTATTCTCCTTATGGTTCTGAATGTAGAACGTGTTGGACTGTACCAGAAGGTAGAGTATTGGTAGGTATAGATGCAAGTGGATTGGAATTACGAATGCTTGCTCACTATATGAATGATGAAGACTATATAAAAGAATTACTTGAAGGTGATATTCATTCTGTTAATCAAAAAAATGCAGGGCTGCAGACAAGGGATCAAGCTAAAACCTTTATCTATGCCTTGCTCTATGGTGCAGGTGCAAAGAAGATTGGCTCAATTATAGGACGTGGTAGCAAAGATGGTAAGAAATTGATTGAGAATTTTCTTAATAAGACACCTGCACTTGGAGCTTTACGTGAGAGAGTATTGAATGAGGCAGGACAAGGATGGGTAAGAGGATTAGATAATCGTAAATTATTAATTCGTTCTTCTCATTCAGCATTAAATACTAAGTTACAAGGTGGGGGTGCAATCGTTATGAAGAAAGCTTTGGTATTATTTAACAGTTGGTTATCTGAAGATGTGAAGATCGTTGCTAACATTCATGATGAATGGCAGGTAGAGTGTGATGAGAATGATGGAGATGTTGTAGGAAAGTTTGGTGTTACTGCTATCATGAAAGCAGGAGATCACTTCAAGATGAAGTGTCCTCTTACAGGGGAATATAAAATAGGAACTAACTGGTCGGAGACACACTAATGGAATATGTATTACCCAAACATGTAGCAGACTTTGTAAAAGAAAGAGATACATTAAGCAAAAGGATACAAGAGTTAGAAACAACTAATGATATCCTCAGAAATAATGTACGAGATGTAGAAATTATGTTGAGAGATGCTCGAATAAGAATAAAAGAGTTGACAACGTGATAGAAAGACGATATAATAACGTCATAATATTAACAACTAACTATAGAAAGGACTAGGATATGCCAATAATTAATGGTAAAGCCTACTGGGCAAAACTTGATAGACCTGCTCAGAAGTATAAGACCACTGCTTCTACTGATACGGAGTGGACTATTGATGTTACGATAGATAAGAAGAGTAAAGAGTTAATTAATTCTCTACACCCTTCTGCTACTATTAAGAATAGAGATGATGATCGTGGAGATTTCTTCACGTTCAAGAAAGATGCATTCAACAGGAATGGTGAACCTCTCCCTAAACCAAGACTTGTTGATGCTAAGAGGAACAACATCGCTGGAACTACGATTGGAAATGGTTCTGAGGTTAGAGTTTCTTTCAGAGTCGGAGAAGTTAAGAATGTACCTACTATGAAAGGTAAGAATAAATTCTATCTAGATGCTGTTCAAGTTGTTGACCTCGTGCCATACGAAAGATCGGATGACTTTGATGAGGTTGAGGGCTACGTTGCTGAAAGCACTATGAATAATGGTGCAAGCTCAGAGGAAAAAGCTCCCTTCTAATGAGTGAAAGGAAGATTAGTTCTCTGTTAGAGGACATTAAATATAGACTTGATACAGTTAAAACTCCAACAGAAACTAATCTTTCTTTATTATTAGATGGAGTTAAAGAATCAGTTCTAAAAGTTTTAGCTGAAGAAAAAGATAACAGTGGTAAGATGCGTTTATCCAGTATTGGACGTAAGGATAGACAACTTTGGTATGATTATAAAGGATATGATAAAGAACCTCTTACCTCTGCAACTAAAATCAAGTTTTTATTAGGTCATTTAATAGAGGAAGTTACGTTATTCCTAGCGAGAGAAGCAGGACATAAGGTAGAGAAGTGTCAAGAAGAAGTGAAGGTATCAAATGTTAAAGGACATATTGATGCTATGATAGATGGAGAATTAGTAGATGTGAAGTCAGCATCTCCTTATTCTTTCAGAAAATTTTGTGATGGTTCATTAGAAAATGATGATCCCTTTGGATATATCTATCAACTTTCTTCTTATGGTCATGCATTAGAAAAAGATACAGGATATTTTCTTGCTGTTGATAAGAGTAATGGTTTTATGACATTACTTAAAACAGATTTAACTAAGGCTGATCCTCAGAAAAGAATAAAGAAATTAAAAACATTACTTAAAAAGGATGATCCTCCAGAAAAATGTTATTCAGAAACAGTAGAACGTAATGGTAATAAGAAGTTGTCCATTGGTTGTAAGTTCTGTGATTTTAAAAGAGAATGTTGGAAAGATAGTAATGATGGAACAGGTTTACGTAAGTTTATCTATGCCAGTGGTGCTGAATTTTATACTCACATAGAGAAAGAACCTAGAGTTAAGGAAGATTTCTAATGCATTGGACTGTCTGGCAAGAGGATAAACCTTTTGTACCTAACCTAGATAAGTTTGGGTTTGTTTATATTATAACACATACTAAAACAGGTAAAGCCTATGTAGGTTGTAAACAATATTTTACAGGTAAAAAGAAAGCACCTTCTAAATGGGAGATGTATACAGGATCATCTAAATATTTAAATGAAGATATAAAAAAAATAGGCAAAGAACACTTTACGTTTGAAGCCATAGCAGAATATAAAAACAAAAGAAGTCTACGATACTATGAAGCATACTATCAAATGAAATGGGATGTGCTTACTGCTACACTAAAAGATAGTGATGAACCTGCATTTTATAATTCATATGTAGGTGGTAAATGGTATAGACCTATTGAAAGCTTTACACCTGAGTGGAAAAAAAAGATAAGTGAAGCTAAATTAGGTGTGCCTAACACTGCAATAAGAGGAGAAAAACATGGTGCGTATAGAGGTAAAGCAGAATTATATCTTGATGGTAAACGAATAGTTGTTAATTGTCTAGGTGCATGGTGTGATGAAAATAACTATAATAGAGGATATACAAGTCTAATAGCACTAACAACTAAGAATGGTTATTATGTCCATCCTTCACAAGGAAAAAGAAAAGCAGTATCTTTGAAAGGATCTTTAGGAACTATAACAAAAGTAAGATGGTTAAGAGATGAGGAATCATGAATTATTTCATAGTGTACTAGATGAAGGGGTTCATGAATCACATAATCCAGAGAGGGTGTTATGGCTATGCGTAATCTTACAACAACTACTGGATGCTACGAAACCAGAATATGAAGGAGAAAATTCTTATAATATTTTAATGAGAGATAGAGCAAAAACATGGCTCACTTCTAGTTATGGAGTTACTGCTACTGATAGAGATGATGTCTGCCACATGGCAGGTATAGCACCAGAATCTTTAAGAACTTTTACTAAAAAATTATTTGATGAAAATTATGAGATAGAATTTGTACGAAAAAGAATTAATGCAATATTACATGAGACTATAGGATAATGTGGGAACACTACTGCCAAAAAGAAAAAACAATAATGAAGGTTGGTGATGGTGAACCTTGTAACTGGTGTGGAAAGGAACATACTATGACAGGAGAACATGATAAGATGATTAAAGAATCAGTAAGAGCAAGTAAGAGACAGGTGGGTGGTACTCATTATAAAGATTGTACAATCATGCCAATCGAATATATAACAAAAAATAATCTTGACTTCTTGGAAGGTAATGTGGTAAAATACATAACTCGTCATAAGTTAAAAGGTGGTGAGGAAGATATTAAAAAAGTAATTCATTATGCTAACCTTATTTTGGAGTATCATTATAATGATTAAAGATTATCTTGGAGATCGTAAAGCATCAGAGTATCTAGCAAGGAGAATTAAAAACTATTGGTTAGAGAAAGGTGTTAAATGTAAGGTATGGGTTGAACCTTTTCATATGGGTGAGACTCGTTTATGGCAAGTAAGATCAGATTTAAAATTTAGATATAAGTAAAGGATATAACATGGCATCATTAATGGGAAGTAATTATTTACCAACTGAATACCAATCATTCATTCACATGTCTAGGTATTCCAGATGGTTAGAGGAAGAAGGAAGAAGAGAAACGTGGAGTGAAACTGTAGGGCGATTAGTATCGTATTTTAAAAATCATATAGATACAAATTATAAAGGGGTTATTAAACCTAAAGATTGGAGAGAGATAGAAGATGCTATCTTATCTTTAGAAGTTATGCCAAGCATGAGAGCATTAATGACTGCAGGTGACGCATTAGATAGAGAACATATTGCAGGATATAATTGTTCTTACATTCCCATTGACAGTCCAAAAGCATTTGATGAAGTGTTATATATTCTTATGAATGGTACAGGTGTAGGCTTCTCTGTGGAAAGACAATACACAGATAAGTTACCTACTGTACCTGATCAAGAGTTTGAATATTCAGATGATGTTATTTCTGTTGCTGACTCTAAAGAAGGATGGGCTAGAGCATTCAGAGATTTAATATCTTATCTTTATACTGCAAGAATACCTAAGATAAGTGTATCAAAAATAAGACCTGCAGGTGCAAGACTTAAAACCTTTGGTGGTAGAGCAAGTGGACCTCAACCTCTGGTAGATTTATTTGATTTTACTATTAATAAATTTAAAGAAGCTAAAGGTAGAAAGCTTTCCTCTATGGAATGTCATGACATAGTATGTAAGACAGGTGAGGTTGTCGTAGTAGGTGGTGTTAGAAGATCAGCATTAATATCTTTATCTAATCTATCTGATCAAAGAATAAGAGGAGCTAAAAAAGGAGAGTGGTGGAAAGATAATCCACAAAGAGCATTGGCTAATAACTCTGTTGCTTATACAGAGAAACCAGATGCAGGAATCTTTATGAAAGAATGGCTATCATTATATGAAAGTAAATCAGGAGAGAGAGGAATATTTAATAGAGCATCTGCACAAAAGAAAGCTAGTGAAAATGGTAGACGAGATGCATCATGGGATTTTGGAACGAATCCTTGTAGTGAAATTATTCTTAGACCAAATCAATTCTGTAACTTGACTGAAGTTGTGTGTCGTTCTACTGATACCATGACAACTTTAACACGTAAGGTAAGGATAGCTACCATGTTAGGTACAATACAATCTACCTTTACAAACTTTGGTTATCTCAGGAAGAGGTGGCAGAACAATACTGAAGAAGAAAGATTACTTGGTGTATCTCTGACAGGTATCATGGATTGTCCTGAATTAAATATCATAGAAGGTTTAGAACCTCGACTTAAAAAATTAAAACAAGATGCAGTTGATACTAATAAAGCTCTTGCTAAGAAATTAGAGATACCACAATCAACAGCTATCACTTGTGTTAAACCTTCAGGTACTGTAAGTCAATTAGTAGATAGTGCTAGTGGTATACATGCCAGACATAATCCTTATTACATTAGAACAGTAAGAGGTGATAACAAAGATCCTCTTACAGAGTTCATGAAAGCATCTGGTATACCTAATGAACCTGATCATCTTAAACCAGACCATACAACTGTGTTTGCTTTTCCTATGATGGCTCCCAAGGGTTCCATATGTAGAACAGACATGACAGCTATGCAACAATTAGAGATATGGAAAGAGTATGCACAGCATTGGTGTGAGCATAAACCTTCTGTAACTATTAGTGTTAAAGAAGATGAATGGGTTTCTGTGGGTGCATGGTGTTGGGAACACTTTGAACATGTAAGTGGCATATCTTTCTTACCTTTCTCTGATCATACATATCAACAAGCACCTTATCAAGATATAAATGAGAAGACTTATAAAAAATTAGTAAAAGAAATGCCAGATGATATTGATTGGAGTGGGCTTCAAGACTTTGAAACAGGAGATAATACGAAAGGATCACAACAACTTGCCTGTACTGCAGGTGTATGTGAGTTGGTAGATATATAATGAAAAAAAGAATCCATGTGAATCAACATAATATAAAATTTAATCAGAAGCATGGAACAAATAAACCTGTTATTACTGTTAAAACTTATAAAGATAATAAGTATGCACATGAGGTAGATATATTAGGAGAGAGTAAAGTTATTTATAAACCTGATAAACCTTTGTCTTGTGGAGCTAGAGTATGGATTGAAACAGAAGCAGAGGTGGTAATAAAATGAAAGAAAGTAAACCTGCTATAGCAATACAGGATATTTCTTTATTAAGAAAAGTAATCATGTATTATCTTAATGGATTTAGTCCTGTTGATAAAGAGGAGAAAGAAAAGTTAATGAATATTTTTCATAGATTAGGAAGATTATGAAAACAGTACAAAGAAATGATAAAAGTAACTGAAGAAGAATGGAAAGAAATGAAGGAGATGTTTAAAGTAGTAGGACTTCCGAACCCTAAACATTATCCTAAAAGTTTTGAATACTGTTATAAAGTATATCTTATTTCAAAGTATGGGGTTGACAAACCTTTATCGAATACCCATATTATTAATGAAAGGAAATAAGTATGTTTCATTATTATACAGATCAACCAGCTATTCCTCAAAAAGTTATTGAGAAGAGATGGCAAGAAAATATTGAGTCAAAGATTGATGCTCTTAAAGAACATAAGAAAGATATTGATAAAAGAATTGATGAGCTTAAAGAAGATCTAAAAGCTATTCAATAAAAGATGATGTGTCTCCACCACTAAGTCCACAAGAAATTTTATCTGTTCCAGTAGTTATAATAGTAAATGTATTATTAATCTTATTAATAAACAATTCTATAATTTGCTTGTCATTAGTAAGACCATACCAAACTCTTTCTTGTTTCCATTGCTGTGTTAAATCATTAACGAGATAGTCATGCTTGGCACAGACAAAAGTTTTAGTCATCTCTTTGGTGGTTACATTCTTATTCTCTTGAGCATGTGTTAGTCCTGCTACTATAACTATAGCAGGTAATATAAAAGGTAATATAATTTTAATCATGATTGTAATCCTCTGCAAACATATCAAGAACCATGTCTAAAGCATCTTGTGCTTCAGCTGCTTTCTTTACTTGTATAGCAAACTCTTGAACCACATTACTATGTTCACCTATTCCTGTAGGTTTATCTAAATATATTTGTGCATTAGCTACAGCCACATCTCTTTCAGATTCAAAATGTTTTATTGTAGCTTTAATCATTAGTTCTTTTTTTGTCATATCTTATTGTCCAGTTAGTGGGTTATTCAAAGCTTTCTGTAACATATCTCTTAATCGTTCTTCAAGCTCTGTTAATTTAACATCCATAGCTTCTGCTCTTCTTTGTGCATCTGATTCTATGGCAGTTCTTTTACCATCAAACCTATCTTCAGCATGTTGTATTAAAGTTCTTACATCATTCTCTGCTGTGCGTTGGCTTGTTCTTATTTCTTGTTCTGTTAGTCTTGACCTCTTATCAACTGAATTTATTTGATCAAGCAATTCATTCATATCCTTACGAAGTTCATTACGAATATCTCTGGCATCACCTTGTGCTGCTGTTACTAATTCAACAGCTGTAGATATTTCTGACTGTAATAATTTTTCTATGTTAGAAATCTTTCCATCAAATTTTTTCTCCATGTTATCTAGTTGTACTTCAAATATATCTAGCTTACTAGCATCATAACTATGAATGATCTCTTTCATATTGGTATAGTCTTTGTATACTTCAAAGGCTCCATAGCTTGCACCAATTAAAGTACTTAATCCAACCAGTATACCAACCAGCTTTCCTCCTTTAAATTTTACTCCTCCAAATTCTAACTCACTCATACTGACTATCTACCATTCGATTAAAATTTAAACTATCACGCACTCCAAAATAATTTCCTAAGGGATCGTTCATTATTACATTGGAATATATCTCTTCTTCTTTATACCATGTGGGAGCAGGTTGTACAACTTGAGTTGAATAAGTTTTAATATCTGGACCTAAAGCATTTACTAATGCAAGAGTTGTCATCTGTGCCACTGCATCATAGGCAGATGTAAAGGTTGCCATAATTTCTTTTGCCTTTTCTTCTTTAGCTTCTTGTTTAGTTGTAGGTTTATTCTCTACTTTTACCACCTTTACCTCTTCTTCCTGTGCTTCTTCTTTAACTACCTCTTTTTTTGTAGTGTTTTCCTCGATATCCTCATTAACCTCTTTAACAGGCTCGTCAGTAGCTTCTTCTTCTGTGGATACCTCTGATACCTTAACCTCTTGAACTTCCTCTGTGTCCTCATTTATGGGGGATATATTTTCTAATTCAGGTTCAATTTCTACCATTTCTATTTCAGCTACAATTTCTTCCTCAAATTCTACTATATTTATTTCCGTTCCTATTTCTTCTACAATTACTTCTAAAGTTTCTATTTCTTCCATGCCCATTGGTTCATCAAAAGTCATTTCCATTTCCATAGGCTGATCAAAAGTTAATTCTATTTCTGGAATCTCAACTTCAGGTGTGAAAGTTTCTATAACTTCATAGTCATCTAGCATATCTATAGTAGTGTTAAGAGTTTCTTCTTGTTGTGCCAGTTGTAACCATGTCTCTACTACAGTAGTGATTTGATTATATACTACATTATATTGGAACTCATCCCAATAGTAAGATCCATAGCCTCCAATTTCTATATAGACTTTATCTAAAGCTCCAGCAAAATCATGACTACCTGTTACAGTGTTTACCCAATTAGAATTATTATTATAGTTATAAGGATTTTGTGTAAAGGTAGTTTTATCTATAGGAACTAATCCAGTTTCCCATTGCAGTACATTATCATTATATCCTTTACTCTGGACGTAAGCTGTTTGAGAGGAGTTGTTATACATACTATTAGGGAAAGCAAAGAGGAACTCATAGTTAACTTCACCACCATCCTCTATACCAAAAGAATTAAGCTGAACGTATTGTCTCCACGTAGTTAGAGAGTTAGTACGAGCATGACCACAGCTAGAAGTTCGTCCATCTGTCCCCGTAGCAGGGAAACCACTAGCCGAATCGGTACATGCTCCATGAGAATAAATACTTCCTGCTCCTCCCCAGTCACTATCAGCATCCCCTTCATATTTACT